>Ga0163180_10001124_pt1 | contig 15294 bp, 7 predicted proteins | sample AtlANTMetagenome_2_FD_109647 | JGI IMG/M metagenome (GOLD analysis project Ga0163180, IMG submission 109647) | Marine eukaryotic phytoplankton communities from the Atlantic Ocean - Atlantic ANT 4 Metagenome | ecosystem: Environmental > Aquatic > Marine > Oceanic | place: North Atlantic Ocean...
CGTCCTCGTCCTCGTCCTCGTCTTCGCGCGTCTTCCCCATAACCGCTTTGAGAGTCAGACACCGTTGGAAAACACGTGACGCATCTCGCGTCGTGGGACCGCGCTGTCACCGATGTCGATGTCCTTCTCGCGAACCCAACCGTCGTCTTCTCTCGATTGGCGGCGGCGGCGACGGCGGCGGCGACGGTGGCGACGACGACGGTGGTGGTGGTGTCTCGGAGAAGATACTGTGTTTTTGCCGCCCCACACTGCGCTCGTCGCAAGGCGAAGAGCATGATGATATGTGTGTGACTCTTTGATATGATGATGAATTATTTTGGAAATGTTTTGTGTGTGTTTTCCTTTTTTTTGTGAAGAAGAAGAAGAAGAAGAAGAAGAAGACAACAACTTAATTGAGAAAAGCGCGAGAGCATAAATATATGCGACCAAATACGACGACGACGACGACGACGACAACAACAACAACACTCGCATTCGCGCGCCGGCTCACCGCGTGGTGTTGTAGACGACGACGACGAGGAGGAGGAGGAGGACGGAAGATGTCCGACAAAGCGACGCCGGCGCGAGCTTTGACTTTTGGAGATTCGGAGCGCACGAATACGAATGAGAGACTCACGCAATACATCGTTCTCCGAAGAGATTTATGGAGAGAAAAATCGTGGCCGCTCGGTTCCATCTGCGCGCAAGTCGCGCACGCCTCCGTTGCCGCTTTAGAAACGTTCAAAGACCACGAAGATACGAAAACGTACGTGTCGGCGAAGCGATTACAGTCGATGACGAAAGTGGTTTTAGAGGTGAAAGGAGAGCCACAGTTGTTGACGTTGAGCAAAAAGTTAACCGAAAATAAAATAGAACATTACGCGTGGCGAGAACAACCGGAAGATTACGTGACGTGTTTAGCGCTCAGACCGTACAGGAAAGAAGAGGTGAAAGGGTTATTGAAGAAGTGCAATTTAGCGAGCGACGTGAGACAGGCGGAGGAGGAGGATATAAGTGTACATTAAGAAACGTAAGAGACGGCATGACGTCACGCTTTTGTTTTTTTCAATTTCTTTGCATCGAGCGCTCCTTCTGGAGCATCATTTTCTTCATCTCTCGTCATTAAAACTAAACGTTCACCATAAACTGGAAAAGGACGTGTACATCGCCGATTTCGAATTGTCTTTGCGTTCGGCGGCGTACGCTTCGACCGCGTTCATTTTCGCCCCGCTGCCAAAGTTGAACGTACGTTGCGTTTGTAACGCAGCCTTGTTCACTATTCTCGTAGTAATTCTCCGAAACCGTCCGGGATACCACTCGCCAGCATCTCGTAAGTTTGCAATAGCCACGTCTTGCCAGTGTTCGACCATGCTCATTTGCAATCCGCACGTGGACAACATGCCCCGCAACAAAAATACGCCTCGAATGGCAAAAAAGCCTTCGCGAGTGTTTTGCGTAATTTTATTCCTCGTGAACGGGGAATTTTCTAAATCCATTATGTTCATTTCGGCTAAAGTAGACGGTCTCGTGTCAAAGTACGCGTACGTTAACGCGACTAACGCTTCGTTAGTTGGTTTCTCCACGAGTACGGTACCGTGGTCGCGAACTTCCGCGGCGATGCCGTTGTAGTCTTCTGTGGACATTTTCAACGCCAATCGACACATGTGCAAGCGCTCTTTATCGGAGACTCTTTTCGTTTGTCCCCAATCGAGAATGCATAACTTCCCATCGCCTCTCAAAATGAAATTCCCTGGGTGCGGATCGGAATGGAAATGACCGCACGTGAGCATCATCTCCCCCCATGCTCGGAAAATTGAAAAGAAGACGCCGTCCCAGCCGTCGCCGCCGTAATACGAGTGCGTTCGGGAAACTTGTTGCGGACAACGCGGACGTTTTCCGTTTTGACGAGCCCGATTGAAAATCGTCAGCAATTTCGCGCCTCGAACGCGTCGCATGACTAAAACTTTCTTCGTAGACGCGACGACGCGAGGCGCACACACTTTGTCGCAAATCTCCGGCGTTTGCTCGAACAGTTTCCCGAAATAATCAATCTTCTCGTGTTCAATTTTAAAATCGAACTCTTCGTCAATGACGTCTAAATATGCACGGAAGATCGTCGGTAAATCCATGCCGTTGTCCAAGTGTAACTTCTTCATCATTCGCGCGGTTCGTAAAAGCGATTTTAAATCGGAAATGACATTCTTGTAATTCGCCGTTTGTACTTTCACCGCGACTTCTCTCCCGTCTAATAAGCGTCCAAAATGTACTTGAGCGATCGATGCCGTCGCACACGCATTTCTTGAAAGTTCAGAGAAGTGACTGCCTAACGGCCCTCCCAATTCCGTTTCTAGAATTTTCCGGACGACATAAAACGGCGTCGGCGGATTATCGTCCATCGTTTTCGAAAACTTCTCCACGTACGGCCTGGGCATCATCTGAGAAGCCGTGCCGGCGATTTGACCAACTTTTCTATAAAAGCCTCCAAAATCGGCGATGATTTCTGCCACTTGCTCCGCGCCCCACTCATGTTGTTGGTCCCAACTCAAAGCGCGTTTTCCCGGTTTGTCCGCGTAGAGAAGCTTGTGCTTGTGCTTGAGCAAAATGTACGACGTCATCACCGGCGCGACGCGTAAGGAGTACTCAATCGAACGCTTCTTCCTCGGGGCGACGAGTTTAAGAATCAATCGCACGGCTAAAACCTGCGCGTGAGTCACGACGAGATCTACGCACATTGGTTTCAAAGATTTGTGCGCGTTAGCGACGACTTGTGATATCAATTTCAAGTTCGGCACGAATGGAATCCCTCCTTCACTTTTTATCACGCCACTGCTGCTACTATTATTTATGCTACCAACGCGCTTGTCTGCTCTTTTCTTCATCATTCGTCGCTTCCTACTTTTCAAAGAAGAAGGAGACATCCTTTTCTTAATCTTCTTCCCGGCTCCGGTAAGCGCTTGTTGGATATCCTCCGCGTCTCTCATTTTCACCATCGCCAAAGCAAACACCATCAATCGTGCGCCTTCGTACGCGTGTCTTCCCATCCAACACCTCGCGAACGCGCACATAATGGCGTGCACGGACATCTTCCCGCACCGCCTGAAGAAAACGAATATCATCTTCGCTGGCGACAAACGTAAAAATTTGCCCGTCTCTTTCGCGACGCGATCGATCGATTGTACCAGGAAAGAGAGAATCTGTTCTCCTTCTTTCCCTCGGTATAACGCCATGGCTTTTTTCAGTTTTTCTCGTCGAAATCGACTGAACGCGAGGATGCGTTTGTGCGGCGAATGCAGGCGTCTACGTTTTTTGGCGTTCGCACCCGTGAGCGAAACCGATGATGTCGATGCCGATGCCTCGGAGACATCATCATCATCATCATCATCCGCACCAGACGTCGCGCTCGTCCCGGCAGAAACGCTCGTCGTCGTCCCGGGAGAATTCAACAACACCGGAACAAAGCCATCATCGTCTCCTTCTCCTCCGGGATTCGCGGGAAGAGGAGGTGGAGGTGGAGGGAGTGCAGTCGTCGTCGACGCGTCGCTCACGTCAAAGCAAAGAGACGCAAAGTGCATCGGGCTTCTCCTCGTCGTCGCGCTTCTTTGGGAGGAGGACTTTCCTTCCGTTTGGAACGACGTAATAAACGACGACGACGACGACGACGACGACGACGACGACCGTTTTTCCACGCGGTGGTGGTGGTGGTCGACGACGTCGTCGTTCTTCTTCGTCTTCTTCATACTCGGTGGGTGGTCTTGCTCTCCTTCGTCCCGACGACGACCTCGTGGAAATCAATCTCAAACACACAACAACACAACACGAGTGTTTTTTTTAATTTTTAAATGCCGTTTTTTTCTCAATTCTCTCTTTTTTTTTTGGTCGTCTACTGTGTAGGGTTTAATGAATATGCACAAAAAGAGAAGACAAAAAATAAAAGAGGGGAAAAGTCAACAGAAGAAACGTTTAAGTTTGTTTGTTTGTTTGAGAGAGAGAGAGCTTTGTTTTGTCGTCGGTCGCAACGGACGGAGAGAGAGTGTCTCTTTGGAGGAGGAGAAGAAGAAGTACTAAAAACAAACGTCGTCGTCGTCGTTATCACCGCGATGGGTGTCGACGTGAGAGAGAGGGAGAGAGAAGAAACGGGGACATTTGATTTTTTCCAAAAGCGTTGTGGGAAGAAGGACCGGGTGTTTTAGGGGAAATGCGGAGAAGAGGAGAACTGGCGACGTTCGCGTTGTCGTCGTCGTCTGAACGAGAAGAAGAAGAAGACGAGGACGACGAAGAAGAAAAGCGGCGGCAACGACAGCATCAATTCCTCTACGAAGAAGAAGAAGAAGAAGAAGAAGAAGAAGTAAAACTTCGCGACGAGACGAATGCAGATTACGGCCTCGTCCAAGCGAAAGGAAAATTGTTTACTTACGAAGAAGAACAAGAGGGTACGAACGAGCTCGCTCCTTTATCGGACTTTGAGGAGCTCGAATACGACGATAGCGAGTTTGACGAGGATGGTAGTGACGATGGAGGACGTGGTAGTGATGACGATGATATCGACGACGTAGAACGAGCATTCAACAGAAACGCGCTCGTGTGGCTACGTTCTGATGTGATTGACGATAGTAACAGAAGATCAACAAAGGCAAATAACATCTCCGCTGAAGAAAATGAATTACTGGCGTGGGATGAGGTGCGCGGGCACGAGAACAGATTTTCGCTTTTGGCGTCATTATCGACGACACCTTCTCTGGATTTCGATGTTCTGTATGAACGCGCGTTTAACATTAACCGAAGAGGCGTGAAAGATCTCGATTACAACTATGCCAATGGAAATAATAATTGCATTTGTGCAGACGAGTCGAATTTAGTGACGATGTGCCTCAACGCAGTCATGGGAGACTCGTCTTCGAGAAAGTTGCTAAGGGCACTTTCGTCATCTCGCGGTCTGGACGACGATGGAGTCCTTTCCGTACGATTTCGTGGAGCAAGCATTGGAGCGACGAGAAACACGATGTCACAGTTCTACGAAACTGCTCGTGAGCGAAACCGCCTTCGAGCGTTTGCTACAAAACATATAACTCATGAGACCAGGGATTCAACTGCGAAGGCATTTCAAAAGTGCGTTTTGAAAATAATCCAGGCCATGGATGCGTCTTTAAGCACGTTCGCGGACGCATGCATTCAACGCAGAGTTGATGAGGAAGAAGGCGAAGGCGAACCAGGAAACGAAAGAAAAACAAACCGAAAGGACGAGACTACGCTTCTCGAGTTTGCATTTCACACGCGGGATATTCGGAAACAGATTGCCTCATTGGCGGATTTGGTTAACAAGGTACAGAAGCGATGGCGCGCGATGATGCGCAAGTCTCCAACTCTTTTATCGTCGTCCTTGTCGCCTCAACGGTGTCGAAGGAGTCGTAAAACTGCCTTCTTAGGCAGTGTAGCTCTAGATGTTCTCTCACGAGAGATTCAAGATTTGCACTACAACGACTACTTGGACATCGAACTCGAGCAAAGAAGCGTGCTGAAGCTGTTTGAAATTTTATTCGTCTCGATGGTAAAACCTGCGTTGGTTGAAGGGATCGTCAACGCGTGCTTTTCATCAAACGATTCTTCTTCTTCTTGTTCGGCGAGAATCGATGATGAATACTTAACGAGCGCGTGCAACGTGTTACTTCAGAATAAAACAGATGCGATTCGAAAATTGAGAAGCGTGAAAAATTCCATGCGGGATATTCATCGAGAGGAGAAGTTTTCTCAATTTTGTACAAGCATGCGCGCGTGTAAATCGCTATTATTCTCACCAAACACACCGTGTTCCTCGGAGCACGATGATGATGCGGATACAGATTTAAATACGACTTCTATCGTTCGATTCTTCACCAAAGAATTTGATTCTCGAGAAATTTTTCGAGAAGCCTCTCGCGCACTGGACGAAGCTATTAATTTCACGGATGCTCTCCGTGCAGAAGAAAAAGAAGCTGTCGAGTTCGAGCTGAGAAAACGAGCACGCATACAACGAGAGAAATTCGAAGCACGTGTACGCAAACACGAGATCGAACAAGAAAAAATTCGTCAAAATGCGAATGCAAAGAAGAAAGAATTAGGGGATGCGAGACGCTTGGAAATGTTTGAGCGCGCGGAGAGGAAAAAGGAGGCAAAAGTGAACGAGTTGACGGAAGATTTAGAAAGATTAGGGACGTTTAGTGGGAGCGCAGTTAAGAAAAGGGTACGATTGATGGAAAGTCAAATGAATCGTTCAGACAGAGAAGGGGTGAATAGTTCTTTACAACAGGGAGAGGCTGATGAAGGTTTCGATAATGCTGTTATCGCGGACGAACAGAATCACGCGGCAGCAGAAGCAGAAGCAGAAGAATCAAAGGAAGTAGAAAAGCTGGTAGAACAGACTGCCCCGACTGTCGACAGCACGATGGAAACGTATCTTCCTCGTCCTTTACGGATATCTTCTTCTTTCCTATCATCGAACTTCGTCATGTGTAAACGGTCAATCGTGGATGTCACCGCGAGTAACCTATGGGCGTTTCTCGATTTCCTTCACGAAAAGGTCTCCAGAGTTCACGTTTCCTATCTTCTTAAAGACCACGAAGTTGTGAGTCACGCGAATTATATCGCCGAAATTATTTTTGGTTTGAGTGGTGATGTCATAGAAACGCTCTGTGAGAAAAAGGATGATGCATCGGATGACTATGGGGACTTCGCTTCCTCTCAAATTACCTACTTCACGGATGATCAAATGCGAGAGGCTCTGGAACGCGCAAATATTTCTTCGAATGTCGTTCAAGATCGATTTATAATCATATATTCGAAGGATAATAATATACGGAATGATAATAAGAAATCTATCAAGTGCCTCTCGTATGTGCTTCCGGAACAGCTACAGCATTCGAATCTATTTGGTACCGATTTTGAAGAAAAAATTGAAGCGGTTTCAGCATTTGTTTTGAGATTGAAATCTGTTCTCGCGACGTTGCAAAATCTACGAAAAATTTCAAACGACCTCGACCGCGCCACGTACATTAACGATGGTGACTGGAAGTTAGATCACGCGTCAAAGGAGACGACCGTATCAAGAAGAAGATTGCGAAGTTTCCAAGAGCAACTTTTTGAGTTGGAGCGGTTTGCGAAGCAACTCGAAAGATCGTGTGGAGAAAATATTCGACACGCGACGGATGTATTGAATGCTTCAATGAACGCATCCGCTGAAATTGATGCGACTGATGCAAAATCAATGATTTCAAAGTGGTTAAACGCGTGCGTGGCGGCTTCTTTCGCGTCGAAGGATTTGGTGAGGACGAGGAAAGTCGTAGAAGAGGGGTTCCGAAACATTTTGCTTTTTGCCCAGCAAACGTTCAACGCATACAACGATGCAGATCCGAGTGCAATCCTAGACAACGCTGTATTTATTAGTACCTCGAAGGGTTTGCGAGGAGAGTTCATAGGGAGCGTCGTTCGAGTATTTCAAAGTTTTAGTTCAAGGTTTTAGCTTTTTTAGTTAGAAATGCAAGATGTATAGGTACGTACGTACATACAATACCCTTTTTGACGTTAATAAAAGCCTACTCACACATAACTCTCGGGCTGCACGACCCCTGTATTTCGATCTTTCAACTCGCCGTAACCATGCTCCAACAAGCTCGCTAAGTCTTCTCCACTCAACTTCGTCAATTTATCCAACAGATCTTGCGTTGCAATCTCCACTTCCAAATCGTCATCCTCGAGAAGTTCGCTGAGGAAGGGAATGGCCTCGGGGAGCAAGACTAAGTATTCTTCTTGGGTATTCTCGACAATTTTTTCGAGGGTGGCGATAACGAGAAGTTTCGCTCTGGAGTGCTCGTAGTTTCTCGACACATTGAGAATGTTTCGGTGCAACGTTTTCCACAGCGCTTCATCTGGTGCCGCAGCAAAAAGGGCGGCACAGCACCCGACGCACTCAGCGCCAAGGTTGAGTTTTACTCCAATGGATTCGTTTCCACTAATTTCCTCCATTTCATCTTCACCGTTGTCCAATAATTTCTCGAGCGTATTCATTTCGTATTCTCTACTCTCTTTTGGTGGATCTTTGGCCAAGTGCTTCGCAACTAAAGGTGCAAACTGGTTGAATCGTTCTTGCGTGAGGAAATTGACTGAGTCATACGCGAAACACCGACGCAAAGCGGCAAGCGCGAATGCCTTCATGCGCCACTCATCCATCACATCATTCTTGTTTGTGTTACTCTTTTCCTCATCTCCCTTCTTTTTCTTCTTCCTTTTACTTGAATCTATCATATCCAATGCTTCATCGTCTAGGCAAGCCGCGGTTAAATCTAAGACATGTCTATAAAATGGTACGAAAACAGCTCTCAACTGGTCCGCCAAAGCGCTTGTCAATCGAAACAACGCCGATAGTCGCCATCTCGCGGTATCTTTCTCCGCGGCTCTCGCTTTAGCCCACTCAACGCATTTTGCATAAAATGGCGTGAACTCCTTCTCGGTACATTTGACCGCTAAATTCGCCACCGCGTGAACAGCTAACGTTTCCACTTGTTCAACCTCCAATGTGCTCGCATCGTCTTCCTCCGCGAATTGTCGTCGAACATCCATCGCTTCCAAAGCAATCGAAAACAACACAGACCTGTGCGCAGGCGTTGCATCCTTGCGATCGGCAATTTTGTTTGAAACTTCCAAAAACGCCAATCTCGAACGCAATGCCTCGTTTGCCGTGCGTGCAGATTCGCTCTCGCGAATGAAAGTTACCCAACACTCTTCCAGAGGAGGCATGAGTATGCGGCATTCGAATGCAGTCGCTAAACGTTCCGAACGTAAAGCTGCAGCGGCATTTTTTGCAGCTATGAGAGATGTCAGGTTTGTTTTCACGCTATCTCTGCTCTTCTTCTTCGTCTTATTAGCAGTACTTTCGCTTTGTTCTGCTCCCTCATTCCCGTCACCTGTCTTTGCGCACAACACTGGATGCGTTGCGACGGTCAAAATATCTAATAGGTATGGGCTCATAAACTTCGCTAAATGGTCTTCACAGAACGCGTCAATCGCGGAAATCGTAGCTGTTAAAACAACCAAAACGTTCTCAGGCGTTTCACCGTTCCTCGCAGCAGCACTTTTAGAGCATATCTGCGTGGCCAATTTGGCGTTTCGAGTCATTGCCGGCGCTGCGAGCGCCAATGCGCCGATAAACTTCGGCCCGGTGGCTCGAGCTATTTGCGCAAGGCACATAGCGGCTGAACCCAGAACATTCGAGGTGGATGAATTAATAGCTTTCAATGCGTTTGCTTCTTCCGCGTCTCTTGCAAAGCAACACTTTTCTGCAACCTGTTTCGCAGCGTTCACCAACGCATTTGCATAATGCGTCGCGTCTTCGTCACGCCCAAATCGCATGCCTGCCGCTTCCAGTGCGACAAGAGCCGCTTGACGAGCATTCGGAGTGCCATCCCTGATGGCCAAAGATGCGAGTTCGTCAATGAGTTTCAAGCCAGCAATCTTAATACTCTCGTTCGATTCTCTCTGTTGTTTCTTGACGGAAATAGTTAAATCTCTGAGCGCGTTCTCGTTGTTTTGCAAACGATCGGTGAGAAGATTCAACGCCGCCTTGCGCACTGATGATTCTTCACGAGACAACAACGGCGTCAACGTTTCGAGAAACTTGCCAGGGTGCAGAACTGCATCAAGTGCGGAGAATAAATCTCGTCCTGCTTTAGAAGCGGAAGGACCACTGGCAAGTGATGCCTTCGTATCGAGCAACGTCAATGCTCTTTCGGCTAACAATGAATATGCCGTTTGCAATATGCTCGCGTTTGCAGTAGAATGTGCGCCAAATTTTTTCTGTGCGAGAAGAAACGATCGAGTGGAGATGAATCGCGAAGCGGCGTTCGCAACTACGATGACACCTCGGCTCGTTTCTGAGCCTCTCGAGGCGGCAATCTGTTTTCATAAAAAGGAAGAGAAACGTGAGCGTCGAGACAAAGAAGAGAAGCAAAAGACGAAAGAGTTTTCGTCGTCGTCGAAATGAATTTCTCAGAAGGAAAGCAGCAGATCGTTTGAAGTTCTCATCAATAAGAAATCAGAATCCTGACACAAATACGAATTCTTCACCGAAATATATGCGACAAACCAACGATTTTAAAGTCACGCGCGAATAAGAAAGAGAAAAAAATCGCACCTTCATAGCATCTACCAGCGATACTACAGCATTGACGGGCTTTTCGTGCCCTAAAAGGGTCATAACTAAAGCTTTAACCCACGTGCTGGATTCCGATTTGTTGTTGTTTTTATTGTCTTCGTCTTCGAGCTCATTGTCATCGCCATCATCATGATCTTCATCTGCGTCGTTGTCAATATCCATGGCATCTACAGTTTCACTCGTCGGTTTCTTCGAATTATTTTGATACAACATCGCGTACATCTTCTTTTTGTGCGCTACTGCGGACTTTTCCAAACTTTTTCTCTTTTCGAGCACTTGCAAAATCAATTCAGACAAGCCTTTCGAGCCTTCAGGACAGGCGCGAATGAGCGCCGCGCACAAAGGCGCGCGTCTTCGCTCGGGTGCTCTCGTCGACGCTTCTACGATGGTCCAAATGACTTCGCTAACGTCTGCTTTTCCCGAGGAGAGCCACACGGGCACGACAGATTTCAAAGCGTTTTCTAAAGCTCTTTGTAAGGTAACGTCGTCGTTTTCACCGGCGATTCTCGAGAGCGTCGTGGCAACGTCCACGACTTTCTTCACGACCATTTCTGGCTTGATCTTTGCCATCTCGGAAAGAAGCTCTAAAGCTGCTGCGCGAGAACTTCCTTCGGACGCCTTAGATGCAGACACGCAAATAAGATCAATGTCCCAACTATTGACCATTTGATCGCAAAGCTCAGCTAACTTTGTTAAAGTTTGCAAACTTAACGTCAACGCGTACGAACGCTCAGCGATTTGTTCACTGAGCTTCGTTTCAACATCATTCTTGTTGTCATCATCACCTTCGCTCATGATTTCATCGCCACCATCTTCATCGTCACTCGACGATGAATTGCCATCTGTGCCATAAAAGCGTTTCTTTTTTTTCTTTGAAGCGTTTGCTGCATTTTGTTCTTTTAGCGCTTGGCGACGAATGTCTTCCTCGATATCGATTTCGTTTTGCGCAAATAGAGCCCGACATAGATTTTGGCACGGACTAATCAATGCATCTCGATTTACTGCCGTATTCGAACGCCAAGAAAACACTTCCATAGCGGCGATTGCGTTCGCTAACGAATCGCCTTCCGTGAGACCGATGACGACATCTTTGTCATCAAATTTGCACGCTCCGGAAATAGCTACGACGGCATCTTTACAATCGAGTGGAACCGAGGCAATTGCATCTCTTGCAGCTGCGCGAGCGGTTTTATCACCATCACTTTTATTCGCTTGGAACAAAACGTCTAAAACTTTTGCGCGCGAAGTAGGCGGTAATTTCATAAGCGGATAGCTCCCGCTCGCTATTTGCTCGAAACAGGCGATGCGAACGGAAACTGAAATTTGAGATTTCATGGCGTTCAAAAACGCGTCAAAAGCAAACTTACCAGACGTTATTTCTGCCGAAGAAGCGAGCTTTTCTCCAACAAAACATCGAACTGCTTCGATGGCGAAAGCGGCAATTTCAAGTTGCTCGGGTGCAGTCACATCGAAATCAAAGCAAACGGCACGCTCAAGGGCTCGGGCGATTTCAACAGCTTTGATTTGGTCGTCTCCAACGCCTCTCAAAATGAACAAGAGAATTCGCGCGGCATGAGGATTCATCAGACAAAAGGATGAGGACGACGTAGCAGATCCATCGCTTTTACCTGGTCTAAACAAATTTTCCGCTTTCACTGCCGTGATTGGCTTTAACAATCGTTTCGTATCTTCAATTGAAATTTTCACGCTTCGCATAGCGGTCCTCACGGCACTCGCTCCATCGATGGTGATGTGAGCTCTGGCTTTCGCAACAGCAGCAAAAGGCGCAAACCCGCTCGTCGTCGGTGCGCAATATAAGGCATCTGCGGCGGCTCGACGAACAGAGGACACCGAGCTGGCACAGGCGACGAGGAGCGCAGTTACTATTTCGTCGGAATCTTTGGAGTCCTCGATTTCGGATTGAATCATCTCTAAAGCAATAATTTTGGCTCGTGTTCTTGATGCGAAACTTTGTTCATTCGTTCCGTCCTCGACGATAATTCTGGAGGCGAGAAATTTCGCTGAATCTACACCACGGCGGCTCGATGCGTCCAAACATTTGCGCAATAAATCCTGCAAGATCGTTTCGAGCAATTCATTTGTTTCTTTGCTTTCGCTTCCGGCAAGCATATCAAAAGACTCGATCAAAATCGTCTCAGCGACACTACTTCTCGCATCCTTCTTTGAGATTTTAGAGAACAAATCTTTTACCAGGTCTCGGGAGACTGAGGAAATCCAAGGATGAGCGCTCGACGCTTCGCTGAGAGAGAGCCAACACTCGATTGGGATTTTACCATCCTTCAGCCGCTCGTCGAGATGAGACCGAGATGCGCTGCCAAACCCAAGACATCCTTGCTCCCAGTCGTCTTTCAATACCGCCCAGATGCTTTTTCGGATGGTATCTTCCACGAGAGAAGAAGAAGAGGAGGAAGCGCTCTCTGCCAAGGCAGATTTTAGCGATAAAAGAAGCGTGAGCTTCCCAGCGCTGTCTGCGTCGCGGTACGATTCGCGAACCCACAATTCGAGATCAAACTCTCCTATCACCGGTGCCTTCTTCGCGGCTTGATTGAATCCATAACCAATGGCATGTATGACACTCGCTGCTATTCGCGCGTCACCTTCATGTCGCACATCTTTCCTCGATCCGCTACTCTTAGCGTCTTCGGCGGATGAGAAGGCTTGCTCGATAGCTCTTTTCTCATCCGCAAAACCAAGTAAAATGGGATGTTTGCATCTGGATGCGTCTTTTATAACCGATCGAGCAACTGCGCGCGAGTGCGACGCTGAAACTGCGCCGTAACACGCCAAGGCGGCTGCTTTATCGCGCAAAGTTCTCAACTCGTCGTCGTCGTTGTCGTCGTCGTTGTCGTCGTCTTTATTCTTGTCTTCCCTGTCATCTGACATTTTCCTGAGCAGTGCAGCGTACGCTTTCTTACAAACTCTACGTTCGACGTCCGCGACCTTATTTGCTTCTCGCTCGTTCGATCTTGAACTCAACTCTCTAGCAGTTTTTAACCGCTGTGAAATAGCTTCGAAAAGCGACGTTCGGTTTTTTGTCAGCCTACTCAAAGACGGAGTGCCGAGAGCCAACGCGGCGACGGTTGGATCGTCGTCAGAGCATCGACGACACAGAGCATCCGCTAAGAACCCGCCTTTCTCAAGACCTGGTGGAGGATAAAGGCTATTGCTTTTATGTTTGGACTTCTTTTCTATGAATTCGACGTAGAGGTCAATCAGACGTTGCGTAGCGTTCTCTCGAATGGATGCCGTGGGATGGTCTAACGCAGCCGCTAACGATCGGTTGCCGAGCTTCTTGTCTTCGATTGGCCCCGATGCCGAACCGGCTAACGCATCGCGGAGAAAAGAGGCAGATTCTACATCGAGCCGTAACTTCTCTTCCTCTTCTTTCAACCTTTCTTCTTCTTTTTTCCTCGTCTCTTCATCAATCATCATTCGATCCTCTTCGTTAGTTTGTTCCTCCTCCTCCTCCTCCTCCTCCTCTTTGTCGCTCTCATCCAAACTGCTGCTGCCACTATCACTATCATGTTCACGTTGTACTTTTTTCTTCTTTCCATCCGCATCTTGCTTTTCTTGCGATCGTCGTCGTCGTTCGTCGTGCGCTATTTTTTGTTTCTTGCGCTCTAATCCTCTTAAAAACGAATCAACCGCTTCCGCCGTACTCTTTGGAAATCTCTGATCCGCCGCTCGTAACGCTCTCTCGATGCTTTGTTTTTTCCTTTCATCCGACTTATCACTTCTCGCTAGACTACAGATTAGCTTTTCCGCTCTTAGTTCCGTCAGTTCAATCTTCTCCAAAGTTTCCATGAGCGTCTTTTCATAATTTTCATGCGTCCCGCAAAACTTCCCGAGCGCCTCCAACAAAGGATTCACCAAACAATCGCTCCCAGACCCGTACTTATCGCAGATTTCTGCCACGTGAGAACTCGCGTCGTCAATTTTCACAAAATGTTTAAACATCCGGTCTGGTATTGTCTCAATTTTCTGACTCGAACACAACACCAATAACGTTTGTACAGCCTCTCGAACGAGCGGCGCTCGAGCTCCTTTCGCCACGCCTTCTAAAAGCGCCATCGAAAACGCTTCTGTGAACGTCGTTTTCGCGCACAACTTCGAAGTTAACATCAAACACCCAGCGTAGTGGTCTGAAGAGGCTTTTTGATGCAAACCAGGCTCCAAATACGTCAAAAATCTTTGCAAATGCGCGCTTTCGATGCGCTTCATCCAATCGAGGCTTTCAATCATTAAAACGACGTAAAATGAATGACTCACCGAACTCGCAGAAGTTGTAGCTTCGTTATTACTATGACTGCAAGTTTCTATAGCACTATCGCAAATGTACGTCAAAAACGCCTTATCTTTTGCCACCCTTTTCGCCAAATATTCCCTCGGTACCTTTGCGCCGCTCTCCTTTACCCCTCGCATCCACTCAAACTTCTTCGCGTTGTCGAAATTACACGTTTGTACCACCTTCACGAACTGATTGGTCTCATGGTATGGTAACAAAGACGCGATGACGTCGTCTACGTTATACACGTTCACTTTAAACCTACGAATGAGATATTCGAAAATATACGCGCCGTCCGCCGATTCCTCTTTCACCGTCTCGTCCATCGCGGTCTCTTCATCCTCGTCGCCACCGAAAATCTTTCCACACGTGGATGCGAACAGTCTCAGAAACTGTCTGATAACTTTGTTCAACTTTTCGTTTTCTTTCGCGTCCAATTTTTCTCGATGATTCACCTGTTGATACCTTTCCGCGTCTTTGTCCTCTCCTTCTACATTCAGCATTCCTTTTTCGGAGGTGTAAAACAGTTTACTCCCGAACGCGTCGAACCGACTGTCTTTTCTCCGCACGTTCTCGAACGCCTTTTGCGCTCTCTCTTGAATATCTTCCAGTCGCACGTCCGCGGCATCTCTGGCCGTGTGCAAAATCGACGCTTTCCCGCCTTTAAGCCTTTCTTCGTTCGGAAACGTTCGCTGAAGTTTCGAGAGTTGTTGCGACAACGCCGAGCGATTGTTCGGTCGTCTTCTGTTGTCGTTCGTCGACGCCATCGTCTTCGAAGACCACCACCACCGTCACCACACACACACACACACACACGCGGTGGTCTCTC
>Ga0163180_10001126_pt1 | contig 15268 bp, 13 predicted proteins | sample AtlANTMetagenome_2_FD_109647 | JGI IMG/M metagenome (GOLD analysis project Ga0163180, IMG submission 109647) | Marine eukaryotic phytoplankton communities from the Atlantic Ocean - Atlantic ANT 4 Metagenome | ecosystem: Environmental > Aquatic > Marine > Oceanic | place: North Atlantic Ocean...
CCTCCATAGCTATCTATGATGATCGGCAATACGGGTTGTCCAGTATTTTGAGCTTTAGAAACATAAGAAGAAAATTCTTTGGCTGTCGTCTCATCAAATTTTCGGACTCGTAGCACCACAGGTAAGTCGTCAATTAACTTCGCCTCTTTTAATAGGGGGCTAAATGTTTTTAATATGTGCATTACCAATCTTCCTTTTGACCTATCCAGTCTTTATATCTTTCTCCACCACCGCGGGCTTCCCAATCAGAATCGATGGTAAGTTTAGAACTGATCCCGCCGCGGGCGTTGCAAACCATGACAAGGCGCAATCTTTCTGGCTCATACACATCCATCATATCCTCAAATATTACATTAATTAGCCGCTCGTAGGAGTAAATTCTGCTTCTGAATTGGTAAAAATATTCTTTCATAGATTTTAATTCAATTACCTTATCTTTAGGATAAAAGGTGATGTATAACAAAGCGAAGTCTGGCTGTCCGCGCACTCCTTCAAATGTGACTTCTGGTGCCTTCAATTTAATCTCATAGGCACCGGAAGAGGGATTTGGGATGGATTTTAAAATAGTCTTGTCTGACCATTGTTTTTTCTTCATGCTAACAACCTGAATGTTTTGCCGACTGCATAGGTGGAGAATCCCCAGTTTTCGTCGTATTTAAGTCTCGCCATGTAAGGACGATTAAGATGAACCCGATCCTTTTCGGGCTTGATGCCCCAGCATCGAATTCTTGTTAGTTCATTATTAGAATCAATAACTTCAACAATCCAATAATCTTTGCCCTTCTTTGTTTTTCTGGGAACAATCTTGCGCGGAATAAACCAACACACTTGCAGTTCTTGATCGTACTCAGAGATAGGTGGAATGAACTTATCCTGTAGGCGTTGGACAGTCTCATCATTGATCACCAAGTTAATGGGAAAAACACCCGTCAGTTCTGATTTGAATTGAATAATCTCTTCTTCTGAAAAGTCGCCTTCGGGCTTGTAAACTTCAATGTTTTCTCCTAACTTTTTTAAGTTCTTTGGTCTATCCACAATACAGGCTGACCAAAAATGTTTGCGACCTGTAAATCTGTCGTCGACGATGTTGTCTAGTGCTCCACCACGACACAGAGCGTCGAGAGACTTCTTGTTTAATTTTGAATAAGTGATATTTTCGTTGAACAACAATTCTTCCGCACTTATAATTGGTCTATTGGCTAAAATCTGTTCGATTGCTGCCATTCCTAAGCCCTTGATAGATGTAAGTGGTTGAATAAGTGTTCTACCGTCATCGCTAATCTCCCACACCGTGCCAGACTTATTGACATCGAGTGGCGCGATATCAAAACCAAACTTCTTGGCGATGTTGATTGCCTTCTCCTTTCGGCTCTCGGGTTCTTTATCCAAGAACGCAGCCATCCACTCTGCGGGGTAGTAGTTCCACAACCATGCACACTGGAACGAAATGATCGAGTAGCTGACAGCATGCGACTTGTTAAACCCATATCCAGAGAAGTATTCAAACTTATCCCAGAGAGCTTGGGCTTCGTCTCGGTCAATGCTCTTAGCTACGCACCCTTTAATAAATTTATCGTGAAGCCTGCCTTTAACACTATTTTTGCCTGTACCTTTCTTGGTGAGGACTTTTCGTAGCATGTTACCTTCATCAAGGGTAAGGTCGCCCAGCTTGTGAGCAAGAAGTGCGATCTGCTCTTGAAAGATTAGAAACCCAAAAGTTTCTTCAGTAATGGCGCGTGCATCTGGGGATAAGTACCCAATACGCTGCGGGTGCTCTTTTGCTTCTACGTAATCCGCATCAACGCCGGCCGAAAGAGGTCCAGGTCGGAAGATTGAAGTGATAGCTGAAACATCAATAATGTTGTTGGGCTTCACTCTTTGGCAAAAGCTTTGTGCGCCATGCTCTGTAAATTGAAACACTCCAGCCCACTTGCCACTGTGGAAAATGTTTTTATACACTGTTTGATCTTCCATATCAATCACATCGGGGTGAAGCTTATTCTCATAAAACTCTCGAATCTGCGCGAACGTAGGTTCACTGACTCCATAATGACGCTTGAGAATGTGATAAATCGCCCCCTCCATCATCTTAAGCGTAGAGAGCCCAAGCAAGTCAAACTTAATAAAGCCCATCGGCTCAAGGTGTCGGACGTTCTGCCCCTCAGCCCACGGAGCCTGACGAACACCGCCTGAATTAATAAGCGGCATGTTGGTGTCAAGATTTTCAGCGATTACAACACCGCCGGCATGTCGTGAACACGAGCGCACCTGACCAACCAGACCTTCAACGTGAGTCTTGACTTCTGGATATTTATTTAGATATGCCTGCAAAGATGGGGAGAACTCCATGACCTCTTCCCATGTCGGCGCGTACACCCCTGCCTTAATACCATGCTTGCGCTTGGCTTCGGGGGTCGCTTCGCGAATCATAATCGATGTGACTGTGTTAACTTCCGTGAATGGAATATTATAGAGCTTTGAGATGTCCTTGATCAGTGACTTAAGTTGTAGCGTATTCCAATTAGAGATCGGCGCGACACAATCCTCACCCCACATCTCGACAAGCTTTTCTTTAAGTGCCATCGAATCAGATACATCATAATCAATATCAGGATAATCCTTTGCGTCCGAACGCAAGAAGCGGGAAAATAGGAGTCCATGTTTAATAGGGTCGACCTGGGTGATGTTAAGTGCGTACGCCACAAGAGAACCTGCAGCGGACCCACGCCCAGGACCTGTGAGCATCATTTCTGTAGCAACATCTGCGATACTTTTCATCGTGAGGAAATACTTGGAGAAACCGCGGTCATCGATAACATTAAGTTCCATTCGCAGGCGCTCAGTGTATACAGGATCTGTGTGCAGCGCCTTGTCTTTTAGCCCTTCAAGTGCATAATTAACAAGCGCTTGCGTTGCTGTAAAGCCGGCTGGCACAACAAACTCTGGAAGCCTTACCGTATTGTCGGGCAAGAAAGATTCGATCCTGTCGAATGCGATCCGGTGTGACTCTTCTATACTCTTTAGTACAACATCGTCATCATACTCAAACCCCTGATCATCCGCATACAGCTTGTAGCTGTCCCACATCTGGTCACCGTTCTTCGGGTACAATTCGTAGCCAATCTCTTCAACACCATCGGGAAGTTGTGATTCTTCTTCTGCCCACGAAGGTCTGCCCTTACCAAGCCAACCGAGACGCTTGTAAAGCTCTCTGTCCTTCCAAGCGTCAGGGTTGGGGTAATGGCTGTCGGCTGTTGTCAGCAGTCCAACGCCAAACTCTTGAGCAACTTGAATCACATACTGGTTAAGTTCATGCTGCTCTTTAATGTTGTTCCATTGTATCTCGGCATACCAGCGATCACCAAAAATGTCGACCATGCGTTGTGTGGATTCGCGCATTGCATCCAATACTGCTTCATCCCCATCTTCTCGGTTCTCCCAGTAGTTTCCGGCGTACACCCCACCAAGACAAGCAGAAGAAGCAATGATGCCTTCGTTGTACTTTTTAAGGAGCGCATAATCAATACGAGGGTACCGGTAAAAATTTTCAGCCTTGTACGACTCCGATACTAATTTAAATAGATTGTTTAGACCTGTTTGGTTCTGTGCAAGGAGTACAAGGTGTCGCCGGCGGCGTAAGATATCTTGCGTTTTCTTAGAGGCGCCCTCGTCTTCAACAGTCGCACCCGAAGCAGCGTCCTTTTTTACTGCACGGGCGCGTTTCTTGTCTTCCATAGCTTTTGTATACTCTTCTCGCCACTCTTCAATAGATGGAATGAAATAAGCCTCACATCCAAAAATAGGCTTGAACTCTTTGCCGGCTTCTTGCATCTTCTTAGCATGCAAGACTTGATACGCCAGACCGTTCATATTCCCATGGTCTGTTAGAGCCAGTGCATCGCCACCATTTTCATAGCAGAAATCCATGTGTGCCTGCGGGTATCCGATGGCATCGAAAATGGAGCCTGCCACCGAGTGGGCATGCAGTCCAACAAATTTAATTTTTGAATGAGTACGGTTCATTCTTCCTCCTCTTTAATATATGGTATTTTAACATGCTGGCGCGCTTTAGTCAAGTTGTTTGCAGGCTTTTTTATCAGATATTCAGACGCTAAATATTCTCGGTAGCCTGCCCAGGTAGATATATCGTAGAACCAGTCCGCATTATATAGGTGGCTGTCAGTGATATTTAGCTTTTCAAATACTTCTGCCAAGGTAAAATGCTTCGCTGACCACCGCTCTTCAAGGGGTAGTCGGCGCGTGGGATATTGCTCTCCCTCTTCGGTGTTAAAAAATTCTTTGGTGGTCTTCTGATTGACATCGCGTCGACACTTAATATAATCTGTCCCTTTGAGGGTAAACGAAAGAGGCAAGTTGTCTAATACTGTTTTTCCGTCATAGCTCATAAAAAAATTGTGCTGCGGATCTGAAATCTGTTTGCGATACTGCCGGATGGCATGAATATTATGAACTCCCATCGGAAAAGAAATAAAATATTTTTCTGGGATTATCCATTTTGAAATATGATTAGCAGTTCTCCAGGCGGAATACACTCCATTTAAAATAGACCACCCATAAGAGTCGCGGCGTTCACGATCTTTAGGATGAATTGGAACATAATATATGGGTATCTCTTTGCGAGCTTCAGAGCCTGAGCCATATTTTAAACGATTATAATAGACAGGATCATAGGTCCATTCTCCCACCACCTTGCGGACAATCGGAGCCAAATCCATATTAGCTACAATCCATATGGTTTGGCAGCCGCCCAGAGCACATTCATATACAGACTTCTGGATAGCGGTAAATCCTTCCTCGACGGGAAGCAAGACTTCCGGAGTGCTAATGTCATAATCAGTATCCAGTCCCGCAACTGGGATAATCCCAGCTAAATGTGTGTGGTTCATAGGTGCCTCAAAAGTCTATCGTATCCCACGAAAGCTGATGGTAGGCTCTCCAACAGACTTTCTTCGCTATCTTGTGCAATTTTAACATTCTCGGCGACGGCTTCGAAGGTAGTGACAGTGCAATGCTTTTCGCGAGCAATGCTAGATGTTCTAAATTTGTAATATTTGGCTTTTCCATTGGGTCCATATCCGTTAAAGAGTCCTTTCATTCCGCGGGCTTCCAGCTCATGAACTAGTTTGAATCTTGCCATTGTTTGTGAATAATCAAAATCCAACAATTCAGCCTTGCTTAGGCATGAAACCACGCATGCATCTTTTACCGGAGAATTTCCATCGATCCGATCTGTTGGGTAAAACCAGACCTTGTTGACAAACTGATCTTCTGTTTCCAGATAGTCGATATCATGTTTCCCTCCACGATTAAATGCAACCCAATCATAACATATGTAATCCGCAGAGTCAAGATCTTTTTGGCGTGCTAAACCAAAAGCTCCCGGATCCCCAAAGTATACACATTCATCAAATCTTATCTGCGCAATTTTGGAATACTCGTTACTGCACACAAGCGAATTGCCGTTGTCCCGCATACTGTGACACAGGTTAGACAGGGGCAGGTTCCCATCGAGCGCTAGTAAAAATAGTAATCGCTCCCACAAGATCTCTTTCGCTACTCCAACCTTGTGCTCGCTCTCAAAACTACATAAAGTTTTTTGCTGATTATCTATCTTAAGGGCATCCAAGTCTATCTCGGGCGACAGATAGTCAAACCGAAAAGGTCGCTGTGCGTGTGTAAAAAGAAGGGGCCGGTGATGGATAAAAGCATAAAGCGTTGCGTTTAGGCAGCTGCCGACTACAATCTGGTCATAGTTAATGTTCATCTGGGCAACTTTGACTAGAGTTGCTGTAACCGATTAATTCTTCGTTCTTTAATTCCTCTAGCATTTCGCGAATGTCTAGCCCAGCACAATCAATCTTGTTTTTGCTGATGTGGTAGTGGCTTACGAATCCGGAGAACTTGCCATATTTTACATCTTGTTCGTACTTGGTCGATGTTTTCCCAAATTGACTCAACGGTGTTTCGTATGGGATTCCTGTTGCGTCGTGTATGGCTTTCCAAAGCGCCTTTAAAGCTTGTAACTGTGCCGGATAGAACCCAGTAAAAGGCTCAAGCTTCACGGAATGTACCCACGCATTGTCTATTAGTGGGCGCGGACCAAATCCGTGCTTCTGGTACCAATCTTGGTACTTGGGATAATAGGCATTAGATACCTCGACTCCCACAGATGCGCGATTGGCGCGCTCAGAACCACCGTGCCAGCAGCCATGCTGCATGTCCGTCGTCTGGTAGATGGTGCCGTCATTATCGATGAGGAAGTGCACGGAAATCCCTCGCTTGTCTAAAACGCTCTGGCACGCTCGCGAATTAAGGCACACATCCCAGTGATTTACAAAATAACGAATTTGCCTCCGTGGTCGACCGGTATAGTCGTAGTAGGAGCCTTTGCGAGCACCTAACCCTCCACGCTCCGACCAAAGTACCACCTTATCCCAATCAATAGAATAAAACTCACCATTGTAAACGATATAGTTGGAGTATTGACAGTCTTGGGGCTTGTAATCATCGATTTCAGCTTGGCGTTCTGTCCAAAGACGACGAAAGGTCATAGGACCGCACAATCCATCAGCTTGTAGTTGGCGATCACGTTGCCATTTTTTAATAGCTCTGACCAGCTTGTCGTCAAAATGTTTTTCACCAAACCAGGACGGCTCCCAGCCTAAATTTTTAGCAGACGATTCATTGTAGAAATTTTTATCAATTGGCATAATTTGGGACTCTCTATTGTTCAGTAATTAGTCCCAGAATGTAATTATCTAATATTAGATGGTACTTGTGTCCATCAATTTCTACCTCCTCGATCATAGATTTGTCCACAAGAACTCGGATACCCACCTGAAGTTGTTCGGCAAAGCGCACCTCCTCGGACCAAGATACGACGTTGCTAACTCCATGTCTAGCTTCAGTAGGCTTGAAATCTTCTGGTAGTAGTATGCCCGACGACGTATCAGGGCGCACCTCTGGTGGAGAGATGCAAATATAGCGATTCACTGGTTTAAACACTTGACCTCCTAAATTTCACATGTGTCATTAGTACAGAATTTTGAACCTATGCCGCCTTGATCGGTTTCAAAACGAATAACAGGTGTTATATTCTTAATCATTTTATTATATTGACTCTTTGTAATTGGCTCGTAAGGAGCTTGCTCATATCCTGTCTCTTCGTATTTTAAGAACGAAACAGCTTTTAAACGAGACTCATACATTTCGAGTGCATCTTTAATTTGTGATGCCTCTTCGGGCTTAAACGTAACAGTAACTGATACTGAATTGTCAGCCCAGTAGTGTTGATATTGTGCAGCAATTTCTAACTGTTCCCACATAGATACACTTCGTTTTCCTTTTTTAAAATGTGGTTCGTGCACAGGAAACTCCACACAAACCGTATTAGGAGAATACTTATCATCCTCCATATTATAACCTGCCGCCTCTAGCTTGTCAAGCAATGCAGAATCTTTTGAGAACCTGATACGCCTGATGTAAAATTCATCTTCTGGGAAGTGAATACCCGGTGTTGAGCCGTTTAGGAGGGACACGGTTCCAGACGGCTTAATGCTTGTCATTCGAATAGATTTCGGGATGCACAGCCAATTAGAATATTCTTCATCTAACTCTTTAACGTGCTCATAAGCCTTATCACACCAATCATACATCTCTCTTCTGCCGTGCTTATTGAACGCTTGTACAACTCCCGATTGAGACAATCCAATGCGGCGGTTCTTAAGCATTTTTGCGTTTGTTTCTGGCCAATGTGTGTTTGAGAGTGTAACGGTTTTGCCATATAGGTAAGCAATCTTAAGTGTCCGAAGATAGTCATCAAGATCATCGTGCTTGGCAGGGTATGTCTCCACCAGACAACAAAGTTCCGCGTCTTCAAGTTGTTGCTCTACGCAAGGATTGAATCCGGCTACGTTAATATCATCTAATCTTTCTCCGTCCTTAAACCTTCCGCGTGTTCGCGCATTGTTTAACCAAATGTATCCTGGTTCTCCATTTTTTTGTGACTGATTGGCGTGCCATGTATAGTCCATGCCCACCTCTGCATTAAAAGAGTTATTCGAACCCCATCGATGGTGCATTAGTTTTTCAGAATCGTTCTTCATCTCTAGATAATACGTATCATCGTGTCGACCCATCGCAAGAGCGGCCGAGCGGCGTACGTTTCCAGACACCACACAGCGTCCGATTAAATTTTCAGTATCAACAATGTCGACTGATGTGATTGGTTCGCCGATCTTTGGTGTGAACAGCGCGCGTAGGTTATCATGCAATTCTATCAAAGGACCCGGTCCGCTTGATGTTCCTCCAAAGCCTTTGATCAAAGCGCCTTCGGGGCGAATTGCTGAATAGTCAAACTTGGGGACCTTGCTTCCAAAGAAAAACCCATCTAAAAGGGTGTGCACCGAGTCCACCCAACCTTCGCGCGAATCATCAATAATGAGAGTATCGTTAGTGTATTGTGGCTCACAAATGTTAATAGTACCGGCGCCTTCAGTGTCAAAGCCCACTCCAATGCCGACCATCAAAGCATCCATCATCCAAGCAAAAAGGTATCCACCTTTTGTTGAGATATCGCGTGTTGAACGAAAAGCGCAATTAAACAGACCGGCGGCTGTTCGTTCTTCAATAAACTTGGTGCCCATCATCCACAGCCCGCGACCCGGAGGTGTCCACTTCAAAGTAAATAAGCGATCATATGCTTCTTTGGCTGTCTTTTGTGCCTTGTTATCGTTCCACTCTAAGCCAAGTTGGAAAACGTGTTGCTTTTGCATATTAAACATTCCCTCAACCACTCTTCTACATGTTTCCCACCACTCCTCGCTTCCGGTCGCATCGGGATCGAACTCATTCAAGCGCCGTGAATAGGTGCGTTTGTAAGTTACATAACCCAATGGTCCCCATGGTACCTCGGCTTCCTTGTAGGGATCAATAAAAGTGTCAGATAGGCGAAAGCGCCGGATGTTAGCGATTGTTCTCATTTAATTCATTTCCTTCGTAGTTTAGTGTATTTGGCTTTCAGTAACTCTTGTTGTGCTTTGGGACCCAAGGATACCGGAGAGGTAGCCACTTGCGTACCATTAGAGTTTTGTGAAAGTTGGGGTGTTTTGGGTAAAATTTTAATATTCACATTGGACGTATCCATAAATATATTATAGATCATCCCATCAGGTCCGTTTCTATTTTTTGCAATAAAAATTTTACCTTGATTATTTTGTTTATCTTCAATTGTGCGAGATACAGAGAAAATAAAGTCAGCAACAAAGCATTTATTAAAGGCTTCCGAAATCTGTTCCATTGTGATCACCTCGGCGCTCAATCCAGAGCGATTAGTTTGAGAAGCAGTCCAAATGGGACACTGAAACTCAGTCGATAGTGCACGTAGTTCTTCATAAATTGACTCAAGCTCGTTTCTTTTTTCCTTTCTTGCTTGTACGGGTTTCAACAAATCTGCATAGTCTACAATAACCAACCCAGGATTAATGCCACGCTTAACAAGCCGAGAAAGATGTGCTCGGATTGTATTTGTGGATGCAGATTTAACTGGATACTCTTTAACAATAAGTGATCCTTCAATTTCTTTAATTTCTTCATAAACTTCCTCTTTAAAATTAATAATGTCCGACAAAGGATAGCCTGTCAAACAACTATCATATCGAGTGGCTATTACTGTGTCTTGCAACTCAAGCGTATAGTGTACAACTGTTTTGCCTTCTTTTAACGCTTCTGTACCAAGATGCACCAATACCATTGATTTGCCTGCGCCGGTTGGTGCAATAACGACACCAAGTTCGCTCTTTCCTAAGCCCCCTCCTGTGATGCCATCAATATCGGACCAGCCAGTTGTTACTGGGTTTCTAAAGCGAGGCATAAAGCGTTGTTCAAAATCAGCCATATAATCATAGCCAAAGTTGTTTTCGGACCCAAGTTTTAGGGCGTCGTTTATAACTTTGGAAATTTCATCGAACGAACAATTTTGAAGCAAATTGACAGAGGTTAACATTGCCTCTTTTAGGTTTTGTTTGCGGCAAAAGTCTAATGATATTTCTTTGATATATTCCGGATCGGTTACTTCTTGGGTGTGCATCTTGGTGAAGTATTCTTCGACCTGTTGTTGGATTGTTTCGTCTTCTTCTTCAAGTTCTGTTTTGATCATGGTCAGCATCGCATTCACAGATGGATGCTTATCATATTTGTGACGGAAATCCAAAGTTTTTCTGAGAAAGACGCGTAAATACTCCAATTCAATAAAATTCGCATCAAGAACTTCGGTGATTTGATCGGCAAACGCGCGGTCTTCAAAAATAAGCTGGACAAGTCCTTCCTGAAAGGTTTTTCCATACCTTCCGAAGTTTACTTTATCTGCTTTCATTATTACCCTCTTGTAGTGTTTATAAGTATATCTGTTTTTGCCTTAAAGTCAAGGCAAAAACAACATTTATTTAGTGTCGGCGTCAAGACAGTCGATAGCAATCTTGTTTAAGTGAGACCGGAGATCTTCCCAATTTAGCTCACCAAATCCATCCTCGCGCATCAGTCTCAAAATCTCTGTTTTGTTAAAATCACACTCAAAATTTTCGACGGATTCTTTTACGTGCATCTTTGCCTGAATCGACATCTGTGGAGCATAAAGTTGCATCATTTTATAGTTGTGCTCGATGAGTCCTTTAGCGTCTGCCACATTTGAATAAAACTTTAATTTACTGTTTTCTGATTTTTCATCACAGTGCTCTACGACGTCATCGATAGTGTAGGTCTTGCTTTCCGATAAGAAACCAAGCCGTTTGCCCACTGTTTTAAAACCAGCGCCTTTTACACCCGGTAGATTATCTGAGGAATCTCCGATGATCGCCCTTGCTAATGCCATATTGGTGGGGTGTACTCCGGTCTGCTCCACGATTCTCTTAGTGTTCAACACTTCATCCTTAACTGGCCGCCACAAAACAGTCTCGTCATCACAGATTTGCATAAAGTCTTTATCATTAGATACAATAATTTTTTGCCAGCCGCTAAAAAAGTCTAGTGAACATACATAAGAAATAACATCATCCGCTTCAATTTCGGGCAAGATTGTTTGAATAATTGGCATGCTGTTCAGGTATTCAATTACTCGACCTTGTTGCCAAATTTTATTTTGCAATTCTTCATCATCTGTTAGATTGTGGAAGGCGCGATTAAGACGGATAGGCTTTCTACCAGCCTTATAGTTTTTATCCATCGTCTTTCGCTTTTTAGATCCGTTGGGTCCATCCCAACATACCACCACAGCGCTCGGTTTTGTTTGCCGGACAAGCTTTTGAAGAATCTTAATAAACCCCTTAAGTCCTCCGATGGGTTGACCATTAGTAGACAGGCTTGGATCTACGATATATGCCCTTAAGTATGCGTTGAGCGCATCCACAATTAGCACTCGTTTAGTTTGCTCATTCATCGATTTGTTCCTCCAATTCAGTAATCTGTTCCATAACATATGCCAATCCACGCAAGTTACCATTCCGTTGGTAGATCATTGCTTGTTTTTGTAGTTCAGCTATTTTGTTTGTAATCTTGTCTCGTCTTCTTTTGTTAAAAAAGTCAGTTAAAAATTTCACATTGCCATCCTTTGTTTATTCATTATATCACGATATTCCAACAATGCAAGCTCTTTGTGTTTAGCTTCGATCATAACGTCAAGATCGTGACCATAATCGTCGAACGGATTACGAATCATATCCGAGTGTGCTTGAGGCTTGATCTTGGGGTTGTTGTGTTCGATAGAGCGCGACTCTGCATAGTGCACAACTGGCTTGATGTCGCCCCACGTAGACAAAGCTAACTCAAGTGCTTCTTGCTCCGACTGACCGCCGGGATGCAGCATGTGATGGTGGTAGTCAAACACAATCGGAATGCCGATGCGCTTATAAACACCGTCATACAATTCTTTGGTAGAATATAAGGATGCCTTGTCATCGTTCTCAACTGTAAGGCGTGAACGCACGTTATCAGGCAGGCGTTCGAAGTTGCGACAGAAGTTGTCGAGAGCGAACGGCTTGTCCCCATAAGCAGCGCCAACATGGATGTTGAGCTTCGCATAGGGTGTCTGTGGTAGTCCGATAAGGTCGAATAGATCGCCGTGGACAGACAAGTCAGTCTTGGTAAGCTGGAACACACGCTCCTTGGGAGATGCTAGCTTGTTGAATGGACCCGGATGCGAGGTGATACGCATGCCGTGCTCACGGGCAAAGTTACCTGCAGACAATGCAGCCGCATGGATAGCGCCGTAGTTGGGCATGTCTTGCAATTCATATTCGCTAGCCCATGGCACGATGTCTGATGACAGCCGGTAGAAATAGATGTCGTTTTCTAGATTCCACTCTAGAATCTTACGCAGATCGCGTAGATTTTGGAGCGCAAGCTCCGAAGCATAATCAATGCCACGTTCTTGGAACGTGCGTTTGATCATAGTCCTATTAGTTGTGATGCGTTGCGACTTGGGGCGATTTGAAAACCCCATGTTGATGCAAGCATATCCGTAGTTTCGCATGAATAACCCTCCTTCATGATTATATCTTATTATAACCAATCCAGAGGGCAAAGTCAAGAACTTTTTTACTCTTTTACTGGGACAGTCAGATCAGCTTGGTCTTCATAATAGCTACTAGCGTCCCCTTCGCGCTTATCAAACTTCTGTACGATCTCCTCGTCCATAATCCTGATGACGTGGCTTCTAAACTCTTCGTCATTTGTAACCAATTCTGTCCACTTGGATGGCTGGAACTTTTTAGTATAACCATCCGACGTTGAGAGAGTGTACCAAGCGCCGGCTGACGACAGGCTTTCTGCGCCTTTGATCGCATCAAACCAACTTTCTTCATCACGAATACCAATCTGCTCAGTTCCCCACAGAATGCGGAATGCGCACGAACGACCTTGTGTTCCAAAGCGAGACTTCTCTAATTTTACCTTAACCTCAGAACCGATTCTAAAGCCCTTTTCATCTTCAATGAATGAAGATTTTGCTTTTCGACCAGTTAACCAAACACGCAATGAGTATGCATAATGCATCGCCTTACCACCTGGGGTGATATAAGGCGTAGTCATAGCTACAATTCTCGCATTGGGTCCTTGGGGGATGTTGGTTTTAAGCTGATTGAGCACAAGCAGTGTAGCTTGTTTGTCCGCCAGCGGGATGGTCAACTTTGACATTCCCTTCGCCAAGATTCGTGCCTTAACGGCCATAGAAGATTGTGGATTGAAATCACCTTCCACATCCGAGACCGAGGGCGTAAACGCTAGCGAATCCCAAATAAATACTAGCTGATCCTCTGCCGCTCCAAGCAATTCCTCAACAGTTTCAAGAACAAACTCAACAGATTGTGCTTGAACGTACATTAGACGGTTTAAGTCGCAGCCTGTTCGCTCTAAAAAGCTTGGGTCAATAGCAGACTCCGAATCAAAATATACCACAACCTTGCCCTGTTTCTGGGCGTTTGCTGCAATTTGTGCAGCCATGTATGATTTTCCTGTCGATTCAAGCCCGGCAATCTCAGTAACCTTGCCTACCGGAATGCCTGCTACTTGCCCCTTGCAGATAATAGAGTCAAGCCAGCGCGAGCCGGTAGGAATCCATTCTTTAACGGAAGTAGGATTATCTCCTGTCAGGTCATGGGCTACGTTTCTCCCTGCCTTTTTATTTACCAATTTCATTAGATCCTGTAAATCTACACGACCTGCTTTTGTTTTCTTAGCCATTGTTTCTCCTTAAACTTTACTGTCAAAACGAACGACCCCAAACGAGAAGCCGTCCCTACCTTTGCCACGTACATCTATCTTAACACATTCTGCTACACTTTGCACGTACTTTTTATCAATATATTTAAAATATTTTGGAGTTAAGATATATTCGGCAACTCCTAAAGTTCCCGCAAATTGTTTTCTCCCGGTGAGCATCTCTTCAACCACCGCTTCGCGAATTTGGCGATCACTGAATACCTCACTTACTTGAGCATTTATTCTTGGTCGATCTTTTTCTTTCCACTTATCATAATCAGGCGCTTTTTCCACTAAATGAGGCTTACGACTCAAAGCTTTTTGACGATTCTTTTCAGCCAGCATGAGGCGCGGAAGCGCGCTGATAGGTTCTACAAGCCGTTTTAGTAACTTGCTACGATTCGAATCTAGTGATTCTGCTACTTGTTGAAAAATAGATGCTGTGCGCGGACCCTCGGCTGATGACAGTTGAATAGCGCCTGCCATTTTAACCGACACGCCGATGTGCTGCTCATTATTAAGAACGACCCAGAAATCCGCTTTAACTTCTCTTCCGAGTCCTGTTAATTTTACATCGTCTCGATGCACAAGGCGAGCATTAGGAAATTTTTGCTTTAACATATATGCAGCGGTAGCCGCCTCATCCTCTATGGGCGGTGGTGCTGTAAAGGCGCGCCTCCTATAGCAATCTAAAATTTCATGTTCAAACTTAACTCCGTTATTGGCCATTTTGCCCTCCTGCAATTATTACAATCTCTGATGATTTTTTAGTTTTATTCATTCCGTAATTCCACTCTAATTCTCGTATTTCATAGTCCTTGTATAGGTTTCTGATTTCTTTGCAGTCATTATAGGACATAACCCAATTTGTTCTTTGGGTCAATAATGCGTGCAATCCAATATGGTCGAATCCCATGTGTGTGCTTCCTTGTATTCCATATAGTCTATTTTTGTCTTCTTCCAAAAGGTACGGAGGATCCAAGTATAGGAAAGCATCAGCATGCCGTGGAATAGAGTCTTTAAAATCAGCTTGCTGAACGGTGAGATTCTGCTGCTTGAAGTCCCTTACATTTGATATTGATTTGTTGGTGAATCTCGCGTACGCAGATCTTTTTGAAAAACCTCCACTAAACGTAGCTCCTGAAAAACTGCTACGATTAATAGCATAGAAAAGTGCTGCAGCTTTAACTGAATATGTTTTCATCTGCTTTAGTTCTTTTCTGCACTTTTCAAACTCTTCTCGCAGTATTCCTCTCTGAGGTACGTAATAATATTCAGGTGGATTAGAATTTCTTACTTTTAGTTTTTTAAGATATTCAGCATTCCACACCCGCATTCCATCACATAAAGTTGCCAATTTCGCAGGTTCCGACAAAAGCGCCTGCCAAAACCACACTAGCGGCTCAAATATATCATAGCCATAAACCCTGGTACCTCTCTCGGCAACAGCCAACTCTATCGAGCCGCCCCCAAGAAAGGGGGAGCAAAGCTCCCCACA
>Ga0163180_10001127_pt1 | contig 15256 bp, 16 predicted proteins | sample AtlANTMetagenome_2_FD_109647 | JGI IMG/M metagenome (GOLD analysis project Ga0163180, IMG submission 109647) | Marine eukaryotic phytoplankton communities from the Atlantic Ocean - Atlantic ANT 4 Metagenome | ecosystem: Environmental > Aquatic > Marine > Oceanic | place: North Atlantic Ocean...
GGAGTTCGCGCTCCCACGCTGATCCGATTGGGCCGGGCGCGCCCCACTGAGCCCACTCAGTAGGCACGCAGTTCAGGCGGCTCACCCGGCAGCTCGTCAGTAGCACCGGGTGAGCCTTGGCGTGCGGCCCGGCAGAGCGTGCACGCCGACGGTGATCCACCGGGAGCGGAAGTTTGGGGGTTCGAGTCGCCGGTGGATCGAAGCCACTATGCCCGACCTCGCGCGGGCGTAAACATCCGAGCGGGATCAGCCGCAGTAGCTTTCAGAGCCCGACCGAGTCAGCGCTTCCACACCGGCCCGGTCGGGCCGTGCACACCGAGGGCCACCTCCCGGAACCCGGCGCACAATCCAATGGTGGCCTCCAGGCCAGGAATCAAGTACCAAGAGGCCGTGCACGCCTCCAAATCCGACCAAGGAAAAAGGCGCGCAGTACATGGTGCCCACTGGTCTACAGCGCGACGTGCGCCCCGGCCAGGCGCACGTCCGATGACAGATGGACGCGCTACCGGACTTCACCGAAAGTGTAGGTCCACCTCAAAGTCCGGCTCGATCGCGACTGCGGTTATCTTCCGGTTTCGACGGGAAAGCCTCGGTCGCGTAGTTCCTTTTCGAGTTTGTCGCGTTTCCGAAGGAATTCGCCCGTCCTGGATTTGTCCAGGGCGCTGTAGAGACCGGGCAGGAAGGTCTTGCCGTGGATGTCCCGGATCGACGCGTCTGCGCCTGCCCTCACGAGCCGTAGGCAGAGGTCCACCTTCTGGGTGCCGGAGGCAACGAACAGCGGGGTACTCTGCGCCACAGTCTCTCTCGCGTTCAGATCGGTACCCGCGCCGATGAGGATGTCCACGATTTCCTCGTCACCGGTGAACATCGCGGTGTTCAGAGCATTGCTGCCCAGCCGGTCAGGGGACTGAGCGAGATCGCTGTCCCAGTCGAGCAGTGCCCGAAGCGTGTCCGGCTTGTTGCGCAGTACTGCGTAATTGACGGCGTTGTACTTCACGGAGTCGGTGAGGGGGTCGGCGCCGGCATCGAGGAGGGTGGTTACCGCGCGAGGCGTCGAGAATTCGGTGGCCCACAGCAGCGGGGTCAGTCCGGATCGCCGCCGGTCGTCGCTGTTTCCCCGCGCTTCGATGTCCACCCCCTCATCGATGAGGGGCGCACCTCGTCCAGCCGTCCGCGTTCTGCTGCCTTGAGTAGCTTCACCACCTCGGGATCGTCGAAGTATTTGGCGCTGTTGTTGCCGAACAAGCTGCATCCACTGCACACCACGGTTACCAAGGCGATGATCGTGAGTGTTCGGCGGAGCGAGAAACGTCGCCCGAGTGATGCGGTCATGTTGCGCTCCTTGAATTTTCGCCCACCGCCTACGGTGGGCGATATCTCAACGGGGAAGGAAAGCGTGCGCCGCTGATACCGCGATCGCAGCGTCCTCACGGTGGCCGAACAGGAGTGCGGCGGCGGTATCGACCGTGAGAGAAGGGCATTCGCCGAGACCGTCCGGTCCGCCTGCGTAGCGAGGGAACGGTCTTTCGCGTAGGCATCGACCTGGGCTGCCATGAAATCGGTGGCGGCTTCGTCGCTCAGGGTGGGTAGTGCGATGGACTCGAAACCGTCGGGTGAGGTGTACCGGGCGCGAGACCAGCATTCGCCGTCGAAGCCGTAGACGAAGCCGATCCAGATGGTCACCGCATCGGCCTGGGCGAGGTAGTCGGCGATTCCCGCCGCCCACCAGGCGGGTGCGCCCGCGAACAGATCGGTGCGCGGAACCCCGAAGTAGTCTGCACCCGCACCGTAGCAGGTCTCGGAGTACTCGTGATCGTGGCCGATCAGTACGGCGCGGCCCCCGTCGAGGAGTCGGAGATCCACCCAGTTCCCACCCCCGTCGTCGTAGTGCCACGTTCCGGGGACGTTCGCGTGGGCGCCCTCGGCCCATCGGGGTCCTCTGGCGACGAGTACGGCGGCCGCAGCAGACCATCCTGTACCCAAGTCGGCCGGGTGAGGAATATCGAGTTGAACAGTCATTTCGGTACGCTCACCCCTTCAGTTCAGTCAAACGACACCAAGTGATTACTTGAGCATTACTCAAGTTAGAGAACTCTCGGGAGTCCGTCATCCGTGAAACTACCAATTTCGTCGCGGCACGCAGACGAACCAGGTAGCGCAACACACCGATGCGTTACCTGACGCACCGCTCTAATCTGGGCCATTCGCCCCGCCACGGCCGCTGGTAGGGCCGCGCGAAGACAACGAATCCCGCTAGCTCGAAGGGAAGCGGCACACCTCTTTTTTATCTCGGGCCCTTGGCAGTTCGGAAAGAAAGCGCGATGCTCAATCCGGATGGCGGTAACCAGATCAGCGATGCCAACACTGCCGCGAGAATGAGGATCCCTGCGATTGCCGGCCACGGACAGAGCGCACTGAACAGGAGCGCGACGATGGCGCCAAGAAAACTCCGAGCTGGAACCATGTCGTCAGTGCGGGAGTCCTGACATCGTGCCCTCTTCTCGTGTGCGATGCGGCGCACTTCGAGATCGCCGGCGTTTGCGATCACGTTCGCCGATCGTTGGCCGGGATCGGAAACTTACTGATGGAAACCGGTCGAATACCCTTACCGAGATAGACCCGAAGAATGCAGTCGACTCCCGGAAATGACACGGACCTCCCCTTTTTTTGGGGTGAGGCTGTGCCCGGGGGTCGTGGGCTCGTCCGGGTTCAGCTGCCGAACGATCCGGTCGGCAGACACACAGATCCGGAGCAGCCGGCGATCGGGGGTTCGGTGACGGTGAGCGTGATGTCGAGGTCACGACTACCGGTGGCGTTGGCGGCGGCAAGAACAGCGGCGTATGTTCCTGCGGTGGTGAGGGTTCCGGTGAGTTCACCAGAGGCGGTAAGGGTCAACCCTGGGGGAAGTTCCCCGGATCGAACGGTCACGGTCGGTGCCGGATCACTGGTAACAGTGAAGCTGTAGGAGTAGGGCTGCCCGACGACCGGGGCGAGAGGTGCCCCGGTGAGTGTGGGGACGGTACCGGCCGGTTCGAAGACGATACGAGAGACCGAACTGCCGCTGAAGTTGACGGTGTAAACGGTGCCGTCCGGTGCGACCGCGATTCCGCGCGGAGTTCTGCCGACGCCGATGGTGCCGGTGACGACGTTGTTGCGGATCACCGACACCGAATTATCGAAGTAGTTGGCGGTGTAGACGGTGCCGTCGGCGGCGACCGCGACTCCGTACGGATTTCTGCCGACATCGATGGTGGTGACGGTGGTATCGCCCGGCGCAGAGGCCGCAGGCAGGACAGCAATCGCACACACACTGCGACGGCGGCCCCGACGAGTCGCCGGGCAGGTGAGAGGGTGAGTACAGGCATGGGGTGCGGGTTCTTCCTCGTAGAGGGGACCTGAGCCGGATGCCACAGCGAGTTGAAGAAAACAAGGCCGCAACAACTCCGAAACCGGGGCCGGGGCCGGGGATAGTCGCGCTCACCGTAACCGCAGACACCACCACACGGTAACCCTCAATACTGTGGGGGTTCGACAACGCATCGGCTGCAACGGAACCCCTGCCAGCAACTGTTTATGACAGCTTGAGCTGAGCCCACCTCAGTGTTGTGGCATCTGGCTTGTTCGGATGCCAGCAACGGCTGGAGGGCAGTGATGGAGACTCGAATGGAGTAGTTCGCCCGCATTCGACGTGACGCCCGGATCGAGGGTTATTCGATTCGGGAGTTAGCCCGCCGCCACCAGGTCGGCCGGGCAACGGTGCGGATGGCGTTGGCACACGCGCAACCGCCGCCGAGAAAAGTTCCGGTGCGCTGTTCACCGAAACTCGATCCGTTCAAAGCCGCGATCAACGCCATGCTCACCGCCGATGTCGACGCGCCACGAAAACAACGTCATCAGCCAGTCTGGCGAGAATCCGACGGGCCGTGTGGCGCTGCTTGCGTGGGCCTCGACATCCGCCGTCAGCATCGCGTCGATCGCGGGTGCATACGGATCAATCTTCCGGGACTGCCGCACAACACCAATTCCGCCTTCGGGCGCCCGCTTCGCCCGGCATCGGCCAGATAGCGTCCCCTGGAGTGGTGTACTTCGGATCGGTAAACCTTCGGGTTCGTGATCAACGAGTCGTGTTGTAGGTTATGCGGTTTCGAGTTCGGGTGTCAAAGATTCGGTCGTTGCTTCGTGGGTCGCGGCTCGTTCTTTCGCGGCGATGACGTCTCGTAGTTCGTCCATGCTGAAGTCGGAAACGTAGCGGCGGGTGACCTGCCATTCGTCATGGGGTTCGATAACCACCGCCGTCGCCAAACGTAGGAATGCCGCGGGATTCGGGAAGATCTCGACCACATCGGCACGGCGTTTGATTTCCTTGTTGAGTCGTTCGATCGGATTGTTCGACCAGATCTTCTGCCAGTGCGCCTTCGGGAACACCCGGAACGCGAGCACGTCTTCTTTGGCGCTGCGCATCATCGTAGCGACTTTCGGAAACGACTCCGCCAGCGTATCTGCGACCTGCTCCCACTGCGCGGCAACAGCATCCGGTTCGGTGTGGGTGAAGATCGTCTTGATCGCCGCCATCACCGGCGGCACGTACTTCGACGGCACGGCCGAGCCGACATTCCGCATGAAATGTACTCGGCACCGCTGCCACGATGCACCAGTGAACTGCTGCATCACCGCACCTTTCAACCCGGCGTGCGCGTCGGAGATCACCAGATGCACCCACCGGCGGCGACATGAGCGCCTTCCCCAGCGCGAACCAACTCGCCGCCGTCGCCGGTCTCGCCCCCGTACCCCGCGATTCCGGTCGCATCAGCGGCAACCTCCGACGACCCCGACGCTACGACAGACGACTGCTCCGGGCCCTGTACCTCTCGGCGATGATCAGTATCACCAACTGTCCCGCATCGCGTATCTACTACGACCGTAACGCCGAGAAGGTAAACGCCACACCCAAGCAGTCCTCGCCTTGGCACGGCGCCGCGTCAACGTCCTGCGGGCCATGCTGCGCGATCACACTCCCTACCAACCTGTTCCCCTCCCTTCGGCTGCTTGACAACCTGATTGAGAATCCCCTTGCTGTGAAAATGACCGGGCCTCGTGCCCCGCCAATTTTTTCGCCTTCTGGCAAAGGAGAATCGCGTCGGCATGAGGGGGCCGGAGTGCCACCCCTGGGCCGAGAAAATTTTGACGGGAGCGTGCGAGTGGCGAAAATTTCTCGGAGCCATCGGTCGGCGCTTGCGCCGCCAGGGGTTGCGCGCAGGTCACCGCCGACGAGAATCGGAAGGCCAGAAGGAGAATCTCAATAGGTTCGTCAAGCACGGCCGCAGGCCGTTCGACGGACAGAGCCGAAGGCTACGCGGGCCGGAGTGGCTCGGTTAGGTGTGTGCATCGAAGAGCGCATCGCTGCGGCCGAGGCTGCAGGACGTCCGCTTTCCCTCTGGTAGCAATGCCGCCAGACGATACTGACAAGCACGTTCAACGTGAGCTTATTTCATTGCAGTGCAGCATCTTTCATCAACTACTGGTAGCCCTGCATGTCAAAACTGGTCGTATTACGCCGTGCTCCAAAGCTGGGCGCAGCCGCCGTCAGGATTTCCTGACGACAGCATAGGTTGACATAAAAACCGAGTTATCGGCGCGAACGATGATGGATTTCATCTGATGCAACAACTCATCGCCGTGCACGTAGTCAGCCCTTGACGCGCCGCTCGCCAGCAGCCGAGCGAGCACCCCGGCCGTGGCCGACTTGCCGGGCAGGTCGATGACGGTAAGGACCGCTCGTCGGGGTTACTCCTGCAACGCACCCTCGATCTTTCGGCGACGAGACGACACTCGCACACAATGGAAGCGCGTCGACATGCAGGCCATAGAGCGGCCGGGGGCTGATACCCGAGAGCCTGTTATGTCAGCGCAGACCGGATAGTGGTCGTGCGCATAACGGATCGGCGCGCACTCAATCGCCTCTAACTTGGTAATTAACCGTTTGTGCCGTACAACACATTGGGCAATGCGGAAGCCTCGCCCTCGTGCGGCTGACGGGCCGCGTTCACCCAGCGCGGCAACCGCTTCCAAGGAGGAACCATGACCACCGCACTACCGACGGCTGCGCCGGTGTCCGACTACGACCCTTATGACGACGCCAACCTGCTTGACCCCTGGGAGGGTTACCGCCAGCTCCGCGATGCCGGTCCGATCGTGTGGCTGGAGAAGTACCAGATGTACGCAGCCACCCGATACTCGACCGTGCGTCAAGTACTGATCGACTGGGAAACGTGGTCTTCGGCGTACGGCGTGATGATGAACGACGAGATGAATCAGGTACTCCGCGGGAACACCCTGTGCAGCGACGGCCCCGACCACGACGCACTGCGCCGAGTAGTCATCCGTCCGCTCCGTCCGACCTCGTTGAAGGAACTGACCGACGACATCACGCAGGAGGCAGTAAAGATCACCGATCGGCTTGTCAGCAAGGGCCGCTTCGACGCCGTCACCGAACTTGCTCACCACCTTCCACTCTCCGTGGTCTCCAATATGGTCGGCCTCCCTGAGGAGGGGCGCGAGCACATGCTCGTGTGGGCTTCGGAGATGTTCAACTGCTTCGGGCCTCGCAACGAGCGGGCTGTTTCCGCCTTCCCAGTGTTGGAGGAGATGGTGAAATATGCTGCCACACAGGCGGTCCGTGGTAAGCTTAAGCCCGGCAGCTGGGCCGAGGCGCTGCACGATGCGGCGGACCGGGGCGAGGTGCCGCACGAGGCGGTGCCAGTGATGATGATCGATTACATGGGGCCCAGCTTGGACACGACCATTTTCGCGATCGCCAGCGCCGTCGATCTTTTCGCCCGCCACCCCGACCAGTGGGACCTCATACGAGCCGATCCGTCCCTTATCCCCGGCGCGGTCAATGAGGTTCTTCGGCTCGAATCACCGATCCAGGATTTCTCTCGCTACTCCGTGCAGGACTACGAGATCGAGGGCATCACTATCCCGGCCGGCTCTCGTGCGATCGCGTTCTACGGATCAGGCAACCGTGACGAGCGGGAGTTCACAAACCCGGATACCTTCGACATTCGGCGCAACCCGCGCAACCACCTCGGCTTCGGAGCTGGGCCACACCAATGTGTGGGCATGAACCTGGCACGACTGGAAATGACCGCGCTCTTCACCGAACTCGCCAGGCGGGTCGAACGGATCGAAATTCTGGACTCTCAGCGGAGCCTACACAACATCCTGCGAGGCTTCAGCAAGCTAGAGGTCGTGGTCTCATGAGCGCGGCTGTATCGACCCAGACAAAAGATTCTTTGTGGAGGGATCACCCGAGATCCCTCTCGGTGGGGACATGTCTTTCGGTGCCGCCGGTCAGCCCTGTTGGGTCGAGGGAACCGTGACCGACACCGACGGAAACCACGTCGCGGGGGCCCTGATCGAGGTGTGGGAGGCCGACGAGTCCGGGTTGTACGACGTACAGTATGCCGACGAGCGAACCGCCGCGCGTGCCCACTTCCGCACCGACGACAACGGTGCTTACCGCTTCTGGGCTGTCACTCCCACTCCCTATCCTATCCCCCACGACGGGCCTGTCGGCCAGATGCTCGAAGCGGTAGGACGGTCCCCGATGCGCGCTTCGCACCTGCACTTCCTGGTGCGGGCGACAGGCTACCGTGAGCTGGTCACCCACATCTTCGTCGCGGGCGATGAGCTTCTCGACACCGACAGCGTCTTCGGGGTCAAGGAATCCCTCATCAAAGAGTTCCGTGAACAGGCCGCTGGAACGCCGACTCCCGACGTCCGCGCTGTCGAGGGGAGCTGGTCGCGTACGAAATTTGATATTGTGCTGTCGTTGAGCCGCTAGTTAGCGCGCACGAACTCCAAAGCCTCGTCGAGGGTCAAGTATACCACCCGCACTTCCGAACAAAGTCCTTCGAACCCAATACGGTTCAGTTAGAGGTTTCGCTGTGCATGATACTGCCGGGTATGTAGGCTGCGGATGATGTTGATGGTGTGAGCGTTTGACTGCCCACTTGAGGACTTTGCGTTTGACCACCCGCGGTTTGGACCGCGGTCGGCGAACCGGGTTGAGGCGCCGCAGGAGTTTGTCGATGGCCCGCCGCCACAACACTGAGACAGCATCACGGTCGCGAGGGGGAAAAGCGCTGTGCGACAGCGCTCTGCGGGTAATACGTAACGCCGCGACAAAGGACATCCTGTCCGGATCGTGGCCACCGGCGAGCGCAGCATCGACCATCAGGATGCGGATCGCGTAATGACAACACAGATGCCCCCAGATTTCCTGCAGGACCAGATCCGGCGATTGCGAGCGCAGTACCGCCCGCGCCCCACGCTGGTGGGTTTTCAACTCGTCGAAGGTGTTCTCGATCTCCCACCGCTGCGCGTAGGCGAAGGCGAGATCCCCCGCCGCGGCCTGCTCGGGGTCGAGGATCGTGGTCAACAGACGGTACGACTCAGGGTTGTCCCGGCCGTCGTCGAGTCCGGAATGGAGATCGGTGACAACGCGCTGATCGGCGTCGCCACTGTCCCGCCCGCCGCCGGCGTCCCCGACGACACCTCCTGGCTCGGGTCCCCCGCCATCTACCTGCCCAATCGACAAGACAGCGGCGACTACGACGACGAACTCACCTACGCACCCCCGCGCGAGGTGGTACGTGATCGCTACGTAATCGAATTCTTCCGGGCCACCTTGCCTCCGACAGTTCTCGGGGTGAGCTTCTACCTGTACCTGCTGGTGTTGTCCTCGTTGGCGTTCGGGCGCGCACTCGCTGTTCCGGCGCTCGTCGCGCCCCTTGTCGCGATGGCCTCGAGCCTCGCGGTGATCGGATTCTGCGCAGCGGTCAAACGCAACACGGTCGGCCGCTACCGCCCCCGTGTGGAACCGCTGTGGAGTAAATTCGTCCGCCGCTCCGAGTTCGCGACCGGACTCTATGAAAGCGCCGCCGTACCGATCGGTGTCGGCATGCTCGTCGGAACCCCTTTCCTGCCGATGGTGTTGCGGTGGTTCGGTGCCACGATCGGAAAGCGCGTGTGGTTCGGAACCACCTACCTCACCGAATTCGACCTCGTCCGTATCGGAGACGACGCCACGATTGGCACGGAGTCGTCTCTGCAAACGCATCTCTTCGAGGATCGCGTCATGAAAATGTCCACAGTCACGATCGGCGCCGGTGCCAGCATCGGGACACGATCGATCATCCTCTACGACACCATCGTCGGGGACGACGCCTCGCTCAGTCCCTTGTCGCTGGTGATGAAAGGCGAGGAGCTTCCGCCGAACACGCGGTGGCGCGGCATTCCCGCCGAGGCCGTTCTCGCCGAAACCATTCGCGCTTCCGGCGTCGATCACTCGGTCGTCCACCAATCGGTTTCCCGCGACAGTGATCCTGCCCTCGACCTCATCGCTCCCGAAGGAGTACCCGCATGAAATGGGTATCGCTGGCACGTAACAACTCCCGCCGAAAAACGACCCACAGTACCCGTCCGCATCCCCGAGCTCTGGTCTACCGAGGCCCGGCGTCGCTGCCGGGGTGCTCGGAAGCCGTCGCGGACCTGTTGTCGTCGAGCATCTGGAACTTCGACGTCCACTTCGTCGGCCCCGACGAGGAGTTACACCTAGACGAGTCGGCGCTTCATTCGGCCGCGCTCTACGCCCAACCCGGGGGCGGTGATCTCGACGGCGCATTCGCTCACCTGCGTCGGCACGTTCCAGCGATTCAACACTTCGTCCGCTCCGGCGGCCGGTACCTCGGCTTCTGCCTCGGAGGATACCTCGCCGGCCGCAGCCCGGGGTTCGAGCTGCTTCCCGGCGACGCCGACCAATACGTCGCGACGCGCAGTGCCGAAGTGCACACGACCAGAAGTACTGTCCTCGAGGTCGATTGGAACGGACAGGTCGCAGAGATGTACTTCCAGGACGGCCCCTACTTCTTACTCGATCGCCACTACCGCCGCTACTACGACTGCGAAGCGAGCATTCTCGCTCGCTATCGCAACGGAAGCATCGCGGCGCTGAAAATCGACTACGGTCAAGGCCGCGTCGCCGTCGTCGGCCCACATCCCGAAGCGGACGAAAGCTGGTATCGAGGAGACGGTTTGGATGCCCCCGAGCACCTTTCCACCGACCTCGGGCACCGCCTGATCAACGCGGTGATGATCCGATGACCGCCGATGACCTGGTCGCAGCCGCCCCCACCACCCCGATCAACACGATCCGCGCCGCCGTCTCTGCCCCACGACTTCTCGGCATCGACGCTGCCCGCGGAATCGCGCTGTTCGGAATGATGGCCGTGCATTCGCTCGTCGCTGTCGGTGAGGACGGATCACCGACGCTGTCCTACAGCATCGCGGCAGGACGATCATCGGCATTGTTCGCGGTCCTGGCCGGAGTGGGAATCGCCTTCACCACAGGACGAGCCCGCGTCCGGCGCGGACACCGGGGCGCTACCGCGGCGGCGCTAGCAGCGCGCGCCGGCGCAGTCGGCACCATCGGACTACTCCTGGGCTACGCCGACGCCGAATATGCGGTCGTAATCCTCCCGTACTACGCGATCCTTTTCCTCCTCGCGATCCCACTCGTCTTCCTCCCCACCCGGATCCTTGCCGCGCTCGGAGTGCTGATCGCGGCCGCGGTACCGGCGGGCATCGAACTCGTCGGCCCCTCACTGCCCTCGCCGAGCTTGGACAATCCCACCCTCAGCGGACTCATCGACAACCCGGGAGGCTGGACGATCGAACTACTGCTCAACGGAGAATTCCCAGCACTACCCTGGGCCGCATACATCTGCGCCGGCATCGTCATCGGCCGTCTGCGCCTGACATCAGCGAACGTCGCCGCAGCCCTGTTGGTCGCCGGTTCCGCAATGGCAGTCGGCGCCCGCATCCTCTCCGAGATCCTGATCTTTCACCTCGGCGGCCTCGAACGCCTCATCACCGGCAGCGGCCTACCCCGCGAAGACATTCTCGACCTCATCTCCTACGGCGCCGACGGCTCGGTAGCCGGTTCGTCCTGGTGGTGGCTCGCCGCCGACGGCCCCCACTCCAGCACACCCCTCGATCTGCTCGGGACGATCGGCTCCTCCACCGCCGCGATCGGGGCGATGCTGTTCCTCGGCCACCTGACAGGCACGACACTGGAAAAGATGACCAACCTCGTCATGATCCCCCTGGCTTCGGCCGGCTCGATGACACTGACCCTGTACGTGCTGCACATCTGGTTCATCAACTCCCCCTACGACACCTACCAGCCGTGGACCGGATACATCCTGCAGGTGTGCGCCGCGCTCGCCCTAGGAATGTTCGTCAAACTCACCACAGGACGAGGACCCTTGGAAGCATTCGTCACACTGCTCGCCAATCGCAGCCGAAGAGCAGTCACTGAAAGGGCATCTTCGACCGCCCCGGCGCACCGCGGTTGACCGTCTCGATCAGATCGAGACCGAGATCGAACCGGATCCCGTCCGGGTTGACTAGACCCTGTGTGTACCACGACTGATCAGCCTCAGGGTGGGGACCGACGACACCGACACGGCCGCTACCGAAATCGGTGACCACCGCTGCAATCTTCCCGTTGCGGTAGCGGCCTAGAACCTCAGTACGGGCGCCGTCACGAAGGACGAAAATGGGACCGTCCTGAAAGAACATCGAGCGGTTCGCACCACGCCAGGTCACATCGATCACCGTATTGCCGGTGGTGTCGATCTCCGACCCACGAGAAGAGATGTACCGCGCGGAATCCCCGGGAAGAAATCCGAAACCCGGTGTCGCCCCGGCCAAGTAACCACCCAGACAGAAACCGATATACCGACCACCCGCCTGCACCCACTCGTGAATCAAGTGCGCGTGCTGCTCCATGTGCTCCCACGCCGACGCCAGTGTCCCTCCGCCGGGTTGCGCATAGATCGCCGCACCGGCCAACGACGCCCCCGTCAACGGAACATCCTCGTCCGGACCGCAAAAACAACGTCGAACGGCTCCGCCGCCAACGCAAGCAAACGCGCCACAGCCTCAGGACAACCCGGCGACGACGCCGGCCCCCGATACACCAACACTCGTCTCGACAGCGCCCGCGCACTGCCACCAATAGAACAAACTGCAGCCACAGCGAGGAAGGCGCGGATCCATTGAACACCCGCCATCGAATCGACACAACAATCCTGTCAGCTCACCATATTGTCAGAGGAGTCGCGGAGGCATAGAAATTCATACCGATACAATCACGACATGACGACACGTGACGAAGCTATCGCGCCCACTGTCGACCACATCTCCAGCTGGTTCGCTGCACTCGGTAGCAGCGCCCGTCGAATTCTCTTCGCCGGCCCGCGCGCAGAAATCCCGGCCGAACTCGCCGACGAAATACTTACCAAAGGACGCAAGCTCGCTGGGCCGTGGTTCTCCACGGCAGCCGAGATCGACGGCTTTCACCTTCCTAACGACGTCGCGGACTACGTGGACGAGCTACTCGCAGAACTACAGAGTTGGTGGATCGGGTTGTCCAACGAACAAAGACTACGGTGGGCCGACATCGAAACGAGCACTGTACCCGACGATCTCCGAACGGTATACCCAGGCTTGTTCCAATTCGTCGTCGGCGACGAAGGCCTCTACGCCGACACACAAGTCGTCGACTTCATCGCCATTGCTGCTGCGTGATCTACTGACCCGCTCAGTTCCCGGAATTAGCTCCGGTTTCGAGACGGAAAAAACATGAATCGGCGACCTCTCCTACGAGATACATCCCTTCAAAACGGCGGGGCCGATCATTCACCCAGAGAACACCGACCCCGCCAACAACTAGTCAACCACACAAGGTCGCCCACTCGTGGGGACTGTCAGATAAACGGTTGATCCGGTCTTGGTTCGACACGCCGAGCTGAGCTTGGCGGGAAGGATCGATCATGACCGAAACACTGGATCCCATGGAGGACGAGGTGGATCAGAAACAGCTGGCCGAGCAACTTTTGGCCCAAGCCAAGGAGCAGGGAGTGGAGTTGATGGGCCCGAACGGGTTGCTCAATCAGCTCACCAAGAACGTCCTCGAAACCGCGTTGGATGCGGAGATGACCGAGCACCTCGGCTACGAACGGCACGATGCTGCCGGCCGCGGTAGCGGCAATTCCCGCAACGGGACTCGGTCGAAGACGGTGCTCACCGAGATCGAGCCGGTCGAGATCGGTGTCCCGCGGGACGTCGATTCCTCGTTCATGCCGCAGATTGTCAAGAAGCGGCAACGCCGTTTGACGGGGATCGACGAGATCGTGTTATCGCTGACTGCAAAGGGTTTGACGACCGGCGAGGTGTCCGCGCACTTTCAAGACATTTATGGCGCGACGGTCTCGAAGGACACCATCTCCCGCATCACCGACAAGGTCGTCGCAGAGATGACCGAATGGCAGAACCGGCCCCTCGATCGTGTGTATCCGGTGATGTTCATCGATGCGGTGCACGTCAAAGTCCGCGACGGTTAGGTCACCAACCGGCCGATGCATGTCGCGATCGGCGTCACCGTGAACGGTGAACGCGACATCCTCGGAATCTGGGCCGACGACGGAGGCGAAGGTGCGAAGTTCTGGCTGTCGGTGCTCACCGAAATCAAGAACCGTGGGGTCGCCGACGTGTGCATCGTGGTGTGCGACGGCCTGAAAGGTTTGCCCGATGCAATCAACACCGTCTGGGAACTCACGGTAGTGCAAACCTGCATCATTCATCTGATACGCAACAGCTTTCGGTTCGCGGCACGGCAGTACTGGGACAAGATGGCGCGTGATCTCAAACCTGTCTACACCGCTCCGTCGGAAGCTGCGGCGAAGGAACGGTTCACCGAATTCTGCGGGATCTGGGGTGAGCGATACCCAGCGATCGTGCGGATGTGGGAAAACGCCTGGACCGAGTTCGTTCCGTTCTTGGACTACGCCGTCGAGATCCGACGAGTGATCTGCTCGACCAATGCGATCGAGTCCGTCAACGCTCGCTACCGGCGGGCTGTGCGGGCTCGTGGGCACTTCCCCACGGAGCAGGCGGCGCTCAAGTGCCTGTATCTGGCGACTCGGGCTCTGGACCCGACCGGGAAAGGTAAGGCACGATGGGCAACGAGGTGGAAGCCGGCGCTGAACGCGTTCGCAATCACCTTCGAAGGACGCATCACCCTCAACGGTAATTAACCGATACCGAGGTCGGATCCACCATTAATCGGACACTCCCCACTCGTGCCGCGGCCAGCGCCATCGAGACGAACAGTATGAATCCAGTTGCTGCGTTGCGACCCGTCCGAATAGCATTCCTTGTCGAGAAGACCTGGGGATTACCGTGTTTGATCGCGTCATCAAAGTAGAATAATCTGGCGGCGGAGCGTTAGTCGGCGAATTATTTCCATCGACACGACCTTACCTGAGTCCCGAAAAGTCCGATCCTGCGCGGCGAGCCAGCGGGTGAGCGCGGAACAACCCGCATACATCTTGAGCAATCCGGGCGGGTTGGTACTTTCGATGACCGGAGTCAGGTTCCCGCTCACTGTCATGAAACTCGGAGGGTCTGCTGCACGGATAGGTGACATCTGATCTGGCTTGCCCGGGAGGGCCAGCCTGGAAGGATGGCATCGTGCCCAAGCCCTACCCAGCCGAGTTCCGTGACGACGTGGTGCGTGTTGCTCGAAGTCGCGAGCACGGAGTGACGATCGAGCAGATCGCGAAAGACTTCGGTGTCCACCCCATGACGCTCACGAAGTGGTTGCGCCGCGCGGACATCGACGAGAGAGTCAAGCCCGACCCGTCCCGGACCGACGCAGCTGAGAACCGTGAACTGCGCAAGCGCAACCGGCTCCTGGAGCAGGAGAACGAGGTGCTGCGTCGGGCGGCGGCGTATCTCTCGCAGGCGAACCTGCCGGGAAAAGGTTCTACCCGCTCGTGACTGAGCTCGCCGCTGCAGGGATACCTGTGACGGTGACGTGCGGGGTATTGAAGCTCTCACGCCAGCCTTACTACCGGTGGCTCGCCGACCCCATCACGTCGAGTGAGGTCGTTGAAGCGTATCGCGCGAACGCCCTGTTCGACGCGCACCGCGATGACCCAGAATTCGGGCACCGCCTCCTGGCCGACGAGGCCCGTGGTGCCGGCGAGGCGATGGCGGATCGGACGGCGTGGCGCATCACGTCGACCAACGGCCGGTTCAGCGTGTTCGGGAAACCACAGCGCGGCAAGAGTCGCAGACCCGGGCCGCCTGTTCACGACGATCTTTGTGCCGTGGTCGACGAGGA
>Ga0163180_10001128_pt1 | contig 15252 bp, 12 predicted proteins | sample AtlANTMetagenome_2_FD_109647 | JGI IMG/M metagenome (GOLD analysis project Ga0163180, IMG submission 109647) | Marine eukaryotic phytoplankton communities from the Atlantic Ocean - Atlantic ANT 4 Metagenome | ecosystem: Environmental > Aquatic > Marine > Oceanic | place: North Atlantic Ocean...
AGCGAAAACTGCAGATATCGTTGTCTGAAGATCTACCTCTCCAGCGAAATATGCGCCGAGAGCCGTCAAAACCGCTGCACCAGCGGTAAAGTAAGTTTTTTTGCCTGAAAGTGCTTTCATACCAAAATCTATTACACACTTTTTTGCTAGTCTGCCACTCTAACTGAAGCTGAATAAAGAAAATTAACATTAACTCCAGAAAACAAATTTTCGCCAAAAGTTACAGTTGGATTACCTGTTCCGCCTAAAGCGTTAGTTAAACTATATTGATACGGCATTTGCAAAACTCCTCCGACGTAACATTGAATTTGCTGTCTTTGTAGCCCAGCAGACTCGCCAGAGACTACTCCGTCAATATTGAAAATAGAATTTACCCCAGTTAACAAAAAAGAATTTGTCGATGAATCAGTACTTCTCCCTGTCTCATGAACTGAATTTATAACTGTTTGAAATATTCCAGTTTCACTTGCTTTTACTAATCTATCTCCAGTAACATGAGGTAGGAAATTAAAATCAAAAGCGCCTGTATAATTTTCTCCAGATAGAGTTTCGTCAAAAACAAATGTCGCATCTGTTTTGCTACCCCTATCTATTGATATACCTCCAGATTGTAAAGTTATCCCAGCTCCTGCTTCACCGCTGTTTAAAATAATTAAATTATCTTTAATTGAGGAATCTACAGTGTTAAGAATTGTTTGAGTTCCCGTAACTGTTAGATTGTTTATCTTGACTTCATCATGAAATACGGCTCCGCTATGAAATGTTTTTAATGCATAAATATCTTGCGCACTATATTTATCCAAAAAATCTCCAGTCATATCTTGGAGAACTACGCCGGTTTGTACGACCTGTCTCCATCCGCTAGATTTTACGTATAGAGCTAAGTCAGTTGAATTAACTCCAGAAGTTACAAGCATGGCTCCATCAGCTACATCTAACGGGAAAGTGCCAGTCTCTCCCGCTGGGCCAATGAATCTATCTCCTGCGTACCTAGTAAATGACATTTTAACTTGTGCTGATTTCTATTTCGTAATAAGCTCCACCATTGTTTTCATTATATGTAGAATCAAATATGATATCTACATTATGAGATCCTGCTTCTATCGTAATATCTTTGACAAATTGATAAGGGCTAGAGTATGTAGGAGCGTCTAAGTTAGTGCTTTTGATTGATTGATAATCATAAAAGTTTGCGTCATCAGGCGTATATACTCCATAAGATTCATTTCTGTTGGAAGGCTGGATATCTAAATATTCTAAACCATGAGCATAATGATAATCAGTTCCTCTAGTCCCGACTGTTGATACATCATCGCCTCCTGTGCCTTGTAGCGTCCATTTGTTGTTAGCGTCTTTTGATATATATTCGAAAACTCTAACGGGACCTTTTGCATAATTAAATCCCTCTATCACGTATCCTTCGTCTGGTAAGCTAAATCTACGATCTAGAGAGAATACTCCCAGTTTTGGTGCCGAAGCTCTTATTTTGGGCACATCATTTAAATATATATCACATGTCTGCCTGTCTCCGTTATAATAATAAAAGCCATGATTATCGTCTACTAAAGCCCCATCCTCATCGAATTCAACATCATTTCCAGATAAAAATTTAGCTTCAGAAGTTGCGCGGTCTTTAGTATATGCGTTGTTTTCTGAAATATGATTTTCGAAAATAGTTTTATTAGAATAGGTTCGGCCATTATCATCAGTACCTAAACCTTTAACTTTTATAGATAAAGTTTTTGTCTCATTAACTTCAACAACTAATCTTACTTTAGCTTTTTGTTTATATAGATATTGTAGCTCATTTATAAACTCAGAATGATATCCATTGTAGCCACAATTTTGTATACCTCGTCTCACGTCGACGTCGTATAAACTGTCTATGTAAGGATAATTTTCTAACATACTCTTTAAACTTTCGTCTGCTATTAAAGCATAATTTGCACCGAGGTTATAAGAATTATTAAATTTTTGAGTAGCGTCTATCTCTAAAACTTTTTGGCGAAAATCTTTTTCAAAATAACATTTTACTGTAGCTGTTTGACAGTCTTCGCTTTTTGTTATCGTAACCGGATGTGTTTTATGTATTGGAAAATTATCAGAAAAATCAAAGTGTTTCATCCACACGTAGCTAAAATGTTTTTCCATGACAGCAAAATGATAGTCATATTCTACATTAGCCTGCTCCAGAGGAGTAATCACATCTTCAATATCCCTTGCCCTTAAAAAACTTTTTACTGTTTCTAATTTATCTAAATCATACCCTTGATGCCTTGACGCTTGAAATATTGGCCATAGAGATAAGTACGCCATAAAATCCTCTACTTCAACATCATCTATAGTTCCGTCTCCCAGAAAACCTACAAATCTATTTTGCGTTCTTAGATTGGCAGATGAATTATCGCTTCCACTATAAGTCCAGTCTACATACAGCCCAATTCCATCTGTAGCTTCATAAAGATCATTTAAATAAAATTCATTAGAACCTTCTTCGGTTTCTGTTGAATTTACTATATCTATACATGATACTTCGGGCTCAGGGGTAACGCTCGCTTCACCCTTTTTCCAAAAAGCTGTAGGGAAAGGTTGCATTAGACGTAATCATATCCGGTCACGTAACTGGCAAATATTCCAGTATGAATTCTAACAAATGTATAAACATTTGCCTGTTTAGCATTTACTTTGGGGAAAGTATGAGTGCTCGTACCTAATGTATCCATAGGCATTCTTACTTTATTATCCGATGCTGTGCCCGATATAAAAGTACAGTCAATTCTACTAGCAGACGTGTTTTTCACATACATCGTTAACGTTTGCCCATCTCTTACATTTAAGAAAGAGTAGGTGGTATTATTAGTTGCATCAATGTGTTGTATGTTTCCTCTTGACCAATCTATATTAGCTGTGTTTAAAGAACCCATGCTAACAGTAGAATGATAAGAAACTCCCGAATGCATATTTAAATCTCCAGACAAGAATAGCCCGGAAGAAAGTATACTTACATCTCCAATAATATCTCCTCCGACTGTTTTATCTAGAAAGTTACCCGTTCCTCCGCTTATAGAAACAATAGGGCTTAGAAGCTCTTGCCCTGTCGCTGTTAAATTACTGGTTAATGTACTTACATCATGGTCAGTAGCATATTGTCCAGTCTGTTCGCGCCCCACTAAATTTCCAGTGTCTGCCGCAGTCAAAAATCCAGAAGCGGCCAAGTTAATAGCGAAGTCGCCAGTGTCCGTAAAAGTATTAATTATGCCTCCCTCATGTAGGGTGGTTGCAACGCTTCCTAAACTATGACCATAAGTTGTAGGCTCTGCGATAGTAAATACATTATAATTTAATTGACTAGGGGCATCTTGAGGTACTCTAAAATAATAAGTTTCTCCAGCGCCTTTCGCCATGCCTAGTTCAGCTTGGCCAGAATCATACAAACCTATATTACCGTCTTTATTAAGGCCTGTGGATATACCAAAAAATACCGTTCCAGAAACAATATTAAAAGCATAAGTACAGCCTCTGCTTAAGTGAAGATTAGGTTTTAAAAGCGCTTGAGAATGCCCTGAATGTAAAGGATTGGTCTCCGCTATAATAATTCCTTGGCTTCCATCTGTACCTACATTATATTCGGCGCAAAAATCTGCATATTGCCCTGAGTAAACCTGTTCTGTTATATAGCCAGATACAGATTCTATCATGCCAGACAAAAGAACTCCCGTATGATCAAGCTGACCTGTCAACTGAGTTATTTGATGATCAGAAGCAAAGTTGCCAGTCATCTCATTATCTATGAAAGCGCCAGTCATCTGATTATCTATAAAGGCTCCCGTTTCGCTCTTCTTGACGTAAGCCCCGCTTATATCATCATGAACTGCGTTGACGAAACTTTCTAAAGTCGAACCTGTAGTTCTCAAATTACTGCTGTTTGTATTAGCTAAAGTTTGAACTGCTGTTACATCTGCGTCAGAAGCAAAATCTCCACTAGAAACAAACTCTAAACCATCTAACCCAGCCTTTACAGCGACTAAACTACCTGCGCTTCCTGCATAACTATTAGGCGTGTCATTTAAAGCCGTAGTGAAGTTTCCTGTTAGCACCCCCGCTCCGCTGCTGGCTGTGATACCGGAGAACTCCAAAGCAGTTCCATCTGCAGACACAACTACTACTTCTCCAGCCGACCCTAAGCTAGCAGGAGTATCATCTAAGTCTTTGAAAAATATGGCGAAATTTCCTGTTTGAGCAGTGTCGACAAAACCTCCTGTCATTGAAGTATCAACGAAGCCGCCAGTCATCTCTTGACCAACTAAGGTTCCTGTGCTTGTAGTCGCCGAAGCCCAAGTCACATTCCCCGCTCCATCTGTTTGGAGGAACTGATTTGAAGAGCCATCAGTAATTGGAAAAGTGAAAGCATCGCTAAAAGTTACTTTTTTATTTAACTTAATATGCCCAGTATGCAAAAATTGAGCTATATAATTTGCGCCTGATGCCGTGACAGACCCCGTATTTGCATGGAAGTATAAGTCTTGCTTGTCTCCAATAACTATACGTTTACCTGATTGAGTTCCATGTATAAAATAATGTCCAGACCCTATACCCAGAGTAGAGTCTCCTATAGAAGACGCTCCTAAATTCAAATAGTTTCCATCACTGTTAACAGCTCTTAGTACAGCATTGTTCCCAGTAGAGGTCGTTTCTGATTCTATAAAAGTAAATCCATCATTTACAGCATCTACAGTTTTACAAAAAAGTCTACCCCATCTCTTATTCGATTTACCTAAATTTTTATCTACATAAGGATGTAAACTTGCCGTATCTTCTAAGATAAGTCCTGTCGTTAAAACTCCTTCGCTTGTCCATTTGGCAAAATACCCGCTCGTACCTTCTCCCGTCGGGAAGACACCAGTTTCATGTTTACCCACTAAATTGCCGCTCATCGCAATATCAACAAACGATCCGGTCATTTCCTGCCCTACTAAATTTCCGCTCTTAGCATTATCTACTAATGACCCGGTCATTTCTTGGCCGACTAGAGAGCCAGTATCGACAGAGACGATGTCTGTCTTTAGGGCAAATAATCCTGTTTTTAATTCAACACCACTTTGAAATATTTTTCCGCTTACGTCTATGCTTGGATGAAAAATATGAGCTGAACCAGAAGATACATAATTCTCTCCCTTTATTTGTAATTTATGAGTTAAGTCATCATCGGAAAGTCCTGTGAAAAAGTTGACTGTGGAATTAGTGCCTCCAACTTTATAAATTGATACTCCGGACTCAGATCTTAGTTTTAGAAACTCTCCGCCATCTACAGCTAAATTAGACCCTGCTGAATTTATAAATTGATTTACATTGGCGAACTGTAATTTCACGCCAGTTGCCATAGTGACCGCGCCACTTATCGTGCCTCCAATTTTTTTATCTAAAAAACTGCCGGTTCCAAGATGAAGGTCGTCGGAAAACTCTAAGGCGGTGCCAGAAGTATTCCCAACTAAGAACATGCCCCCGCTAATGCCATCAGGAGTATCTGTTAATCCCGAAAAAGTAGTATTACTAGAAGCTATCGCCTCCGCTACGTCTTTTACAGTAGCGCTTCTGCTAACTCCAGAATTAGCTATAACCATTAGTCCCCCAGTCGGGACCGGAGATAAAGCTGAAAGTTGTGATATCTTTTTGTTGGGCATCCTTATTCCTTATATATTATACACTTTTTAGTACAGTGGTATGTAGTTTGACACTAATAAACCACTTGATTCCTCCAACTCTAACCTAAATCTTTCGAAGTCTCCAGTAGACCCATCAAAAGCATGATCTGTTTCTAGGAGGTGAAACTCCTCTAATTGTCTGTCTGCCAGAAAACCACTAATGAAAAATCCTTTAGATAAATCGTCCGGGTCTAACTCTGTGCTAAACGTAGCTTCAAAAGATTTATTGTCTCCTATGGCTGTTCCGTAATTAAATCCATCAAGCTTTGCTTTATTGAAAGAATATTTAATCATAGGCCCTTCTCTTCTCTCCAAAGAATTTGTTCCCGCATGAGTAGGATCGCTACTCACTGAATCAGAACAATCGCTTGGCATATTTAAATTTATCGTAAAATTGTAATCTTGATTTAAATTTATTAAGTCTATTAAAGAGCCAGAGCTCATTTTTTCAACCACTCCCGCTATACCTATTTGTACAGGAGCTGTGAAATTTACTTTTCTACTAATAGGAAATTTGTGCCCCAAATTAGTCTCTCGCCCGCGAGGTATTTCAAATGATATAGAATAAGACTCTAGATGAAGATTTTCAAAATCTATACCCATACCTGAAAAAGAGTCTACTGAAAAATTTATATCTCCGGGCCTAAGTACAGATATAGGATTTCTATTTTTCATTTTAGGTATAACGCAATCGACTCCTGCTAACTGATTTCCACTTTTGGCTTCTATCATAGGAGTCAAGAAGCCGCTGCCACTTGTCTCAAACATTATGTTCTCTGCCGTATAGCTAACCTGAGCTCTTGGTAAGCTACCAACAGACGCCTCTGTAGAATATGAATCCATATAGCATCGACCCAAAGCAATAACATTGTATCCGGTAGCATTTAAGTCAGTTACTTTTTGGTTGTCTCTAGAAGTTAAATTTTCTATAAGCTCTCCAGTGTTTATATCTTCATGGTCTCCTCTTACTGCAAGATAAAAATTCTTTTTGTCTCTATAAGACCTTGAAGGGAAAAAGGGGTCTGTCTGCCCAGCTTGATACGCTACGTCTTTCATCTCATCTTCTTCTACAAAGCCAGATAATAAAGACTGCCCTGTATTATTTGAAAAAAATGGAGCGCCAGAATAAGGCTCTTCAAACTGAGGATAGTTTACATAAAGCCCCATCTTCGACTCGTTAGAAACATCAGAAAGAAGATAATCGAAAGAAAAAGTTACTTCAGGAGGATTTATAATAGGTCTATCTAAAACAGACCTTGTATTCATCTGATTTACCTGAGTGTGAGGTATACTTATATCATACGAAAAAGATTGAATCCTATCTAACTGTTTAATTAAATTATGAGTAACTAATGGATTTGAATAATCATTATGAGGCTGTCCTCCCTCATAACTCAAAAAGTTATGACCAGACGGGCCTACGAAAAGTCCCTCTACGTTGTAGATAACTCTTGACATTATTCTCCATCATATTTACTACAGTAAAGTATACCAGCTAAAAAGTCATCCACTTGATGCTGGTAAGCTATCGATTGAATTTCTTTTACTCTGTCCTCATTTCTATCTATCGGTTCAGCTGCATAACGACCCGCTTTAGCCAACCAATTTTCCGGATCTTCGTTATGAATTACAATATTGGAAATCTGCTGGGCAATTTCTTTTTGGGTTTTATTTAGCCGCTTTCTATTATGAAGCTGCCTTAAAGAAGCTTCTACTTCAGAATTAAGTTTATCAGCTAAGTTAAGGTTGTCCTGTATTTTAGTCAAACTGAACCTAGTTTGTTTTTCGGCTGTAAGACCAATTGGATTTTTAGTATCAGTTTCTTTAGGCCGCCCAGTACCCTCCGGCCTTCCTTTTTGTTGCGGTAAAGGTTTTGCTTTTTGAGTAGGAGCTTCTCTCGGAGGCTTATTGCCTAGCACCGGCTCATAAAGGCCATTGTCTTTTAAGGCTTTAAATTTCTCCTGCGACTCTATAGATTCTTCTACAGTTGGCATACGGCCAGACTCTATAGCCTGAATACCTTCTTCTGCAGTTAAAACGCCAAGTTCAACGAGCCTGCTATATACTCTAGCGTAGACAGAATTATCTCTAAGGTCTAAATCTTCGAAATGAGGAGTCGGATAGTTTTTAAAACCCATCTCTTTTGACAGCCTTTTAATTTCTGGCATCAAGAAATCATTTATAAAAACTTTTCTACCTTCATTTAGTCTCTCCATAAACACTTGGACCTTAATGCTAGAGTTAGCAAACTTTTCGTCGCTAAGAAGAATATTGTTAAGACCCATTTGTATATCATGGTTACATACTTCGTACTTTTTGGGATCAAGAATTCCAGCTATATCAGGTATAACAAATTTGGCCTGAGTCGTATAGTCTGATATCAAAACTCGACCAACAGATTCATTTTCAAATAGTTTCTGCATAGCTAACAGATTCTTTTGATTAACTCCACCTTTTTCAGGCTCCGCTCCCATAGTGACAAGAAGAATAGATTGATTTGTGGTCCTAGTAAGGGCCATGTCCATCTTTTTCATTTCTTGCTTCCAGTTGATATCCTCTAGAACAGGATACCCCATAGGAACAGCGAAGGGCTCGTAGTCCTGCTTTTTATAAAAAACTGCTGTAATTTTATCAAGCGGCAAAGGAATGCTGACGGCATTATAGCCGGGCTTCTTGCCTCCTTCTCCTTTGATTTTTTTGATAGTCTCAGGATCAAAACTTTCTAAAACTTGTTTATCCTCTTCTGTTCTTGGATGCCTTAACCTTTCTAACTCATAATCAGTGAGGATTTTTCTAAACTCCCCAGTAGCAAAAGTAATGTTACCTGAAATTTGTATATCTGCAGGATTTAAAATTATATATCTAGCAGGCAAACTAAATGACGCGTTTGAGTTTAGTCCAAAAGTTTGAGTCATTCTAGTGACGTCAGCTTGAGAAACATTAGCGTCAAATCTATGAATAAAAACATTACCTGACCTGTAATATTCTCTAAAGAACTTACTTTGCAAGCTGTTCATATTTATCTTCTTGCACAAGGCGTCAAAAAATTCTCTAGCTTTTCTGCTCCCGCCAGTAAGATATATCTCACTCATAGAAAACTCTGTCATTAGATCGATAGTATTTCTAAAAACAGAAAAATTGTAGTAGGCCTTTTGACAGAGGACTATAGTATCTCTAATATCTAGACTCGAGTTATTGGTAACTCCCTGAGAGTATCGGAAAGGAATAATCCCATCATCTATATTCCTGTACCGGTCCGTTCTTTCAATATGACCGGCTTTGTTTCTGCGAGACCTCGTCGAAGCAATAGTCTCCATAACTTCTCCTCCCGCCATTAGCGGTTCATTAAGAGAGTTTTCGTTGTTAACTTTTCTTTTAGCGGCCATTTTAACTTTAAATTACACTTAATCAATCATCCTTGGAACAAAAGTCGTATTAACTTCTTCAACTTTTATTTTTCTCATATCATTATAGGCTTTAACAGCCCAGTTACTCAACATTAATGTAGTATAATTATCTTTTCTGGCTCGGTTAGCCGAATTGCTACGCCGAAGATGCTGTGGCAAATCAAAACTTTGCGTCCCTTTTGCTGTGGATTTGACTTCCACTAAAGCACATTGTTTCTTAGTTTGGTAAATTAAATCGTCTTGAGTTTCTATTATTTCTCCTATATCGTTAAAGTGAGTCAATTTTAGAGGCACCTTAGCTGAAGATACTTTGGAGAAAAAACTTCCAGAGGCGGCTGTCCTAGAAGCGAAGAATATCTTCTTATGGTCTATACAAGACTGTAGATATTCATTAGCGTTTCTAAGGAAGTCGGAGCTAAAAACCTGCTTGAAGCACAATACATCATCTTTGGGGCTATAGATTCTCTTTACTTTTTTAAGCTCTTTTTCATATTCTATTCCCTGTTTTTCTGTATTGAAATCAAAGAACTTAATTTCTAGACCTGCCCCTCTAAAAACTTCAGACTCATTTGCGCTGTCGATAAATTGATAACCTGCATTATCTATAATTATCATTTTTATATTAAAATGCTTATACAAATAAAACAAATATTTAATATGGTCTTTTAAATCTCCACCGGCCACTGCATAAGAGTGTACTAAAGTATAAGACCCTTCATCTAGCTCAAGGAGCGACATTGCAAAATAATCAGAACTAGGACTGTTACTAAAGCTGGGATCTATACCAAGTATATACTCCTTTTCTGGGTTACCTGTAATTAAAGTATGTGGCGCCTCTCCGTCAGGGACTGTGCATTCGTGCATTTTCTTAGCGCTAAAATAACTATCGCTTCCATCTGTGAATTGAGCGCAATACTCCCGCTGAAAAGACGAATTAGATGAGCCTCCTGACTGGGCTTCCTCGATAATAGTTTTATCAATCATATCTGGAGGGACAGAATCAAATCCCATTTGAGATATAAAATATTTAGAATCAAGTATATCGTCAGAGTAAATATTACCCATCCATTCTTTGTAAGTTTTATATAGATTCTCAAAACTATAACTAGCAGAAGATAGCGCTATCATCTTTGATTTATTTTCAAACACCATCTTGTCCTTTTCCTCCATCTTGCCGCTTTTAATTAAAGAATCCTCTATTTCTCTAACCCTAATTCTTTCAGCCATGTCCTGAGGCGCGACCAAGAACGGCATAAGAACTGTTTTAATAGTCTCTTCTGGCAATAATAGATATTCATCTAGCACAAGGATGTTAGCACGAAAACCACGAATCTTTTCACCACTTAGAGGTATCGCCGTAATACTTCCGCCGTTTATTCTCCATTCGAATTGATCGTTACGTTTAGACTTAGCCCCGAAAGCCTGAGCTAGTAGTTCTGCCCCTTTGGTCTCCACTATCTTTTCTAAATTTTGAAATATGAACCTAGCCGTACGAAACGTTGGTCCGGCTATTAGAATTTTTGTATTGGGCTCAAAGATACATTGTAAAAAGCAGTACACGGATGCGATAAATGTTTTACCGCACCCGCGCCCCCAGACACACATGTTAAAATTTCTGTTAAAGAAACCTTTCAGAGTAACTTCTTGGAATGGAGCGAGTTTTATCCCTGAGATAAGCTCTACTGTAAACCCTAAATTAGCCCGAAGAAATTTAGCCAAAGATATTTTTGCATCTTTAGACTCTAGCTCTCCTTTTAGTTTCAGCAACTCTAAATTAGTGTCTTCGACATCTCGTTGATATTTTTCTGGAGCGTACCACATTTTAGTCTAAATAAGCTATAAGAATAATTAAGAATAAGAGAATTAAAACTTGCTCATAAGTTAGCTCAATTTTGCCTCTCATAACAATTTCAAATCATAAGCATATTGCAAGTCTACATCTTTGTACTCACAGTTGCTAAAAAATATTCTTTTCATAACTCTTTCTGATTCTATTCTATCTTTCACAAACAAGAATTGTACGTTCGGATACTCTTGGATAATTGTGCGAATATTATGAAATATGTGTTGAGGGTTCGTCCTTACGTTTTTCTTATAGGTTCTCTTTAACTTATGGAACATCAAGCTTGAGTTATAGTCATTTTCTACAAGGACAATTAAATTAGCGTCTTCGGATTCGGCCCTTTCTATTTCATCGCAAAATCTTTCATAACCGCCACTTAGAGTACCTATTAAGTCCTGTATTGATTTTCTTTCTATATAACAGTTGCATGTTAGGTCTTTATCACTTAAAGCATAGTCGCCATATTTCAAACCCTTAACTTCTGTATGTATCCCGATGATGTCTAGAGGTTGTTGTTCTCTGGTATCTATATAAATTTTTTCATGTTTATATTTTTCAGGGCTATAAGGAAGCGGCTCTGTTATAGTTTTATATTTAGTAGCTAGGCCCACCTCTTGACATATTTGATTATAGTCTCCAAATACTTTTTGGTAATAAGCTACAGATGGACTCATGAGAGATCTAAGTTCGACTTGACAAGGGGCAAACTCTAAATCTTTCTTCTCTTTCCTGCCGATAAGAAAGTTTTTAAAATACTCTTTTGCCACTGGCGGCTCTACGTGAGACATCCATTTTTTTAAATTATTTTTGTTATTAAAATCCGTAGCAAAATAACTCTCTTTATTGGTAAAGTTTATTAGCTCATTGTCGTACTTATCCCTTCTTGGAAAATGTTTATGGTAGTAGTCTTTGACTTTCAGCTTATGACTTTTTAAATGAGCGTGAAGACTTCTGTCCGAAGGAAATACTTTGCCACATTCCTTACATTCAACCATTAATTACCTCCTCTTCTGTCAGCCCCATGATTCTGCACTTAATTTCATCCATACTAGATAGTCTTTCGACTTCCTCTTCCAAAGCTTTTTTTCTAATTTCGGCGAGTTTAATCATTTTATGGCGAGACTCTTCATCTTTCCACATCTCTACTAAATTTAAAATAGAAGCGTTTTCTTTAATTTGCTTGCTAAGTCTTTGACTTCTCTTTTCTTTTAATTCATTAAGGAGCTTTGTCTGCCTGTTGACACACTGATTGTACTCTGTTTGAGCTGTATTAATAGATTCCACTAGACTCATAGCCATCCTTTTTCCTTCTGTTTCTTCGGCCGCTTGGTCTAGAAGCTCTTGAAGTCTTTCGACTCTAACTTGTATATTTGAAGCTATCACTACCTCTGCAGACAGAACAATATACTGATCAACTTCCTCCTGTGTCAAGTCTGGTTTATCATGAGTATATCTCACAAAACTGCTCTCGAAAAGTTCTCTGTTGTCCTGAGAAGCATAATTTGATATTTGATGCAGAAATCTATAAGTGTGCATGTAAGCTATCAGCTTTGCTATGTTTTTTTTGTCAGAAGCTTTAACATTATTTTTGTCTATACCCTCGTGAACATATTTGTTAATTCTGGCAATAGCTTTAGTTTCATTCTTAGGTGGTAAGTAATCGCTTGGAGAAACCTCTCTTACAACTTCAGACAGAACTATCTTATCGTCAATAGTTTTCACGAAAGCGCTACACGCCCTAAATCTCATTTCCGAAGGGTTTATCTTTTCTCCATATAAAGTCTCACACATATCAGAGACTTTCATTGTGGAACAATTATTGTATAAAAAATCTCTCTCTTCTTGATTAAGCTCGTAGGCTTCTTTTTTATCAGAGGTAGCTTTTGTTTTTTTGCCTTTTGAAGCTAAATAATTTTTAATAGCTTTGCCATAAACACTCCTCCCATCTCTAAACTTTTCGTCTATATTTGGGAAAACAAGACCGACTAGTTCTTTAATTGCTGTAACCCCTTTTTCTTCATAAAGATCGTCGATAAATATTTCTTGCTCGGTAGCTAAATCAATTTCTTCTTTTTTCTTCATATATTTACATTCTCCGAAACGATTTCTTTTGCTTTGTCTATTATGGATTTTTTTATGTTCTTTATTTGTTTATATCCGGGGCTTCTATTTTTCTCAGATGTTTTATACCCTAATATTTTAGCCACCTCCTGCTCTGATTTGTTTTTTAAATAAAGATTTTCATAAACAATCCATTCGTTGACTTTTAATCTTTCTTTTAGTTGGTCATTTAGTCTCTTGAGCACTGTATCGAAATCAAACTCTTTCAGCTCTATTTTTTCAGTTTCATGCTCCACGGATTCCAAAGGAGCGGGTAATTTCGTCAGATAAGCGGCCTTTTTAGTTTTTTCCCATTGAGCGAACAATGGGCAGGATGAATTTTGAGTACCGTAAATATAACATAAAGAATCTGATTCTGCGGCCGCACATTTTAGGCATGGCCTACAGTAATTGCCATAATTGTTCCTTATTAAATTTTTTATCTGATTTGAAATCAGAGTATTTATCCAAGGGGCCAAAGACTTAGACTGATCGTAAAGATGCCACTTTTTAAAAATATGCACTCTAATAATTTGAGAGACATCATCAAAATCCATCCAAGATAAAGCGGTCAGATTCCATCTGCCTCTCCTCTTGTTAATTTCAACATCTATAGTCTCAATACAGTCTTCGAATTTTAATTTCTTTCTTCTCGGCATTCTAGGACTTCTTTATGCTGCCAGCATCATTTAGAAAGTCCTGTTCTATATTTGCTTTAGAATAAGATGAATCTCTCTCCCTTGATTCATCAGTTTCGTTTTCATTAGAGCTACCAACAATATCTCCTAATCTATGTTTGTTGGTACCATAAGTTTTAAAATCAAACTCTAACTTATCAATGTCTACCTCGAAGTCTTCTTCTTCGGTTGAAGCTACAGCTGGCTCATTTCGAGTAATCGTTTTAGGTGCTGAAGCAGAAGAATTAATATATGGTTTGCCGCAGCTCCCGCAAAATTTAGGTTTTTGCATTGAATAGGAAGCCCCTGCTCCGCAATGACTACAATATATCTTCATAAAAGTATTTACACTATATATTTTATCATTTTTTTTAAAAATATACAAAAAAAAGTGTAAGTTTTAGTATGGAAAATATAAAGTTTTCCAACTGCGAAGGTGTGGAATACGAAATTAAGTGGAGAAAACCTCATCGTAGCTACAACGCTGATGGCCTCTGCTGTAACCCACAAGTTAAAGAACCAAAGATACTAATAGATCCAACTCTTAGAGAAAACAGGACTCTTAGTGTTTTGATAGAAGAAGTTACCCACGCCTTCTTTTGGGACATCCCAGAAAAAGACGTAAGGAAGTTTGCTCCTAGGTTAGCTAAGATTATTAAAAAAGCAGGTTGGGCTAAAGAGGGATCTGATTGACTTTTGTTACTATAAACTTAGTAAGTTCTGATCTCACAATATCACTTTCGTCGAATTCAAAAGTATGAACGCCCATAGATTTACTCTCTTCGTCATCAAACCCCCCGTAAAGCTTCTCAAAACCTCCTCTGTTGCCATTTTTTAAGTCAGTCTGCATTGGGTCTGCCATAATAAAACAACGCGAGTATTTACCTATTCTCGTAAGAACCGTGACTATCTCTCTGAATGAACTATTTTGGGCCTCGTCGAGAAGAATAGCTTTTCCATTCCAACTCATTCCTCTTGCAAAATTAACTGGATGAATAGAAACTCTTTTTTCTTTCTGAAGTTTTTTAACAGTTTCTTCATTTAATAATTCATCTAACTTATCCATAAATGGCAAATTATAGTAATGAAGCTTCTCATCTGCGTCTCCGGGCAGGAACCCTAGTCTAGAATCAGAACTCTCTACAGCAGAACGCATATAAATAACATCTGATACTTTAGAATTATTTAATAATTGAAGCGCAGAATAAACCGCAGTTAAAGTCTTAGAGCTTCCGGCTGGCCCCTTGCATAATATCAATCTAGTATTTTTATCCAGAGATAATTCTATAAACCGTTTTTGTTTTTCTGTCCAAGGTAATTCGTCTATATAAAAATTGTCTTTTGGTTTAATTGGTTCCCTTTGATGAATCTTCACCTTACCGTCCGTCACTTCAAGAGACTCGAAGTCTCCTGCTCGTTTAACTTTTGACATCAATTATATTTTACACTTGTTTTCGTGTAATTACTATAAAAGTTATGAACGGGACTACTAATATCACACCTTCGGAAATTGTTAACGTTAT
>Ga0163180_10001130_pt1 | contig 15232 bp, 8 predicted proteins | sample AtlANTMetagenome_2_FD_109647 | JGI IMG/M metagenome (GOLD analysis project Ga0163180, IMG submission 109647) | Marine eukaryotic phytoplankton communities from the Atlantic Ocean - Atlantic ANT 4 Metagenome | ecosystem: Environmental > Aquatic > Marine > Oceanic | place: North Atlantic Ocean...
GCATCTTTAAGTACCCTGGTAGCGCACATGGAGGCACACGGCGCTTCACCACCTAAACAATACACGTATAGTCCTTGATTAAAATGAACTTCGACGAGCGCCGTTGCTACATCGACTGGCTTCCGGCCGAACTCCTCACCGCCCTGCGAGAGGTTCTAACTTGGGAGTCGGACGTCGGACTCGCAGTCCAGCTTGTGCTAGATGGTTGGTTAGCCGATTAGCGCTAGCCCGCCACCGCCTCGTGTTCCGGTAGATGCGCGCGCGAAGCTCCTCCAGGGTCTCCATTTTAGTTAGCCGACCAGCTTGACTTTTAGCTCGTCTATCGGCTAGGTACATCGCAGGATTGGCGGACGAATTCTATTCACTCGCGCATAGAATTCGTTAGCCGATGAGCTAGCTAATTAGCCGGCCTATCGACTAGGCAGGTCCGGAGTTTTCGAGGCAGGGTACCCACCCATTCCACTGCCGACCCCGACTTTGGGTTGGGAACTATACAGCCTATCTATTATTTTTTAAAAATTTTAAGATAAACAAACTAACACCCACACAAAATATTGGAACCCATGGGTCCCCAAGGCCAGCTGAAGCGCGCGAGGGAGGTGACCGTTTTTCACGACCTGCCTAGCCGATAAGCAAGCTAACTAACTAGCTCATCGGCTAATGTTCAAAAGGCTATCTAGATTTTCTAGCTCAAGAATAAAAGATGCAGTTCGAAGCACAGCGCTTGCCTGCTGACCCGTTTGCTTTCGAAGACGGTGGGACAATCTCCGGACCCACCATCCACACAGCGAGCGTTGAACTGGACCGCGATGTGCCACTAGCTGACCTACAGGACGGCGGCAACTATATGAAATTCGTTGAGAACAATGTGGAGTTTGGCAAGGGCATCAGAGTGTTGGGAACGCTGGAGGCGCCCAACTGGTCCAACAACGCCCAGTACCCAGTCAATGCTACCTTCCAGTCTGTTACGGTGAACGGCGATGCCACTGCGACCAACCTGATGGCCACGCACGAGGTGACCACTCCAACTCTGAACGCCTCCACCGGAATCATCACGCCTCTCATCTCTGGCACGGATGCGGACTTCACTGGACTGGTGACTGCGGAGAACCTGGAAGTGACTGACACACTGACATCTAACAAGACGTTCTCGGACGTCACGCGTGTGACCACGAAACTACTGACGAACGTCATCAAGGCTCCCGTGGACCAGTCCACTCAGGAGCAAGAAATCATTTCAACCAACGTGGATGCCTCGGGCCCGCAAATCACTGTAGGCGGCGGCTCGTTTGTCATCAACGACGTCAACACTCCTCTACCCAAAAGTAGCTACCGCCACAACGAAATCCACCATGGGTACAACGACACGGACGGGCTCAAGATTGAACAGGACAAGGCGACTGTGAAGTTCGACGAGGCTAATTTTATAGCCACTCCTGACGACATGACGTTCGAGATAGGCCATCTAACCGACGACTCAAAGAGCTACAAGAAGACGATGACGGTAGGCAACCAGACGGTGGAGATAAAGGACGCTGCGACCGGCCGCAAAATCGTCCAGGACCCTTTCAAACAGTCTACTGTGTACGCCTTCCAGAACTCGGCCGAGCTGAAAACCATCAACTGGGTGATGACGAATGGGTCCAGGCTAGCCGACCATCTCTACCACTTCTATGGCGAGAAGGCAGCCAAGGTGGTGGACGGAGTGACTGACCTCTTCCCAGGCGATGACCAAGCACACGAGATGCGCCGGATGCTCGCGGCGGACCATACCTTCCAGGACGGGACGGACACGCACCACTTCCAATTGCACCCCGAGAGCGCCAACTCGCTTCACTTGTCAGCGACACAGATGGACTTGACTGACCCCGACTCCCTGGTTAACAAGACGGGCGCGGACCTATTAAATGCGCTCAAGTCTGTCCGCAACCCACGCACCATCATCAAGGGAGAGCAGGCCACGTTTGGGCTCCACCAGAACGAAGAGAGTGCCAGTGACGTCCACCTGTTGCTCAGCCAGAGCTCGACCAGCGAGCCGTCCTTTATGCACGTCAAGGTGGATAGGCAGTATCTCCAGTGCACGAACCAGGACGATGACAACGGCGCCTTCCAGGTCTACTTCAAGGGCTATGACAATGGCGCGCCATCGGTGGATCAGGGGCACTCGGGCACGAGGCTGGGGGTGAACAATCAGGGCGCACACGGGAAAGTCTATCTGGGCCGATGGGACCGCGGCATGCCCTCCAACAGCATCAACGACATAGAGTCGAACTTTGCGGACGTCAATGTGGCCGGCGAGGTGCGCTTCTCGACAGTGCCCGGCAGCTTCACCAGCGGGGACATCATGGCCAGACTGAAGACCACGGGGCTGGAGCTATCCGACATCCGACCGCTCACACAGAGAGTGGACTTCCACGGCGCCGTGGACTTCTCCAACGCAGCGGTCACGGGGCTGCCTGGCGGCGCCGGCGGCTATCCGAGCCTGTCTGAAAACATAGACAATCTGCAGCTGACCAAGCCGCTCTATGGCCCCACGTTTGGATTCGACGACAGTCTCAAGATGCACTTCAGCCGCGACGGCGCCTTCGAGCAGGTCCAGACGAAGATGAACAACGGGACCCTCCTGGCCGACCTGCTGGTGAACACAGCGACCGGGTCGAGCAGCTACACAGTGAATGCGGATGAAACGTCAATGGGCGCCTTGCAGCTATCCAAGGACGACATCACTGTGCTGGACGTCAACCGGCCGCTGGCGACTGGGGACACACCTCAGACGGAGAGGACCGTGGCGCTCTTCCGGAACAACAGCGATGCCGTGTTTGCCATCAACAGTACCTATGCCCGCTCTCTGAACCCAATCGAGGTTGTCACGCAAGGCACGTTACCTGACCAGGCTTCTATCCTAGTCGACCGCTACCCGGGTACCCAACAGCAGAACGAGGGGCTGCTCAGGCTGCGCTACAATGACGACACGAAGGTGGACATCTTCGACCAGACGGCCTTCTTCTACGTCAAAACCATCATGACGAAGAACGGGTCCAGTGGGCACTTCACCCACTGCCACGTGATGGAGCCAGACTTCCAAGGTCAGGACTGGGAGAACCGCGTGGGGCTCGCAGTGGAATCCACAGGCTACTACTGCGTGAGGGATGATAGTGGGGCTAAAGTGGATGACCCAGCACAACCACCTGGCCCCGAGTACGCCATGACCTCAGCCACACTTGCCCAGGAGGACTGCCTGGGCATCATCTCGAGTGTCGAGCTGGTTCAAAATCAGAATATCAATCACGAGCACGGCGGGCTGACCATTGCGACCCCAATCGCGGAAGCTGATGGGTACAAGGTGCTGCGCGTGGCTGCCGCTGGTGACGTCTTTGCCTGGGTCTGCAAGCCGCTCCTGGCGGACTGCCCACTGCCCTACCTGGGTGGCCAGTACTCGAAGACGGTCGATGGAGTTGAAGCAGGAACTGTGTTCGCGGTGACCGACGGCAAGACAATCAAGATGGACGGACGCGAGGGGACCATCGACGGGCGCACGCATACTCTCGGGGGAGATGGGCAAATAGGACTAACGGCTAACGAACTGACTATCTCCCTGACGGCGACCCAGACGGAGGGGCTGACCCCAGATGTGCTCTCGGGGAGCTACCAGAAGTATGTCAACGGGGTGCTCCAGCCCACCGGCGTGGTCATCAACTGCAACGCGGACTACAGCTTCACTTGGACTGAGAAGACGCCCAGCGTGGAAGCGCGCATCGCGGCCCTGGAGGCGGCCTGGAATGAGATGACGGGTCCAGATTGAAAATTTTTTCTCTGAGCTTAAATAAAAAGAAGATGGCCGGAATCGCTTCCAAGTCTGCCTACCTCCAACTGTTTGACCATGAGTCCAAGGACGACGCCTTCTCATACCTGGTGACCAACTCCCAGTCGAAGGTCTCCTTCGTGGATAGCAAAACCGACCGTGAGCTTGAGTTCAAGTCCCAGGGCGGGTACAAGTTCGTCAACGCCGATGGTGCAACTAGCTTCGACCTCGAGACCCGCATGGCGGCGATGGAGTCCGACATCGCGACAAACGCGGCGGACCCGCAACCGCAACAGAACGCGGATGCCATCGCGGCCCTTGATGTCGCCTATAAGGCCAAGGATGCCCAAATTGAAGCCGCGGCGTCCGCGGAGGTCACTAGGGCCTCGCAGGCCGAGCAGGCCAACGCTCTCGCTATCTCGGCGGAGGAAGTCCGCGCCGTTGCGGCGGAGGCGACCCTCACGCAGGCCGTCACCGATGAGGCGTCCGCAAGAGCCGCCGCGATTGCCACCGAGTCTGCCAGGGCGCAGGCTGCTGAGCAGGCTAATGCGCAGGCTATTTCTCAGCTGCTCTCAAACGTAGACCCTGGGCTGATTGATTCTATCGCTGAGCTCCTCTCGCACGTGAACCAGGCTGACCAGTCACTCATCGACAGCATCGCCACTCTGCAGGCGGCGCACGATGACCTGAAGGCCCGCTTCGACGAGCTCGTCAATGAATCCTAATTTATTAGCTTGCCTTATTAACAAATGGAAACAGGTGACTTCAACGTAGTGGAGCGCACCTTTGACATAGCGAACGTGAACGAGACGGAGACGAGCATCCTCCTGACAAACACACAGGTGAGCCTTACCTATCGCAACGAAGCCGGTCAGCTGGTCAAGCTAACCAAGACTGTTCCTCCCAGCACTGGGCTTGTGGAGTACAAAAAACCCGTGACGGACCAGCGGCTAGGCGCGAAAGGCGACAGACTGAAAGTGTACTGCGATGGGTACCTGTGTGTGGACAAGACCGCCACGAAAGGCCCCAAACTTCTAATGAATCTTGACTGGGACGCGCTCCCCTTCGCCACGCGGACCTTTACAAAAGGTGGGGACGTCTATGGCAATGGCGCGGTCACTTATCAGGCGGCTTCGGTTCCGGTGACCCTCTCATGAGCCAACTCCACCATCCTCGGCTTCTTTTTTTGACACAAACCGGCACGTGCACTTGCCGCTCGGCCCAGTCGTCTTCTTGTAGTACCTGCCATTCTTGCTCCGGTGGTAGGTCGACTTGGGGTTTTCGGAAGTAGTTTTTTCCGGCGCGTTTTTTTTCTTGCCTTTCTTGCGGGGCATGTTTACCTCTATCGGAGATTTAATATCCCGGCGGACATACGCAGACGCCGTCGATGACCTGACATGGGTACTCGCACTTCTCCACATTGTACAGCCCCGTCTCGCCGAACAGCCACGGGTACCTCTTGCTCATGTCGTCTTCCTCCATCTTCATGTTGAACGCTTGGTCGTAGTACCAGTTCACGACGCTCTGGTTTAGCGGCGCACCTGGTATCCCGTCAATTGGGACGTACTGTGGTCGGTGGGAAGGTCTGTAGGCATGGCGCGGCGGAGCTGGGTCGTCCGGTATAATCGCTGCGCGCACAGCGCGAGGCATGACCGGTTGATACCTGTGGACGGGCACTAGGTCTTGGGCTGCGGCCACTTGGAGTCTGTTAACTGGCGGCGGCGCTGCTGGGAGGTCCTGGGGCATACCCAATACCTCAACGTACCTGTGCACACCGACGGGGTCATCCGGATAGTAGTCGCGTATCAGCTCGCGCCTGCTCATGCCTCTGTACAGGCGAATCAAGTCCGCGTCAGTTCGTTGGTCAGCCGGAGGTGCTGGAGGTGGGTCATCGTCCTGAATCGGCGGGAAGAAGGCGTCGTTCACCACACGCGGTTGGGCTGGGTCAGGAGGTGGCTGGGGAAGAGGTGGTTGGTCATCGTCGTGCTTGTTATCGTCCACGTCATCGTCTGGCCCTTCAAGAGTGCGCGCTCCTGGAAGCGGCGCTGGCGATGGGCTTCTATTCACCACTGCTAGTCCGAAGTTACGAGCTGGCGGCGGAGGCGGGTCTGGGTCTGGGTCTGGGTCTGGGGCTTCTAGAGTGCGTGCTCCTGGAAGAACGTCAGGGAGTGGTTTCGGCTTCGGCTTCGGCTTCGGTTTGTTCGCTGGTACCGGCATGGCTAGCCCGAAGTTAGGTTGTGGCGGCGCAGGCGGGTCTGGAGCTGGCGGTGCTTCGAGCGTGCGTGCTCCTGGCAACACGTCTAGGTCAGCTGCCCGGAGTTCTAGGTCGGCCAGCATGTCCCCCATGACTGCTCGCGCAGCCTCCTGAGCTTCTAACTCGTAAAGCATGTCTCCCATGACTGCCCTCGCCGCTTGGTTCGCTCGCGCCTGGCGGTCCACTCTGCCAAACAGGTCATCAATGACGCCCCGTGCCACGTCCTGGGCTTCCTTCCTGTCTGGCTTCTTCTTCGCCCCCTTGCGCTGCTCAAAACGAATCACGTGCTCCAACCTGGGCTTGCTGGAGTCCGTGTACACCGTCGGCAGGCTGCTCCCGTACGCCACGGATCCGGCATCGTCAATCTCGCTCTGGGTCAGCCGCTGGTTGAGGAGTGCCGGCGCGGGAGGTGAGCTGGCAATCGAACTGGCAATCGAGCTATCCAACCCACTCGGCGCACTGACCACACTTGGAGGCTTATTCGGCTTTATTCCTGGCGGCATCGCAAGCCCGAACGATTTTGGCTGTGTCGGCGGGGGCTCGGCTCGCTTTTCGTCCATGTCGTCAGCGCTTGCAACTGGTTCGGCTGCTGGCTGGACGCGAGACTGCGGTGGTTTTGGTTTGGGCTTGGGCTTGGGCTTGGGCGCTGACTGTGACTTTGCAGCTCGCTTGTCAAGCGCGATTTTCAGCCTAGCTAGCAGTTGGTTTCTGGTTGCGCGTCCTACGTTTTTGAATTTCATGGCTTCCATCTTCTTTTTGAGCTGTCGGTTCGACATGGCAATGTAGGGGTCAATCTGGCGAGTGATTCTGTCCGGTCGGTGCTTCTTGAGAAACTCGTACACTCGGCGCAGCTGTTGACGACGGTCCCCGTTCGTCGGTAAGCCCATCTCGCGCATCACGCGTGTCCCCTGGACTGGGTTCAAGGCTAAGTGCTGCTCAAACGTTTCCACGCCCTTTGTGTTCTTCCAGCGTTCAAAAGTCTGCAGGCGGTCCACCAAAACCTTGCGCACGCCAACGTTCAGCAAACCTTTCTCCTGAGCCATGGTTTTGAGCTCCCGGTTGGACATCTTCCGGTACTGGTCGATTTTCACTCGCGCCGGCTTCTTAAACTCAGGAGGCTTCTCGGGAGCGGGGATATCGACGTCTTGCTGGCCAGCTGTTTTGATAGTGGCTCGTAATTTGCGTACACGCTCCACCAAAGTTTTCTTCAGACCAGTCGTGTCGAGACCGGACTCTCTTAACTCCTTTTTCAAGTGAGCAATTTTCATGGTCTCGGGGTCCTGTTTATCAGGCGCTGCAGGCGGTGGTGGAGTCCGTTTTGGCATCGGCGCAATCGCTGGTTTTGGTTTGGGTTTGGGCTTGGGCTTGGGCGGCGGAGGCGGGTCCACAGGCGGACGTAATGGAGGAGCCCCAGCAGGTACAGCCGGCGGAGGTTTCGGTTTGTTCGCTGGTACCGGCATTGCTAGCCCAAAGTCCGGCCTCGGCGGCGGCGGCGGTCGCCGAACTGCAGGACGATAAGCCTTTGGTGCGTCAGGGTCGGGCCCAAACATTTGGTCAGAGAGCGCTGCGGGAGACTGCGCCGCGATGACGTCCCCACCAAGCGCTGAACCATATATTGGCGTCGCGGGCATTGAAGGTAGACGGTCCGAGCCTAAATCACTCGGCGTGGCGAGGCCTGCCCATAGAGCACGCTGTTGTTCTTGTTGAGGCGTCAGGTCACCTTGAGGCGTCAGTCCACCGATGCTGCTTCCATCTGTAAAGGGGTCCGGCGCAACACTGCCTGCCCGCGATGACAGATTACTCAACCCAGATACTGGCGGCGGTGGTACCGAGGATTCGTCATCCAGGTCACCAATCTCGGACATCAAGTCGTCGTCAAAATCCAAATCGTCCAACTCCAAATCCTCGTCTGAAATTTCTCCTTCCTCTTGCTGCGGCAGACGCAAATTCAATAGAAGTTGTTGCTGAGCAGGCTGTGAACTGGCTATCGAGGAGTCACCAACTGACGGCGTTTGCACCACAGACGGGGGCACATAAGCCGGCACTCCGATCACTGTGCCAGGCGCTGACGAACCTCCCAGGCCGATTTGCTTGAACGTCTTGTCGACGTTGTAGTCCACTTTTTTTCTTTGACGCTTTGGTCGCCCACCTGGGGCCACTGCCGTTGTGCCTGGCTTAGCAGCCATGAATGCGGTGCGCTGCTCCACCTGAAAAGACCCACGGAGGCGCCTCGCCTCGTTCATGTTTCCCACGTCCAATTGTCTTTGGATGGCGTGCAATTGGGGGTCCGTGAGTTTGTACAACAAGTTCGTCCCTAAGTCATGCGTGTCATAGGCAAACTGGAGCAGCTCGCCGTCGTGAGCTCCCTGTTGCTCCATGATAATCTCGCCTGGGTCACGGGCTCCCTCGATACGTGGTTTTGCGGCGGGTGCGTTACGAGCGCGAGCAAAGGGAAGAGCGGCCACGGGCGGTTTCGGAGGCGGCCTCTTCGGTGGACCATCACTGGGTGGCGCTGGCGGCGGCGCTGGCTTCGCCTTCAATGCAGGCTTTTTCGCAGCCTTTTTTTTCGCAGCCTTTTGCTTGTCCGCCAGAGCTTGCAAAGCGGCTCGTAGTTTTTTTTTCACAGTTTCCTCCTTCAGAGTGTCAATGTCTCCCTGGTTACCTGCCGGCATCCGTTGTGCCGGGTCGTGTGGGTTGACACGGACAGTCCCGCCTGCATTGTCATTCCTTTGGCCCGGAAAATCTTCTGACTGACTTCTCCCCCTTCGCGGGTCTCCAATTCTCGGTCGCGGTGGCGGAGGAACGTTCACCGGTCGGCTACGGCGACTGCGGTCCCGGCGGTCCCTATCACGGTCATCGTCTCGGCGGCTGCGGTCCCGGCGGTCTCTATAACGGTCGTCTCGGCGGCTGCGGTCGTCTCGGCGGCTGCGGTCCCGGCGGTCCCTATAACGGTCATCTCTGCGGCCGCGGTCCCGGTTGTCACGGTCTCGGCTTCGACCCCGTCGTCGGCGGCGATCACTCATTTACTTTCTACCTAGAGAATAAAGAGGTCATGTCTGCCCAGAGCTGGAACCAATACGACCTGCCACCGCAGATGGTAGCGTACGAGGCCAGCAACTCGCACCTCAATCCCAACTACTTTAAGCCGCATAAGCCCTCCGAGCCCTTGCCAATCCTCCCACGTGGGACCGAGTATGCCGCCATGGCTCTTGAACCGAACAGCTGGATTGACAAGACAGACGCCGAGCGCCGATGGTTGCAATACGAGTACGAACGGGACTTGCGTGTCCCGTCCTGGCGCCGCGGGAAACTGAAACCGGAATACTTCGAAGCGACTCCGTCACGGCCGCTGCTGGTGCCGCGCAGACAGGACTTTCGCGACTACCCCCACTACGTCTACGCCGTGCGCGATTTCATCATGGAGCTGCATATGCTCCAGAAGCACGCGGCGGAGAACCGCAAACGTGACCACCCGTCATGGGGTGAGAGCTTCAAGAAGTTCTTCAAACGGATGGATTTTCGAGGAGGGATGGACAAACTGAGCCTCGCTGCGTCCCTTTCCATGCGTCCAGATGTGGGCCTCTTTTTGGGACTCGGCGGCCAAATCGGCGAAGGGCTGTTTAGTGAGGACGAATTGAAGACCATCGAAAAGCAAATGAAAAAAGATTCCCGGGCCTTCGATGACCTGCCCATCAACCTGTTCATTGACAAACGAAGTGGCGAGCTCGTGGTGAAGCTGCGGGAGAATGTCGAGCACGAACGACTGCTCACCAGGGTCAGCCAATTTGAAGGGGCGCATGGTAAGGTGCCCAGCCGTTTTCAACAGTACAAGGACGACTTGGACTCTCTGAGACACGAGGTCCGCATGCTGCGCCGGGCGAATCGCCGGGAAGCGGCTATGGATATGACACTCGACGTGGTAATTAGTCTAGCTAGGCGGCTAGTCCAGCTAGATGGGTTTGCGCGGTGGACGAACCAGGCCGGCAACTGGATAGCTGGCAACACTCTCAGCCCCGAGAACCGCAACTACATGAACGCCCTGATGCAGAGCCTGATGTACGCCCGAGGGGACGTGGAGACCGATGTGTGGATGCTGCTTGGCCAGGAGATGGGCATCAAGGAGGAGGAGCTGCGCAAGCTTAGCAAGACGATGCCGATGCGCGACGCAATCATTTTCCTCAGCAAGGAGGCACGCATGGACATTGACGCGCTCCAGCGCAAAGGCAGGCTGCCAATAGACGCCTTGAAGGACGCCGACGCCAGCTTCCGGAAGCTCTCACAGGAGAAGCTGTCGCAGCAAAGCATTGACGCACTCCAGGACGCCGGGTTCATCCCGGAAGGCTCCGTGCAGGGCGCGATTAGCTCATAGGAGAGGGCTCGGAGATACGGCGCGCGTGACCCGAAATTGTTTAAGTCTGACCCGAAACCAGTGTACCCAAACCAAGAGGACGCCATTCTGTCAGCGCAGATTGACAACTTGAGAGCCACGCCCGGGCCCGCGCCGACAACCGGGAGATTCAAGACGATTCGCCTTCGCGGCGGTGCTGGAACTCCACCTCCACCTGACAAACTCCCCAAGGTGCGCAGAGGCCCGATGAAACGCCTGCGAAACCTACTGAGCGAGAAAAAGGAAATGGCGCGCGATTGGAAAAACGCGGACCCCAGTGAATGGTCACAGGACAAGCTGACGAAGGAACACAATAAATACAAGAGGAGGATGGAAAGACTCAATGCCCGTATCAGTCGCCACCTGGCAAAGCACAAAATGAACGCTGGCCACGTGCGCAAGGTTCGCAGGGCGCTTGACGCTGAGAGTGTGCAGCGCGAGTACGCCGACGGGATGTCCCGGTATGACGATGACCCAGCAGGCAGAGATAGAGCCGCGCAAAAGGTGCGTGACATCGACTCTCGCCGCAGGCGCAGGCGAATGAGCCTTGATCCAACTCCTAGTCCACCAAGAGACCCGTCACCTGATAGACCTCCACCAAGAGACCCGTCACCGGACCCACCTCCACCTGGAGGCGGCGGCGGAGGCGGCGGAGGAGGCGGCGGCGGCGGCCCACCTGTGCCAGACGCAGACCCTGACCCTGACCCAGACCCAGGCGGCGGCGGAGACGGCGTGCCCTACTGGCAGTGGCCGGAGATGCCCGAAATACCCTACGAGGCGTTCATGTACACAGACGTCGCGTTAGCAAGCCTTGGGAGTGGGTACGTGATGTACAACTTCCAGAAGGCGGCAGAACAAATCGCTGACCGTGAAAACTTTCTCACAGAGGGGCGTGTCCAGGCAGAGTCATGGAGCTCCGAGGACTTCGCGGCGCGCTACGGGAGGAACGCGACACACGCGTTTGTCATGGCCTATGCGGCCTCAAACCAATTCAACAAACTACCACCCACGCTGCGTGGGTATGAGCTGGACAAGGAGCTCTCGGGGCCGAACATCGCAGTCTACTATCACAAGAAGAGCAGCACTGCTTGGCTGGCTGCCGGTGGGAATAGATACCTTTTGGGAAGCAAGCACCCGCAGCCGGCACTGGAGAAAATGACGGACGTCATGAAGCTGTTCAACTTGAGCATTTTCACCGGCGATGCTCTCAAGACCACGCCACGCTATGAGGAGTTGTTGGTCACGCTGGACCTATTTTACCAGAGATACGCGGAGTTCCGCCACCGGTCGCTGACGGGATACAGTCAGGGCGCCAAGATGCTGCTGCACGCGCTCGAGGACGGCGAGGCTGACAATGCCACCTGGGTGACGCTCTGGAACACGCCGACGGTGACCGGTATGAGCCAGCAGAGACGGTTCCGGAAGTTGTTGAAGGCACAGAAAGACAAAGTGGCGCTCATCGGCGCCGAGTTGGATCCACTTGACCCCCACAAGCGACTCTATGTGGACGATTTCAACCAGGTCCTCGGCTATCAAAACAACAAGGAGCTCAGAGTGACGAAGGAGAAGTATGAGAAGCTCTTAGCGGACGGCTGGCTGAAGGCGCAGTACCAACAAACAAATTATCCGAAAGCTCACTGGCTCGGTGGTCACCAGGGGCTGCTTGACTTCTATGTCCACCCCGATTTGATTCCACACAACCACGTAGGACCGGCTATCTTCCCGGCTGATAAAATCCCACATGTGCTCACGGAGGCGGCGGAGACGCCAAGCGGCGCAGTTGGCTACGCAGGCTTCGGACCACAACCCACGGAGGAGGAGCTCGCGGCTGCACCACCTCAGCGGCCGCCTAACCCACCCACAGATGCACCATCAAAACAAAAGCCAGTCAGAGTGGTCGCCTACAGGGTCCAGATGGGTGGGAAGTCGGGCAAAGGGGAAGGTGAGTACTTCAACGTCTTTGAGTTCCGCAAGGACATGGGATGGCTGCGCCCCGAGCTCCAGGATGACCCCATAAACGGCATGTACTATCAGCCCTGGCACGAGCTGAGAAGCAGGGGCGCCGAGTACAGTCACCGGTACCTCAAGGTCGGGGATGGCAATGATTTCCTGCGCAAACGCATCTACCGCCAACTTTATGCCCTGGGAAACACGCGAGGCGCGTTCGCGGACGAAGACAACGAGGACATGATTCAGGGGTTGATTGATGATGGGGAAGAAGACATCACTCGGCGCGAGCGCCTCCGGATGAACCTCTGGCAAGTGCGCAACCGGAAAATCCTGAGACAGATTGCCAATGAAGCCATGAACGCTGCGCTGGGGCGCGCGAGTGGCACTTCGACGTACAATGACCCAGCAAAGCAGTTCGTCCGAGACAACAAGGAGCGCGTTCTGGATCCATTGAGCCGAGTCTTCTATCCAGCCATCCTGGAGGTCATCGAACGCCACGATTTGATTCCTTCGGAGGTCGCCGAAAAGGAGCAGTCAGGGTTTCTGGCGGAGGTGGTCGAGGAGGCAGACCGCAAGACGCGCAACGCCATCAATTCTATGTACCAAGCGTTCAGCAAAATAGTGCTCACGGGGAGCGCACACCTGGGCGCGAAATTCATGGCGAACATCTACATGGGGATTGCAAACCCGGGGCCCGAGTATGACCAATTCGTCCAGATGGTGCCCTCGGTCATGGAGCCCGCAGAGGTCATCGATGAGCTAGCAGGGTGGCGCCTCCGGATGCAGGAGCTTGCCTACAGCGGCTGGTTCTCCTTCCCGGCGCTCAACCAGCTGCTGAGCATTGGACGCCAGGACCCGATGACCGCGATTGACGTCTTCGAGCGGATAGACAATTTAGTGGAACGTCAGCCGGAGCAAAGAGACATCAGTGCGCAGATTTTGGACACGTTCATCCCCAACGTCCAAAGGATTCTGGGCTGGAGAAATCTAGACGTGACGAGTTACGCCGACAGAGTGGGACGTCAGATGGAGTCTGGCAATGCCGCCGTGGGTGCATTCAATGCTGCACAACTGGCCGCACAGGCTAAAAATCAGGCTATTGCCGAGGCCGCCGCTGTGCTCAGCGCCGCTCTGGCCGCTGCAGTGCCGACCAACAATCTCGTCGACCCTCCGCCGCCGAGACAGCTCCCGGGAGAGCAAATCGCAAACAGACCGCCTGGGTACTGGGACAAGTTCAAGTGGGATGGGCCGAGACAGCCTGACCCATTGGACCCGGAAACGAACCGCGAGAGCGACTACTTCAATTACGGGCCTGGGTATAACGAGGGACCGCGAGTGCAGCCGACACGGGGTCCCGAGGAACCACAACCGCAACTGCCTGACCCATACATCGAGCGCGAGAAAATTAGACGGATGAACGAGCTGGAAGGGCTCCGCGGGCGCCAGCGCAAGCGGACAGAGAAAATGTTCGACGAGCTCCAGAAGACGGTCAGCTCTCCCTCGTCCAAGAAAATCCTGGAAAAGGTCATGGAGCGCATGCGGCAGGGCGTGACAGCAGACGGAGAGTCAGTCTCGCAGGAGGAGTATGTGCGCACGGCGAGCTTGCGGCCAGCCGTGGATAACTTCGCTCTGCGGATGCAGGGAATAAAAAGGATGGGTCAGGATATGAAGAAGGCTTCGGCGTCGGCTTCCGCGGCGGCTTCGGCTTCGGCTGCTGCCGCTGCAACCATGTTCTCCAGCCCACCCACCGAGGACGACAGCGAAGAAGAATTTGTGCCACCCAGTCGCGGATGGGAGTGGAAGCCGGGTGAAAGACAGACGCCCGCGCCGAAACCCAAACGAGACCCAACTTTGGGAGAGGAACTCCGAAGCATAGCTGGCTACTACGCACTCGACATGACCGTGGGGAACGCGTTAATCGGATCAGCCGCTGAGGCGGTCGCTGCCGCCGGCGCTGGTCCCGCGGGAGTCACTGCGGCCAAAATCGTTACAGCTGTAGGAGTGACCCCTGTGCTGAAAAAAGTGTCTGACTGGATTGTCGGCATCGAGCGCGCTCAGCCGGAACCAGGGGACTGGGAAAAGACGATGCAAAAGGCTGAGGACAAATACGAACGCCAAGACGGGGCCGCGAAAGCGCTTGGGATTGCCGCTATAAGTAGCATGCTCTACCAGGCCGCTCTGGGCAGAGACCCAGGGATTGTAGCCCACGATGACGTCCCGACGATGCTCGCCAGGCTGACCGATGCGCAGCGGGTGTTCTGGGAGAACGTCATGGGGTCACAGATTGGGTTTCTTGGAGAGCTGACCGTACCAGGCGACCCGCGTGGGTCCTTCCAGGGTTACTACTTGCGAATGATTCTCACAGACGAGGCACGTGCGCGCCGACTTCTCACCCCGCTTATCAACCAACCTGGCCTCATGCAGCAGGCCGAAGCAGCCCGTTTGGCCCACCAACTCATCCTGGAGTTCTACAATGCGCAGCGCTCGAGCCTGTGGAGGAACATCGGGGTTCTAGCAGGAATCAGCTCTTCTTCCTACGGCTCCAGCAAGCTGTCATACAAAGGCGCTTCAAAGCTGTGGCAACAGTTCAAGGACTGGAAACCAAAAACGATTCCATCTCCGACGCCGGCTCCTCGACCGCGAAAAAGACGCGAGAGACCAAAACCAAAGCCGAGACCAAGGCCAAAGCCGAGACCAAGACCAAAGCCGCGCCCAAAGCCCAGACCAAAGCCGCGCCCCAAGCCCAGACCAAGACCAAAGCCCAGACCGAAGCCCAGACCCAGACCAAAGCCGAGACCACGCCCAAGACCACGACCGACGCCAACGCCAGAGCCAGAAC
>Ga0163180_10001131_pt1 | contig 15228 bp, 7 predicted proteins | sample AtlANTMetagenome_2_FD_109647 | JGI IMG/M metagenome (GOLD analysis project Ga0163180, IMG submission 109647) | Marine eukaryotic phytoplankton communities from the Atlantic Ocean - Atlantic ANT 4 Metagenome | ecosystem: Environmental > Aquatic > Marine > Oceanic | place: North Atlantic Ocean...
CTCCGGTTGCGGTTCTGGTTCAGGATATAATGCTTCTGGTTCAGGCTGTGGCTCCGGCTGAGGTTCAGGTTCAGGTTGTGGTTCTGGTTCAGGCTGTGGCTCCGGTTGCGGTTCTGGTTCAGGTTGTGGTTCAGGTTCAGGTTGTGGCTCCGGTTCAGGTTGGGGTTCCGGTTCTGGTTCGGGTTGCGGTGAATTATCTGAAACACTAATATCACTTTCACTAACACCACCAAAATTAGAATTTTCCTCATAAGTTGTGAAAAAAGATGCGATATCGTTACTATGATTAACACTGGATATATCCAAAACCAATTCTTTAAACGTATCAATATTTTCAGTATTTTCTTCTATATAGTTATCATAATTAACTTCAACAGTTACAATGATAGAACCTTGCACAAAAGTAATTACTAAATATTTCTTGTCTACACCTAACTGTTCTGAATAATAGTTAAGCATCGTTTCTGTCAATTGTGCCAGTTCATCTTCATCAAAATCAGATAAATTAACGTTTGTTACTGTATATGTTACACTAACAACTGTTATAGGTGATTCTTCTGGTTCAGGTTCTGGTTCTGGCTCTAAAAGAGGCGGCATTTGTTCGTAGCCGGGCAACTTTGCTAAATATCCGGCAATATATTCTGCATCAAAATTACTAATGACTCCATCACGATTAACATCGGCATTTAAAAATCTCGACGAATCAATATTGTAACCAGGTACACCTGCTAAATATGATGCTATATATACAGCATCACCAATATTAACAGAACCAGTATCTGTAACATCGCCAATCACAAAAGGCGGCAATTTTTCATAACCATCCAACTTTGCCAAATATGCTGAAATATATTCAGCATCAGTATTGTCAATCTTACCGTCACGATTAACATCTGCTTTATCGAAATCTACACTATCGATAATATACCCAGATACATCGGCGAGATATGATGCAATATAAACTGCATCACCAATGTCAATCTCGCCATTGCCATTGACATCGCCAATTAAAATTGGCGAATGTGCACTCATTTGGGTATACTATAATCTATATATTAATCACTTTCTTAAAAATATAGATTTTACTATTTTTATTGTTATTTATTGTTATTATTTATCAATTATTGAATTAGAGCTGCACGTCGGCTCCTGGGGTGTAGGGCGCTCTGTAATGATCGGGTATGGGCGCGGTCCCGTACATTGAGCCGCCTATATTTGACTGGGCCTTAACATTCCAAGTACTAATGTCTTGGTTAAACACATCTGCGTCGTGGAACATATATTGCATATTTGTTACGTTAGAAACATCCCAAGTATCAAGGTTTGTGTTAAACGAATCGACGCCGTAGAACATATATTTCATAGTTTTTACGCTGGAAACATTCCAACTATTAATGTCTGCGTTAAACGAATCTGCGCTGTAGAACATGCCATACATATCTGTTACGCTGGAAACATTCCAACTACCTATGTTCCCGTTAAAGGCGTTGGCTTGTCTAAATGCCTGGTACATATCTTCTACTTTGGAAACATCCCAATCACCTATTTCTTGATTAAAGAGCGCATTGTCATGGAACATGTTCTTCATCGTTGTGACGCTGGAAACATTCCAAGTACTAATATTCTGATTGAAAAATCCGGTGACGTACTCGCCGTTGGCGAATTCCTCTAATTCATAACTATAAAACATCTGACTCATGTCCGTGACTCTAGAAACATCCCAATTACTTATGTCATTGTTAAATTTAACGTTCTCGAACATCCTGTACATAGACGTGACACTGGAAACATTCCAAAGAGAAATATTTTCATTAAAATCTGTTATCCCTTCGAATAATTCATCACAATTTGTTACTGCACTTGTATCCCACGTAGAAATGTGGCCGTACTCCTCCTGCGCGACGATGCTGTTTTCAATCCAGTCGTCGACAGCTGTTTTGATGTTGGTGTCGGTCATGGCATAGCCAGTCATTTCTTGCTCAGGTTCCGGTTCTGGTTCAGGATATAATGCTTCTGGTTCTGGCTCCGGTTCTGGTTCTGTTAAGGGCGCCGCTAATGAATAAAAAGAATAATCATTACCGTTACTATCTGTAATTATTATTGCATTTGATATGTCTGTCCCGGAACCGGACTTGCGCTCGCCATCTACTGGACTATCAGGATATACGTTCCATTCCTTCTGCTTGCCAATTGCTTTGGCGTCATTGCCGGTAGTTACTGTATTTCCGTTTTCATCAATATCTGGATGAGCTGAATTCGACAATGTGTATGTTATTTCATTATTATTCCAATCACATACAGTTGTCCATGATGTCAACATACGCCCCCACAGATGATTATCATTGGCAGTCCACCATCTATAATATACTGGTTCTTCGCAACCAGTAAATGTAAAATATAGAATTAATCCGTTACCGGAGCCGTCGACGCCGGAGACATTGCCGTAGTCTCCTGCTGCGTCAGCAAAAGTATTACAATCTGTGTGGGCTACCTCGTCAACAAAAATGATATATTTACCACCGTCCGTATGGTTGCCGTCAAACATGTGACTCGCCTGTCCGCCAGAGCGCCCGTGATGAGCCCATCCGTTTTGTGAATACCCACCGGCGCCTGTAGGAGCAGAGTTACTTGAAACAGTAATAGATATTTTTTCTGTGGCTTCATCTACAAGCGTCTCATATTGTTCACTGCTCCAGCCCGGGGATTCTTTAAAACCATCGGGTCCCCCGATTCTTTCTGGGGGAGTCATAGCTGCGCCTGCTTCAGTAAAAAATTCTATTTCACCTAATTGTATTACTCTTGCCGACTGCACCCCGTTCGAATTAATCTCGAATGCAATTGTATAAGAAGGAGGTTCTGGTTCTGGCTCCGGTTCTGGTTCTGGTTCTGGCTCTGGTCCTAATTCTGGTTCTGGCTCTGGTTCTGGTTCTACAGGCAATAATGAATAAAAATAATAATTACCAAATTGTTTTGCATTTGATATGTCGGTGTTGTCGGTGTAATCGGAACGATTGCCTTCACTGCTATTAGCTCCAGGATATATATGGTAGTTAGAAGGCCATCCCGCCATGTCTTGCGAATTGTATTCTTCCGTACCTTGTAAGTCTGGATTAGCGTCATATGACAATGTGTATGTTCTTTCATTATTATTCCAATCACATATAGTTGTCCATGATGTCAAAAGACGCCCATAAAAACCATTATCATTGGCAGTCCACCATCTATAATATACTGGCTCTCCGCAACCAGTAAATGTAAAATATAGAATTACACCTACACCGTTAGCATCTAATACCTCTTTATAGTTTAGAGGGCTGAAGGAGTCTCCAAAATCATAATGCTTAACATTTGCGACAAATTTATTCGCGACGCCGTCGTCGGAGCTGTCGGAGTCCCCGTCGTTGAGGTTTCCGGTTGTTGTTAAACTTGTACCAGTGTCAAACAAGTTTGAAACCATCTTGACGCCGGCATTGCCGTGGTGCCACCAATAGGGAGGTTCGGCATCATCTTTAGTGTTACTCGAAACAGTAATAGATATTCCAGCACCAGAAACATCTTTAAGCGTCTCATATTGTCGATTGGTCCAAGACGGGTCTTCTATAAAACCACCGTCCCCCCCGATCTTAAAGGGGCAAGCATAATGCACCGGAACTGCCACTTCTCCAGCGGCATTCGCTCCTTCTTCAGTATAAAATTCTATTTGACCTAATTGTAAAATAGCCTGCTGGCGATATTGCTGTGACGAATTAATCCTAAATGCAATTTGATAAGAAGGTACTGGCTCTGGTCCTAATTCCAGTTCTGGTTGCGGTTCTGGTTCAGGTTGAGGTTCTGGTTGAGGTTCTGGTTCAGGTTGAGGTTCTGGTTGTGGTTCTGGTTGTGGTTCTGGCTCAGGTTCTGGCTCTGGCTCTGGCTCGGGTTCTATTCCCAGAAGATTATTAATAGTTAACGCGTAGTCATAGAAATATAAATCATAAATTTCTCCATAAAAACCATCTGAACCAGGGGAGGAATCATCTGAACGTGCTAGTCCTCCTATTAAAAATCCTGTGTTATTAGTATTTAATAAATTGATTGAACCTGGACCGTGAAGATCCCAATCTCCATTAGAATCTTTATAAATTATACTAACACTAGATGATGTTGAATTATAACTCAAAATAATTGTAGCTTTACCATCACCAACTGTATAGAATGGTGTGTCGCTGTTTGTCACTGTCCAATCATTCCAGAGACCAACAAATTTGCCACCTAAAGTATCAGTTCCAGAACCGCCAACTTGAGACTTTGTTGATAGCAAAAAAGCGAAGGCATTCCGCGATGAGGTCTCACCCGAATGCCAACTACCTATAGAAAACATATATCCATTGTACGAGCTTGGCCACGAATCAGGAATATTAAAATTAATTATTACAGATCGACTTCCAATTCCAGACAATCCCAAAGCAGGCAAATCTACACTATTAAATAAATCTACATAAGTAGATCCATTAAAATCTACTCCCGTGGCATCATACTTATATACATAATCACTGGGCCATTCACTTTCTGTTTGATATAACTGGATCTCTGGCTCTGGCTGTGGTTCTGGCTGAGGTTGTGGTTCAGGTTGTGGCTCTGGTTCTGGTTCTGGTTGTGGTTCTGGTTCTGGTTGTGGTTCTGGTTGCGGCTCTGGCTGTGGTTCTGGTTGTGGTTCTGGTTCTGGTTCTGGTTCTGGTTCACGTTGTGAATTATCTATAATTGTTATTTTAATTGTATCTGAAATATTAGTATATTCATCATTAGTATCAGTTTTAAATAATTCTTCTATTTTCTGTTTTGTTTCTTGATCATTTACAGTACTTTCAAATTTAAAAATATTGCCTGAATTATCATCAACATATCCACTATATTCAACACTCATAGAAACTGTTATTGAATTTGACCTTTCTACAAATTCAATAAAAATATATTCCTGTTCTATATTTAATTTATTTTCATTTGCAAAATATGTGAGCAATTCTGCTTTTATGTCATCCAATTTCTCTTGACTTGGATTACTATTTGTGGTTACTTCATATTCAACATACATTATTGTTTTTGATTCTGTTGGTAATATTTGAATATTCCAATTTTGTCCTGGAATATCTGATACAAGAGTTGTGTTTATAATTTGAGAAAAATAATCACAAGGAATTCTTAAAAGAACTTTATATTCATTGGTAGTAACTGTTTCATAAGAGTCTTTTATAACAGTATAACCATTTGTAAGACCATAACTTAAATTTTTATTGACAACCTCCCAATTCAATAGTTTTGAATAATAAGAATTTGTACCATCAATTTTTTTATTATATTGTAAAAAATTGTAATCAGCAAGATTTGAAACACCAGTATTATCAATTTCAAAATGAAATGCTATAATGTTTTTATCAGAATTTAAAGCTTTTGCATATATAACCATCATCTTTTTACGAGTCGTTTCTTCTCCTGATGAATCTAATACATTTTGGAATTCGAACTCCGCTTTAACTAATAAATCTGAATAAGATTGTTCGGGTTCTGGTTCTGGCTGGGGTTCTGGTTGCGGTTCAGGTTGCGGTTCAGGTTGCGGTTCAGGTTGCGGTTCAGGTTCAGGTTCTGGCTGGGGTTCAGGTTGCGGTTCAGGTTCTGGCTCAGGTTCTGGTTCCAAACCAACATCAATATCAGGAATATCATAACCAGGTAATTTAACTAAATATGCCGCAATATATTGCGCATCTCCAATATCTATGACTCCATTTCCATTAGCATCTACTAATGCTGTTCTAGGTTCATCATATTCTGGTAATCCAGCCAAAAAAGCAGCAATATATTGCGCATCTCCAATATCTATTTGTCCATTATTAGTTACATCACAGAATTTTGGCATGATTATACTATATTATAATATTAAATATACATTAAAATTCTGACATAACTTTATAATTTTTTCCACAACTATCTGACACTAAAATCATTTTATCAATACTAACATTTCTATCGTAATTTAATACTAATACTTCTTGATATTCACCAGTAACAACAACAAAACGATTATTATCTGTTGTAAATGCATTTATTTTACCACCATTTTCCAAGTTAGTTGTAGATACTCCTAAAGAATAAAACGGGGTGTATTTCCAAGAAAAACTGGACCAATTAAAATCTAATTTATTAACCTGTTCAATTTTACTTTCACTATCTTTTGGTGATACAGAACTAAATCCTAAATCATATGCAGAAATACTTTTTTCACTATTATCAGATGTTTTTAAAGATATAATAATACAAGGTATTGGCACACGAGCACTATTTGGATTTGAATCTAAACACATTCGGGCAGGATCAAACTCTATTTTATACAAAATATCACAATTATCTTTGTTATTCATTTATAAATATACATATTTTTTTATAATTGAATTTTGTAAATTATCAAACTTATTCTAAAATAGGTCCTTCATATTCTATTACAACATTATACATTCTGGAAGAGTCACTTTTTACTAGTTCTATTTTTTCTACACTCATGAAATAATCAGAAGGAATCACCATCAACTCTTGAAATTCTGATGTTAGATTTATTAAATCTGACTGATTTGTTGTGTAACCAGCTATTGCGCCGGCACCATTAAGATTATTCGTAATTGCATAATTAAATATGGGTTTGAAAAGAATTTGAAAATTACTCACATTTTGCACATTATAATATTGTAAACATTCACTATCTTCTCCAGGATTATTAGATGTAACACCATTGGTTAATTTTGTTGTATTTCCACTAAAATCAAACAAAAATGCATTAAATTTTTTCTCTGTATCATCACTAGATTTGGCAGAAATAATCATAGCCTTTGTCGCCGGAGTTGTAGTATGGGGAGTTCCCATAATTAGATTACCACTATCATCTTGATCAAAGTATCCAACTCCCCCAATACCGGGAAGATATTGACCTTTTACAAATGAAAGAGATTCAGTGAATTCGCATTTAATTATTATTTCTGGAATAGTTTGGGGTCCTTCGTATTCAATTGAAACACTATAAAGTTGACTGTTATCATCGCTAACAATTTCTAAAGAATCTAAATTTACAGCATATTCGAAAGGAATTACCATCAATTCTTGATATTCTGATGTCAAAGATATATAGTCATTGTCGTTGGATGTATATCCATTTATTACACCTTCACCATTTAGATTTTCAACAATTGAAAAGTTAAATATTGGTTTGTATTCAATTTGAAAATCACTCACATTTTGTACATTATAATATTCAAGACAATATGGATCTTGACCTGAAGATGGACTATTAGATGATACACCATTGGTTATTTTAGTAGTATCTTTATTAAAATTAAATAAAAATCCAGTCATATTTTTGTTTATTTCATTTCCTGATTTAGCAGAAATAATTATTGCAGGTGTTGGAGGATCTGTTGGAGCAGGAGTTCCCATAATTAGATTACCCGATGTATCATAATCGAGTGCACCAATACCACTTGCATCTTGAATATATTGACCTTTTACAAATAAAAGAGATTCAGTGAATTCGCATTTAATTATTACATCTGCGGGATATGGCTCTGGCTCTGGCTCAGGTTCTACACTGGGCATGGGGCAAAATGTTTCATAACCGGGAATGTTAACTATATGTGAAAGAATATAAGACGCGTCTAATGTCGATACGATACCATCACAATTAGTATCTGCTGCAATATAATCCTCAGAGTCTCTTTCTATCTCATAACCAGGAATATTAACTACATATGAAAGAATAAAAGACGCGTCTAATGCGGTTATTCTGCCATCATTGTTGACATCTCCTCTTATCCGTACCATTATATATTAACAAATTATAAAATACTATACATTAATAAATTATTCAAATAACAAAAATGGCACTGCTGAAGCGACGCCGTTCGTATCCGTAGAACCATCTTTATGAACTGATGTCGTCAAGACTTCGGGCGAGCCGTCGGCGCCCGTCGCCTCGTAGTGTGGGAGGTCGACGAAAGCGAACTCGACGCCGGGTCGCCCGTCGTCGCCGAGGGATGTGTCGAAACTATATGAGTTATTACCGGCATCACCACCCTCAAGCCAAGCAACTATTATATAATCACCATTACGTAAACATTTTGCGCCGTCGCTGTAGGACTCGACCACGCCGGTGGGATTGCTCTCAGTGCCTTGCAAGTCGTTGTTGTATTTAGTTGCTTCGTTGTGGTTTCTGGCCCAGGGAAGTATTGGTCCTTCAGCTGAAGCCCCGGCAAAAAATGTTGATGGGTACAAGACGTTGGTGGTCCCTGAGGTGAAGAACGTCTGATTCGAGGGATTACCGGCTTTCCAATTGTCACCTAGATCTTCTGTGAAAGTCATTCGAGCGCTTAAGAGGCCAAACGTTTCTGGCCATTTTAGTTCTATCGGTATGAGCCACTTGGCATTGCCGTAATAACTCACCTCCTGCGCCGGGCCTATTCTAATAGCATAATCTGATTCCTGTACTTCTGGTGCCTCTGGCTCTGGCTCAGGTTCTGGCTCAGGTTCTGGCTGTGGCTCTGGTTCAGGTTCTGGTGGAATTTCTGGCTCTGGCTCTGGTTCTGGTTCTAATGGACTAATATCTAATTTCCAACTAAGTACAAATTCTGATTTAATATTATTTGCTATAGCTCCTTGAAAAAAAGCGGAATCTGCTTCTCCTAGACTTGATAATGCTTCTTGTTGTTGTAAATCATTACCACTTGGATCTAAATTACGCGATGAAAAGCCTATATTCAATGAATAATATACATAAAAATTATCATCTGACTGAAATGGGACACGTGTATCGTTATAACCAGGTGTTTGTTGGATATTACCTGCGTTGTCGTAACTGACACGATTACCCCAATATGCAATTTCATCAACTTCTGCAACACTATTTAAAACTCTATTAAATTGAGAAAATGTTTTATTGTATAAATCATCAGGAACAGTGCTTGTTTTATCTTCATGAACAAATAATCTGTTTGAACGATTGAAATCTTGTGTAAAATCCATAGTATTAATTAGATTACCACTATTATCATATTGTGTAACTTGTAAAGCGGTAGGATCAAATAAATGTCTTACTACTAAGTTAAACAAAGCTCCTTTTAAAAGATTTTGAGAACTATTGTCATTATTGTAAAAATTATTATGAAATTCTGCAATATCATGTTTGTCTAATGTAACACCAAGATCCATTTCTGCACCACTTACATCTTGACTTCTTGAAATAAAAAATGAAGGATCAATGTTTCCAGATAAATCAATGCTTCCAGTTGAATAAATGCAAGAATAACTCATTCCAGAAGATTTTAACGACTCAACCGCAGGAAAATTACCACTATTATCCGGTCCCGAATTTCCAGATAAATCTTCAATCTCATGCCAAGCTGCTTCTTGAACATTCAAATCTACAAATTTGATTGTTAAATCTGTAATAATTCCATAATTTGTAATACAAAAATCAGCGGGTCTGAATACACCTATCTCATCGTCTGTCAATTCTCTTGTCAATTCTAAAGAATCCAGTCTAATTATTTTCGGATTTAGATAAGTGGGCATTATATGTCATATAAAATATAAAAAAAAATTTGGTTTAAATTAATATTCATAAAAATGAATACATATTATTATTATATTAATAATAAGAATAATTAAATAAAATTCAACAATGAATGAGGATTATATTAATGAAATTATAGAATTCCCGTATAAAGTTGATAAATTCCAGAAAGATTCTATTGACGGAATACTAAATGGTGAAAATGTTTTGGTGACTGCACATACTTCGGCTGGCAAAAGTACTATTGCTGAATTTGCAATAGCGTTATCTTCATCAAAAAACAAACGCTCTATTTATACAAGTCCAATTAAAGCGTTATCAAATCAAAAATATGGCGATTTTCAAAAAAAGAATGGTATTAAGGATTCATCTATTGGAATTTTAACTGGTGACATCAAGGTTAATCCTGATGCAAATGTGTTAGTTGCTACTACAGAAATTGTAAATAATCTTTTGTATACAAATATAGAATATTTTGATAATGTGAATGCAATAGTATTGGATGAGGTTCATTATATTCGTGATAATGATAGAGGACACGTATGGGAAGAAGTAATTAGCATGATGCCTAAACATGTTATCTTAGTTATGCTATCTGCTTCAATTCCTGGAGCGGAAGGATTTCGTAAATGGGTTGAACATATTAAAGGGAAAAAATGTCATCTCATATCAACAAGTTATAGACCCGTTCCTCTTGTACACAAAGTATATTGGAATAATGAATGTGAAAAAGTTGTAACAAATACAAATGATGTAGATAGTTTAAAGTATAAAGCATTTTATAATAATTGGAAATTGATTAATAGTAAACAACAAAAAGATCGTGAATCTTGTCCAACAATGCTCAAAAAATTTCTTGAATATTTAGAAAATAAAGAATTATTTCCAGCATTATTCTTCGTATTTTCTAGAAAACAAACAGAAAAATTGGCATTGATGATTCAAAGATCTTTAATTGATGGAAAACAGCAAACGGAATGTATTAATATGTTTGATTATTATGTTAAGAAATTTCTTGGTGAAACGGGAATGCAATTATCACAAGTATGGACAATTAGAAAATTGTTAACAAAAGGTGTTTGTATTCATCATTCTGGTTTGATTCCAATTTTGAAAGAAATAATTGAAACATTATTCGACAAAGGCTGGATCAAAGTTATGTTTGTAACTGAAACATTTTCAGTGGGAATCAATATGCCTACAAAATGTGTTGTATTTGGTGAATTACAAAAATTTGATGGTAAAGAACAGCGCTGTTTAAATCCGGAAGAATATTGTCAAATGGCTGGAAGAGCTGGACGTAGAGGGAAAGATACTTTAGGAACTGTTATTTATTTTCCAATCCCTCCAAAAAATATGACAACACTTAGTGATTTTAGTAATATTGTTAAAGGGAAGCATTCGTCTGTTGTATCTAAATTCAAAATGGATCCGGTTTTATTATTAAAATGTATTGAAACAGAAAGAAAGCCAGAAGAATTATTTGAATCAACTTTAATGTCACAAGAAATAAATGATTGTATCAAAGGTATAAATATAGAATTAGAATCATTAAACCAGAAGAAAAGCAATATAAATGTTACAGAAGATGATTATAAAAAACTTGAAAATATCAAAAAACAGGAAACTATTATGAGAAATAGTAAACCAAATAAGAGAAGGAAGATGCAAGTGCAAATTAATAATTTAAGGAAGGAAATAACAGAGGAAACACTACAAAACATTGAAAATTTGGAGAATATTAATAAAGATATTTTAAAACTTGAAAAAAATCTAGTTCAATCAAAGAATTATATTATTGAAACTTGTAAGTGGCAAGAACATATTCTTAAAAACACGGAATATATATCTAATGAAGGAAAGGTAACACTAAAGGGACGATGTTGTTCTTCTATTAATGAAAGTGATTCATTTCTAACAACCGAATATTTAACGTCATTGTTTGAAAGAATTGATTCAACTGGTATATATCCATCAAAATCTTGTATATCATTTATTGTTGGTAGTTTGATAGATGAAAAAGAACTAAATAAAGATGATGAAGGACTTGGAGATATATCAGATATTTACAAGGAATTGGGTGTTACTGATCATAAAGAAGTAACTAATGAAATGAAGTATTTAAAAAATAAATATGAAGAACTGCACAGTGAGGAACGACTGCGAGATATGAATTACAATATGACTCCAGTATTTGGCTGTTATGTTTATTTGTGGACAATTGAAAAAAATAATTTCAATAGCATTCAGGAAAAAATGTGCAATGAACTTTATGAAGGTAATTTTGTTAGAAGTATGTTGAAAGTATATAATATTTGTGAAGAATGGAAAAATATTTCAGAAATATATCAAAAGCCGGAATTTTCAAATATTATTGAAGAAATTCAAAAAGAAATTATTAGAGACATTGTAGTAGTAGATTCTCTATATATTGCTTCATAAATTATATAGTATTTTATGATAAAATTAAGTAAAATAATTAAATAGAATTATAAAATACATTTATATGGATAATAATTGTTTGTTAACTTTTTTTTTTCAAAATAAACTTTGGTTTAGAGGTAAAAATCAAAAACAGCGTTGTATAGACGAGCGGATTCGCTTATATGGAAAAAAAGGAATTGTTATTTCGAAAAACGAATTTAGATCAGAGAAACAAGCTAGTGCAGTATTTAAAAATCCATCTGAATTATATGATTATATTAAAAAAACGCCATCAAATATGAGATGTTATTATGAAATAATAGAATATAACAGTAAATTGTATTTTGACATAGAATCTAATAACTATTTACTTGAATTGAATGAAGTTTTACAACACTTATATGCCATTTTAAAGTTGTTGTACAACATTACTCCTTCTATCCGGCGCGTGCTTTCAGCACATAGATTTGATAAAAAATCTTGGCATATTATTTTTCCAGAATATTCGATTAGTCCAGAAGAACGTGAAAAACTTAGTAAATACTTAAAAAAATTTGCGAATCCATATGTGGATTGGAGAGTTTATAATAAAAACCAGCCTTATAGATTATGTGGTTGCTATAAATCAAACGATTTTTATTCTAAACTTCATTTAAATGATGACAATGAAGATGTAATATTTCATTATGACCTAAATACTTTCGTAGATACAATGGTTACACAAATTCATAATAATTTAATTAATATTAAATCAAAAAATATTGAAATTTAAAATGTTATTAATTATTAATGGATTTAACGGACTTCGAGGAATATGATGATCATTCATATATTGATGAAGCTGACACATCTTCTGATACCGATTCATCATATTCTAGTAAAGAAACAAAAGATTTTTATAAATCAAATAAGGAACTATTACAATTGTCCACAAAAATGGATGAAAATATAGCAAATTATTTATATGATTGGGTTATTCATAATAAAGGTACAATTGGGGGTTCTGCTGCTCTTGCCATGGAACTTACAAGACAAAATGAAAACAAATATATAGGTTGGACACCACATGATATAGATATTTATTTTAAATTAGATCATAGTATTTATCATGATCCGTCCAACTGGAATAATATACAATTTAGTAACAAAGTTCATAAAGTTATAATTAATAATTTCACTGCTCATTTTGGTGACAAAAATTTATGTGCTTATTTCCCTCAGGGACATCACAAATTCAGAGATTCATTGCATGAATCATATGGTAACACTACAAGATTTGTAAACGAGCCACCAGTAGAAGATACAATTAATATGGAAATTAGTGTTTCATCATTTCACCCTATCAGCAATCCGTCGGGCTGGTTATATAAACATTTCTATGAAGTAATCGAAGATATTAAGGTTGATAATCCGAATAAGCTACCTGATGATTTATATACAACAGACAATATACTCGACGACGTCGGGCGCTGGAATAACTATCCGCAAATGTATCCACAATTAGAACTTAAAAAAGGCACTATTGTTAGTGCAAAGCAAGCATCAGCATGGCCACAAAGATTAGTCTTTGTAAATAGTGAAGAGAGAATTGATCAAGCAATTCGAACTAGATTAATTGTACCAAGAAATGGTCCAATAAACTCTCATACTACGTCAGCTGAATTGGCGGAACAATATCATTCAATAATGAAACCTATTCTTGTAGAACGAGCAAAAGCTGCAGATGCGGCGCAAATCGCCGCACAATACACGAATACTGTTCTGCCTGAGCCTGATGATTCTAAACCAGAAAATGGTTATGGTTATACGGTTGTAGATGTTGGAATTCACGATACCAAATTTGGTATTGTTCCAAACAGTCATCTAAAAAAAATTGTAAGAAATCCATTACCACATGTTCAATTGATTTTTTTATACGGCAATGTATCAATACCCACATATATTGATAATTATTACGATTACAGTATTTGTAAAGTATACATAGATACAGAAAAACGAAATAAAGATGAAAAAATCGATTCACCAATTGTCAAATTACATCCTGATGTAGTCGGTTCACACTGTCTTGATACACCACAAAATTATAGATATAGTACATTATCTGGTGTTATTCGTACTGTAACAGTCCGATTCATTAAATATATGGGTAGAGGATTTATTCCAATACAAATAAGAGATAATATTCTTAAACTTAAAAAGCCAAGCATGGCTAGAAATTGGACACAAAATATTAATGAATATCAAATTGTCGATCCAATTTTTCAAGGTTTTAAAGACTTTCTTGAAGAATTAGAATTTTATTTTATTCAAAAAATAGTTAATATTGAAAATAGTAAACAACCGCTAAAAAATAAACTATACCTTTATAGAATAGGACGACATTTAGACATTCTTCATTCTAAAAAATTTGGTAAAACATTGTTTAATCCTAACATCATAAATGGATTTTTTGAAGGTATTATACAACTTCTTGAAAAAAATAACATGTATTCACAAAATATTGGAAATATACGAAATAGACTTGAAGAACCTATGAAGAAGATTGTACAAGATTATTTTGATAGAATTGAAAATATTTACAAAATCTATAATAGACATTCACAAGATGATGACGACAGCGATATTCTCTTAGAAATGATACAAGGAGATATTCAACCGCGCAAGAAGAAGACTGGAAAGACTCGTTTTTATACACTTAAAGATGATATGAATAACGCCACCCCTCCAATTACCTCGTTTGAATTAGGTAAACAAGGCTTTTTAGCTGAACAAGGAGTTGGTATTGACGAAGGAAATCCAAATGGCGATTATAGTGCTCGATATGCTTACGCTATGATAAACCTGGTTACACGCAAAACAGATGAAGATATGAATACAATAAAAGAAATAGAAGAAAAACTTCATTCAAGAAAAATGAAAAAAATCAATAATGTTTTACAAAATTCTTTTGATGAATCATATAACGATGCGCGACACCTCAAAGATGCAGCAAGAATTAAAGGAGTTGAAGGATTACCAGATAATATTAGTAAATTTTTAGGAGGGAAACGAAGAAAACAAAAACTATTAAAATATTTGTATAACTAATATGAATAGTAAAACCCGTAAAAAATTACTACAAAATTTTCATTAATTATTTATTTTTTATTAAAAATTTTCTTCCAATGAATTTATTTTTTGTCTGGAAAAAAACAGTATAAAGGATATACTATAGTATA
>Ga0163180_10001132_pt1 | contig 15223 bp, 10 predicted proteins | sample AtlANTMetagenome_2_FD_109647 | JGI IMG/M metagenome (GOLD analysis project Ga0163180, IMG submission 109647) | Marine eukaryotic phytoplankton communities from the Atlantic Ocean - Atlantic ANT 4 Metagenome | ecosystem: Environmental > Aquatic > Marine > Oceanic | place: North Atlantic Ocean...
ACTCTTCATCCGCAGGTTCCAGGTTCGATTTCTGGTTGGCCCATCGTCCGCGTAGAAAGTTCGTCTTTAAGAGCACTAATAGCGGAATGTTGAGGGCTGACATTTGCATGACACAATGGGGGCTGGCGACAGCCTACCGTGAATGTACGCCCCCTCTGTAAGCATCCCAGAGGAAAAAAATATGGATCTCTCGCCAACAAAATTACGAGTTCTCGGATTGTGTTTATTGGGTATGTTCGGGTGTGATAGCCCCGAAGAAGACTCGTCGATGACCGATGCGGCTCCAACCGAAGAGGAGGGGAGTTCATCGGGTGATGCGGACACCGACGCCGATACAGACGCCGACGCCGACGCCGACGCCGACGCTGACGCCGACGTTGACGCCGACACGGATTCGGACGCCGACGCTGACGCTGACGCCGACACGGATTCGGACGCCGACGCCGACGCTGACGCTGACGCCGATACGGATTCGGACGCTGACGCTGACGCTGACGCCGATACGGATTCGGACTCTGACGCTGACGCCGACGCCGACGCCGACGCCGATGCGGATTCCGATACTGATGCCGACGCCGACGCCGATGCGGACGCTGACTCCGATGCAGACGCTGACTCCGATGCCGATACGGACGCGGATGAGGACACCGGTCCGGACGGCGACACCTCAGTGTATTCGGGCTTGAGCCACGGGGACCCCCCAGAGACGTCGGGGGCCCGTGTCGTGGTGATTACCGAAATCATGATGAACCCAGACCGCGTCGACGATCGCGATGGCGAGTGGTTCGAACTCTACAACCGTTCGAGCGGTTCGGTCGATCTGACCGGATACCAAGTCAGTAACGGTTCGGGCGGTTTCACAATCGATGCGTCCATGGTGCTCCCCCCGTGGGGCCGCACCACCCTGGGCACAAACACCGATTCCAGTACCAACGGGGGCGCGACCGTCGACTACGGCTACGATGCCGACCGCTTCACCCTCGACAACGAATTCGACAGCATTGGGCTGTACACGCCGGACGGTTCGTTGGTATCCGAGGCGCGGTACACGGCGTGCATGGGCCGTGACTCCGGCACAGCCCTACAGCTCGATCCGGATGAACACGCTTTGGTCGATGCCGACGGCTGGTTCGACTATTGGTACGACCCCTCGCTGGAAATCGGGTCATGGTGCAATGCGTCGGCAACCTATGGCGACGGCGACAATGGTACGCCCCATGCCCCCAATGCGGAGTGCCCCCGGATCGACACGTTTTGTGCGGGGTCGACCACGCGCGGCGATGTGCGCATCCTTTCCACGGCCGATTTGGAACAAGTGGAGGATTGCACGCGTATCGATGGAGATCTGGAAGTCCGGTTCTCCGGGTTGGAACACATGGATGGCCTTTCCAACCTGGCCGATCTCGGCGGCAACATCACCATCGCCGATGGGAACTTCCAACAGGTCGATGGGCTTTCTGGTCTCGAGACTTGGTGCGGCGAGGATCTGAACATTCGGAACAACGATTTTTTGGAACAGGTCGAGGGGCTCTCGGGCATTCGAACGGTGAGGGGAGATCTGACCATTTCGGACAACGACGGAGTCACGGACTGGAGTGGTCTTTCGGGACTCACCGAAGTCGGCGGCAACCTGACCATCTCGGGCAACCGCTTTGGGTTGGGGTTTGACGCTTTGTCGAGCCTGAGCCGAGTAAGCGGAGACATCACAATCGCGTCAAACGACTTTGAGGAGAACGGTCTTTCGCTGCCTGCCCTCGAAGAAGTCGGGGGTTCGGTTTTCATCGAATACAACGCGGGGTTGGTGGACATCGACGATTGGTGGGGTCTGAGCCGGGTAGCCGGTTCGGTATCCATCCAGGCCAACCCCGACCTCACCAGCATCGATGGTCTCGCTTCGCTCAGCTACGTCGATGGGGGACTCCACATCGTGGATAACGATGCGCTCACCCACCTGGATGGTCTCGTTTCACTCGCCTCGGTGGGGGACGTCTTCTACATCTTGGACAACGACGCGCTCGTCGATGTGCATGGCTTGGTCAATCTGGAGGGCGTTGGCGCAGACCTGATCATTCGAGAAAACCCGCTCCTGGAGAGTTTGGTCAGTCTGGAGGGCGTTGAGTTTGTGCGCGACGTGGTGATTGCACGCAGCTCATCGCTCACTGAGCTGTGGGACCCAGCGGAAATGGTTTCGCTGAGCCGAATAGAAATTCTGAACAACGAGGCCTTGTGCAAGGACCGCGTCGACGAGTTTTTCGATTCGCTTGGGCCGGAGGTGGGGATGTATGTCGAGGCGAAGCGCAACGACGGATGCGGGCCCTGTGGCGAAGACGCTGGCGTGGATTCGGACGGCGATGGCTTGGGCGATGAGTGCGAGTCGAGTTTCGGCACCTCTCCATTCACGCCGGATACCGATGGCGATGGGGCCACGGATTTCGAAGAAATCATGTTCGGTACAGACCCGGCCGAGTACCACGAACTCAACGGCACGTTGACTCACCGGCGTGGTGGCGGAGACGCATACTGCGACATCACGTGGGCGCTGACTGGCACCCCGTACACCGGTGAGTGTGAGGGATGCACCTGGGCCTTCAGCATCCACCAGTCGCCCACGGTGATCGACGATGCGCTGTCGCTGGGTCGGCCTTGCGACACCACTGGCAATGGACCGGCCGATGTGGCATCCCGGTTGCACGCCTCCTTCTCAATTGACCCTCCTCCCGGCCACATGTATGGGTGGTACTACATGGATTATTGGGGCGCGTTTACCTCCAACGAGGTGCTGTTTCACGCCGACTTGTTTGAGTACACCGACAGTTTTGGGGACTCGAGGAGCTACCACAACATCGTGGGCATCCTCGCCGACTACAGGGTGCATTACTACATGTCTTGGCCTTCCTACCCCAGCTATGGCGGTTCCGAAGTCTACGGCCGCTTCTTTGATGTGGCGACTGACGCCGATGTCACTGTGGATGGGACCCAGATTGACTGGGTACGGGCCTTAAGCGATGCCGATATGGCGCCTGTGGTGACGGCGGGGTTCCCGACCGGGACCCCCGAGGAGCCGGTTGTTTCCTCGGTCAGCGTGGGGCGGGTGGTCGTGGCCGATTAACCGGCATGAGCCGTCGGTCTTGAGAGCCAAATGGTAACAAAGGCGTGGCCCCAGCCCCCGTTCAGCAGTCACTGGTAGTATCTATAAGGGGGTGGCAAATGTCGTCATGGGCGCGTCCGAAACCGCCATCACAGGGTTCGGAACTGACACCACATTCGCTAAGGGCCGCCTCGCGCCAGCCGTCATTACCCTGAGAGCAATCTAAGGCGTAGCATTCTCCATCTGCAGCGCGTCCGAATCCGTAGTCACAGGGCTCCGCATACGCACCCTCCCCGGTGTCACAGCGTTCTTCCTTGTCCGTGCAGCCGAACATGAGGGCAATCGAGAGGGAGAGGGTCAGATGACTGAGTCGCATGGCAGGCTCCGGTAGGGGACTCATCCTACCCCAGGGCGGATAGTCCACGCAGCTATGCGATGATCGCATCGGCTACGTGCCCGCCTGCGATGGTTTTCCGCGCTTCTTCGTTCATTTGAGGATGGTTGTCGATCGACAGGATTTTGATCGGCAGGATTCATCCGTGAACAAACGGATTGAAGTGTGCACACGGCTGCACCTTGCAATAGGCTTCGCCCATCCCCGGAGGTGCCCATGAGCGACGGTCTTTACCCTGAAATCGAGCCCTATCAGACAGCCTTCTTGGAGCGCGATGGCCACCGCCTTTACTACGAGTTGAGCGGAAACCCCGCGGGCCCAACCGCCCTGTTTTTGCACGGTGGTCCCGGTGGCGGAACTTCGCCCCGAGTACGCCGGTTCTTCGATCCAGACCGGTACCGAATCGTGCTGCTCGACCAACGCGGTTCAGGAAAGAGCATCCCAAACGTCAGCCATGACTATGAAGCGGCGCTCAACAACAACACGACCGCCCACCTCGTTGACGACATTGAAGCGCTCCGCGAGGCGCTCACGCTGGACCAGTGGCAGCTGATTTTAGGGGGAAGCTGGGGTTCGACCCTCGCGATTGCCTACGCAGAGGCGCACCCCGACCGCGTGGCTCAATTGCTGCTCCGCGGAATCTTCACCTTCTTGCCGGATGAAGTCGACACCCTGTTTCAGAACGGTCGCGCTGCCGACCACTACCCTGAAGAGTGGGGCGCCTACGTGGATTACATTCGTCGTTCAAGCCAAGACTGGGACCGCGAACAGCACAACCTCGTGGGGGCGTATCAGGATCGGCTGCATGATCCTGACCAACGGATGGATGCCGCAAAGGCATTCGTCACCTATGAGTTGTCCATCTCGCACCTCTTCAAGAACCACGAACGCATCGCCAACACCATGGCGTCCCCCGAGTCATTGGTGCCCTTCGCCGCTTTGGAGGTGCACTACATGCTGTATGGAGGATTCATGCGGCGAGGGCAACTGCTCGATGACGTCGCGGCCATCAAGGATCATCGAATCCACATGGTCCATGGACGAAACGACGCGGTCTGTCTGCCCCGCGCTGCAGCTCGGCTGTATGACGCGCTGAAAGCCGCCGGAGCGGGCGACAACGTCACCCTTGAGTTCATCGAGGCCGCTGGTCACTCCGATGGCGAGCCCCGCATCTCTGCAGCCCTCCGTCAGGCCGCAGATGCGTTGGCCGATGAAGCGGCTTCCTGACTTCCGCCACATCCCGCAGCCGTGACCGGTTTTGGATGCTGTTGTGGTGCAGACCGTTTGCATGCAGAGATGGGCGACATCACGGGCCGTGCTCATTTCGCTTGCCTGCCCGTAAGCTGAACAGGTCAAACCAAAGCCCCAGCTTATAGTGCTCCGCAACCTTGAGAAGGGGCTCGAGCGGGCCGATTGAAGAAAAGGTTTACAGTGCCGCACCCACGGGTTGGTGTAGAATCGATGGAGGGAAGGGCGGCAATGCGAATACGCTTCATCGTCACACTCGGGCTGAGCTTGGGCTGTGGAAACAAAAGTGAGCATGCAGTCGCCTCGATCGAAGACGATCTGGCGACGGGTTCGAGCACGGATGACACACAGTCCGACACGGACGCCGACGCCGATTCTGACGTCGATGTCGATGTCGATGTCGACGCCGATGCCGACGCCGATGGCGATGCGGACGCTGACGCGGACGCTGACGCGGACGTTGACGCGGATGCCGATGCGGACGCCGATGCGGACGCCGATGCGGACGCCGATGCCGATGCCGACGCTGATTCCGATTCCGACGCCGACGACGACTCCGATACCGAAGACACGGCTGATCCTCAGGAATTGAACGAGCCGCCTTCGGTAGAGATCTACATGCCCACAGGAGAGGAGCACATCTTACCGCACGATAGTGAGATGATGTTTTCAGCGTGGATAGTGGATGACTTGGACCCCCCTGAAGCGCTCTTCGTCACGTGGTCGTCCGACATCATCGGTCACTTTGGCTCTGGAACGTCAATATCTGACGTCAGCACTCACCCTGTCGGGGCTACCTACGACGGATACAACTATATCGTGGTCGACGCCGACATCTTTCCACTGGGTCTACATACCTTTACGATTACCGTCACCGACTCCGGCGGACTCTCGGCGAGCGATAGCTTACTGGTCTCTGTCATAGCGGGCTAGGTTGCTGAATTTCAGTGAAGGCCAGCGAACTTCCGCTCGCCTATTCCAGTGTGCCCTGAGCGACCCAGAACCCTGGAGGCTCGTCCCCGCCCAGCATCGTGGCCGAGTCGATGGATACCGAGAAGCCATCCAACGACGGGAGCGGAATGGCCGACAGCTCGCCGGTCAGGTCCGGAACGAACCCGGCCAACACGGCGCCGAACAAGGGCTCGATATCGGATGCTGACAGCGCCAGATCAGGGGTCGTAAAGGTCATGTCGGTGTATGCCGTGGCGTCGCCGAGGGTGAGGGTGATCTCTTCACCCGTGACGCCGAGTGCCAAGGGGGTCTGCATGGCCACGTAAAGGGTCATGACCCGCGACTCTTCAGAGGCCTCACCGTCGTAGATGTCAACCGCCATGCCGCCAATGGTGAGGTCGTACTGGTAGCCTTCAGATACGTCTTCTCGTGGGGTGAGGACCGGAGGCAAGCCTGGGGTGGTCACCACGTACATCTCCACATCCGGCAGCAGCAGAGCCACCAAAGCCGGGTCGACACCCAGATCTGAAGCGCTCAGTTCTTGGTCGAGCAGCCCACCCTGCCACATGGCGAACATCATCTGATTGAGCACATCGGTGGACATGGCCATCGACAGAGCCTCCTCCGTGACCGAGAGATCGGGCGCCCACCAGTCGAAAACCGGTAGGTATTCGGGGCCGTCCAGCGCGCCCGCTGACACGATCTCCTCCGCGACCACTCGGGTGCTCATACCCAAAGTCATCCCAAGATCGTCGACTTCTAAGGTCCCCAATTCTGCCTGCAGATAGTACGTCATGCCCGAGACATCGAAGGCCTCATCCACCCCGAAGTCGCCCAAGACCCCATCGAGCAGACCATCGCTGGCCCCGCCGACTGCCGCCTCCACTGAGGACCGCATTTCGTCAACGACAAGGGTTTCCACATCGAGCCCAATGCCTTCTGCCAGGTCAAGCAGGCCCGACTCAATCTCGATGGTCAGCCCCTCAGGGTCGGGTACGGAGACGGTCGTATCTTCAAAGCTCAGCGCACCGTCACTGATGGTGGGCCGAACGGTCAGGTCGACATGCATGGCCTCGATGCCAACCAAGCCATCGGCCGGCAAGGAGACGAACGGTGCCGACCCCTCCACCACAAAGGCCATCTCCAAGTCCGAGATGGTCATCCGCATTTCGAGATGGCCATCAGCTACCGCGTCAATGGACAAGGACACATCGCCATAAGACACAGAGGTGGCCGACATGGTGATGTCGTAGGAGAAGAACCAAAAGACGGTGCCGCTCGCCGCATACAGTTCCCCGCCCAACAGCGAATCTAAGTCCACCTCGTCCATGATCTCGGGCGCGATGGCACCGAACTGGTCGAGACCACCCGGCCCCTCGTTGATTCGAACCAACAAGGCCTCATCTCGATACCAGTCCGGACTAAACCAGTCGCTGCTGTACAACAGGGAGCGCACATCGCTCGTCTGGTTCGACTCGCCAGTCTCATCCACGTCGTTGTCCGCAGCCAAGGTCTCGATGATGTTCACGCCGAAGTCCAGGACCATGTCATAGTCAAAGGATCCGTCCGCATCGACGTCGATATCCACCCCATTGATCGTGAGCACCCGGATCCCAGAGACTTCATCGGTTGCGATGCCCGTCACGAGGACCTCTTCGCTGTCGGTCCATTCTGCACGTCCTGGCTCCTCGACGATCAAGATCGGCACCGAGGAGTCAACCGTGACGGTCTCACTGTCCGAGATGTCCATGTCCGATACGCCGACGGTGCACACATACACCCCCTCAGCATCAAAAGCGATCTCACCCTCGGCGAGACTAGCGCCGGAGTCGATCGTCCACGTCAACTCTGCATCCGCGAGATTGCCGTAGGCATCCTGAACGATCACGTCGTAGGCAACGGAGTCTCCGACATCTACGGAGTTCGAATCCACCACCAGATCGATGGTGGATGGCTCAGCAGCAATCACAGACCACTGGGCTTCATCAGACACATCGTCTAGAGAAACAAACGCTGTGTGCTCACCGACTTCTGTGGCGACCAAACTCAAGCCGTCCGCACTTGCACCGTCTGACACAGTCAACTCTGCATCGGCCGTGCTCGCTGGATTCGCATAGGCGTCTGTGGCCGTAATGGAGGCCTCAACCGGCTCACCCGCTACCGATCGATCTGCGCTGAGAGCGAGAACTACATCGACTGCGGCTCCAGCCGCGACTTCCACTGTGGCGGAGGCTGACCGAGCCTCTCCCGACTCGTCCTGGGCTGATACCACCAACTCGTGAAGGCCAGCCGCCGTCAGAATGGCGGAGTCATCGTCGTACGTCAGTGTCGTCTCGACGCTACTCATGAGTGTAAATGTGGCGACTGCCTCCTGTGCACCATCGGCGTCTTCCCACAAGATGGAAAAGCCCAGATCGTCACCCGCCGTCGCCGTTTCCGAGTCGGTGGAGAATACCAGCGTCCACTCCTGCGCTTCATCGGGATCATCCTCAGCGATTCCACTGTCATCGGTCTCGCCATCATCGGTGTCGCCATCATCGATCTCGCCATCATCGGTGTCGCCATCATCGATCTCGCCATCACCAATCCCAGCCGCGTTGACTTCATCCTTGTGCGATGGACATCCAATTGAAAACACCAAACCAAATAAACAGAGTTTTTTAATCATAGTGCGCAGGAGTGTAGACGAAGATCAGGCGGTGTTGGGGCTCCAATAGCAGATGAGTCGCTTTTTCTTCCTTGCTGGTGCCACCCGACAGGAGTGCAGTCGAGAGGGAGAGGGTCAGATGACTGAATCGCATGGCAGGTTCCGTGCGAGAGGCTGATTCTACACGGCCCAGAAGGCGGCTATACACCCTGCCTGTCGGTTTTGTTTATGATGGACGCAGGCAGACGATCTCAGCGAAATTGTACTTCGGGAAACAAAGAAAGATCGAGCCGAAGTTAATGTCTCTATCCCTCATCCTCGGTTCCTTGTAAGCTACAAAAATGACGCTAATTCTCGGTTCTTGCCAGGTCGACCTCGCGACCCGTGTCGTCTCGAAGGAGAACGGCGAGCAACAGCGCCTCACCAGCACGGAGGCCGCGCTGCTGGCCCAGTTGGTCAAGCATGCGCCCGACATCGTTTCGCGTGAGGATCTGTACCGCGAGGTGTGGGAGCATACCGCCACCTTACAGACCCGAACCCTCGACCTTGCGGTGTTGCGCCTCCGCAAGAAGATCGAAGTCGACTCGAAGGACCCCCGGCACGTCCTGACCGTCTACGGAAGAGGCTACTGTTTCGTTCCGAGTGGCGGAGAAACCGAGGACCACCAGCCGGTCTCGGGACCGCGACCTCAGTCGAACCTCGAGCGGGAGGAGAATCGCTTCATTGGCCGACAGCAAGAACTCGATGCCCTCAATACCCACAGCCTCTCTCATTCCGGCCTCATCACCATTCTCGGGCCCGGCGGGACCGGGAAGACGCGATTGGCTAAACACTGGGCAGGAGCCCAATTGGCGGCGGGACGATTTGGTGCGGTCTTCTTCTTCGATCTGACCGAGACTCGTGGGACGCTGGACATCCTTCGATGCATGGCGACGACCTTGGGCACAGATGTCTCGGCCGCTGACGATAATCCCGATACCGTCGTGCAGGCGATGATCCGAACCGTCGCAGCGGAGAAAGCGCCGCTGCTCGTGTTCGACAACGCCGAACAGGTCGTCGACGCCCTCGGTCCTATCCTTCAAGATTTCTGGCAGGCAGAAACGGGTGCCCGGCTCTTGGTGACCAGCCAGGTTCCGTTGGGTCTGAATCTGGAGCGCCGCTTTCCCCTGGCTCCATTTCCTACTCCGGACTTGGGACAGGCCGACTTCGAAGACAGCCCGTCGGTGGCGCTCTTCGTCGAGCGGGCGCGATCCGTCCTACCGAGCTTCGAGATCACGGCAGAAAATCGGGAGGCCGTCGCCGCCATCGTCACGGAGTTGGACTGCCTTCCGCTCGCAATCGAGTTGGCCGCTTCTCGCGTCCAGTTGATGCCTCCAGCTGTTCTGCTCTCACGGCTCACCGAACGCTTCCGTCTGCTCGGTCGCCCCAATAAGAACAATGCGGGCAAACACGAGACCTTGGAAGCGGCGCTTCGGTGGTCATGGGATCTCCTGGCGCCTGCCGAGCAAGAGGCACTCGCCCAGTGCTCGGTATTTCGAGGGGGATTCGAGTGGGAGGCGATCGAAGCCGTTCTGTCTCCCTCCGTAGGGGACGACGACCCTTGGTCGGTCGATCTGGTCGCCGAGTTGGTCGACCGATCTCTTGTCATGATCCGGGAGGACCCCGACCGCCAAGGGCGCCTGTATCTCTTGTCGAGTGTGGCGGACTACGCCGCTGCTCGACTGGCAGAGAGGGGAGAGGAGGAGGCCTTGCGCGTTCAAGAGCGTCACGCTGCTCACTATGCGGGGCTACGCGTACGCAAGCGGTCTTTGGAGCATGTCTCGAAGCCCCAGTTGGAGCGGCTAAGCCGCGAGTTGGACAACCTGCTCGCAGCCCTACAACGCTCGATCGCGGCCAAATGGGTGGAATCTGCGGTCAGCTGCTGTTGGGCTGTGATGACTGCCCAATGGCAGCATGGGCTTCTTCAAGATTCGTTGGTTCTGGGTCAGGAAGTCTTACAACTTGAAACCAGTCCTGGGCAGCGGGCCGAGGTCTTACTCAATCTCGCCTGGCTTCAGACACAAGGTGGGCGCTTTGACGACGCTCGAGCGTCGTACCAAGAAGCTATCCAGGCCTACGAAGAGCTTGACGATCGCCTCCAGCGCGGCCGGGCCTCCCACGGACTCGGGGTCCTTAACGAGCAACTGGGGAACCACGAGGAAGCGCTCCAAAACCTCGGCGAAGCCGTGGCGATTGCTGAAGAAGCGGGCGCCCTAAAGAACGCGGCCATGACTCTGAATGTACAGGGAAATGCCCTCATGGCACTGGGCAGGCTTGACGAAGCCCAGAAGAGCTACGAGAAGGCCGTTGGGTTTCTTCAGGGCGCGGGGAGCGTCCGGTTCGAGGCCATCACCGCCTTGAATAGGGGTCGTCTATGTGTGCAGCAAGGGCATCGAGAGGACGCTCGGGCGATGTACGAGAAAGCCCTTGAACTGGTTCCCGAAGGAGCGTTTGGTTCGGGACTTTGCGCGATGATTCTCAGTCATTTGGCTCTGCTGGATGCTGAAGCAGGGGCCATGGACGCCGCCAGCAGCAAAATCGATCAAGCGCGGGAACTCCTGCATGCGACCGAGCGACGACGGGAAGTCCTGAGTTTTCTGTGCATCGAGGGACGAGTGGCTTTGCTCCGGGGCGACCCGGTATCTGCGCTTAAAAGTCTCTCAGAGGCGGAAAAGCTGGTTGGCTCGCTTCGGCTTCCACCAAAAGCTGGACTTCGAGTGGAACTTGACGACCTCCGCATACTCTTGACTTCCGAGCAAGGCTGACGGAATTCGTTTCCAGTTACAAACGCGCTTTGTCGCTGGAAACACCGGTCCTGCCGCCATTGCCATGGACGCGGTTTAGTGGTCCGCCACCAAGGCCCTCAATGCGGCACCGGCACCGGAGAAGAGGTGCCACCCATCTCCCACCAAGACAGCATCCACTCCAGGGAGGTTCGCGATGCGGGCGACGGACTGCTGTGCTGCAGCGGGGTCGGTCAACTTGGCGTGGGGGAGTGTCATCAGCGAGCCGCCCTTGTGAGCGCGAATCAAGTCGCCGGTGACGAGGGTGTCCTCACCAATGCGAAGGACCAACTCACCGGGCGTCTTTGAACCCGCACAGGTGAACGCGGTCATCCCGGCCACGAGTTCGTCGCCATCGGCCAGCCACGCATCGCACGCAAAGGGCCAAGCCTCTCGCTCACCGGCTGGGCCCGCCAGTTTGGCACCAAAAAGGGCCGCGATGTCTACGGCTGAGCGAATATGATCCGAGTTCGTCATCACAATCCAAGCCACACCGCCCAAGCTTTCAAGGTGGGCACGATCGTGCGCACTCAAGGGCATCGGGTCGATCACAATGTTGCCCTCGTCCCGAACCCATACCGTCGTGTTGAAGTCCACATTTCGGGTTTCATCGAAGGCAGACCAGCCAAAGAGGTTGGGCTTGTGCAGCTGTTTCATCGGTTTCTCAGGGTTCGTGAGTGTCAGTGAGCGTAAGGGTCTTCTGAGGGGTCGTGGTCTTCCTGCCATTCCTCGTACCACACCATTTGGATGGACTCGAGTATGCCCTCGTTGGAGTCCTCGGGGGCACCGTCAAACCCATCTAAGGCCATCACCTTTGCATGCAGGTCTGTAAAACGAAGCGACAAAGGATGAGTGTCTTCGTCGAGGTCATACAGCGCCTCGCCAATGGCTTGGGCGTTGTTCCATTTTAGACTCATGGTGGTCTCCCGTTGGATTGGACCTGTATCCCAGCATGGAATCGATGCACGAAGGAGAGTGGATGCTCGTGTGGTGACTCTGCAGTTGTGTTGGATTTAGGTGTAGACTCGGTGGGGGAGTGTGTATGCGGCTTTATTCGGTACCCATGCTGATGTTCATTTTTTCGATGCTGGGCTGTTCAGCTGACGAGAAGAGTGGAGATGAGCAAGGCTGGGAGGACGATGACCAAACCTGGTCGGACGCAGAAAACAACTGTGAAGCGGAGTCGACCGAAAGAACATGGATACAGCCGTTAGACTCTATTTCCTTCCGTTGGCACAGCGAGTACAACGCCCAGTTTGATCAGGTTGGTCGAGTGTTTGCGGTAGAGGTTTTAGTTTGTGAACAAAGGGATGCCAGCACCGGGCCGGAAAGACAAGTTGGGCCCGCCGCTGACGTGGAGCTGGAAGTAGTGACTGGTTACCCAGGGGTCCTCGTAATGAGCCCAAGTTCGGTCAGGGAAATCGAGTACTCAGAAGAGCAAAGCCTCACGAATTGGGAACAGCTCCAAGACCGTTGTCATGATGTGAGTGGTGACCCATCGGAAGAGTGTTTATGGTTTTGGGATTTCGAGTCAGGAAAGGTCTATGAGAGCGACTATTGGCCTTCGTCCAGCAATTACGCGCCCAACTACTTTGTTGGACGAACGAATGCCGATGGCAAGGTGTCCATCCTGGTGGTCGTCGACGCCATGCCAGTCTATGGAAATAGTGAAGCGTCTATGTTTGGGTCTGTACAGATCACGATGTCGATTGGTGTCGACATGGCAACTCTTGAACTTGGTGTTGAGGAAGACTAGCAAGGATGCATTGACACTCATCCCCACTAACCTTGCTTACCCGCCGCTAAACAAAGGCGCTTAGTCGCAATCTCCATCGTCGTAGTCAAACGCCTCACAGTCCAACACCATCCCGTAGGTGCCGTCATCGCAGTAGCCGTCTCCCACCCAGGATTCCGCCGTATCGGCATCGACGCACTCCAGGTCGCAGTCGTACACCGAGCCATCCGCACACCACAATCCGGCGCCCGGCTCTAAATCGTCCGGCCCATCATCATCGTCGTCCGGGTCATCCCCGGTGGGTGACTCGAGATAATCGCCCACACATGCGCATCCGTCGCAATTCCATCCCACGGCTTCAAGCTCGGTGCATGTGTATCCGTACAGCTCCCACCCGGTGTCGCAATAGGCATAGCCAGCACCAGACGACGTATGGTCAACCATGCAGGTTTCCACGTCGCCAACATCGCCGCCACCGCTCAGTGCGTCCTCGCCAAAGCAGTCGTACAGTTCTTCGCGGTAGCAGGTCAAGTCGGCACCAAATGGCTGGCTCCGGCTGTCACAGATTCCATCCCGGATGCGGTCATAGGCAATGCATTGGCCGTCGCCTGAACAGTCCTCGGTGTAATACCGTCCGTCGATCCAGACTCCAAATGGGCATCCACCCGGACAGGCGCCCCCGTCCATGGACCATTCATAGCAGGCGAATTGAGGGTCACAAATGTCGTCGAAGAATAAGGTGACGTCAATCGCCACGCATTCACCATCGCAGTTGATGGCCATATCGGTGCCGCAACTGGAACCAATTTCGGGTTCAGTTGGCGGTTCTTCATCATCACAGTCGCCGTTGTCGTACCAGAACAACTCGCAGTCCAAATTGCTGTCGCACTCGCCGTCGCCCCAATGCGCCTCCACACCCCCGCCTTCGGTGATGCACACGCCATCACAGTCGTGCACACCGGGGAACGGGGTCCAGTAGTCAAAGTAGTAGTGTTTGTACCAAACTGTGCACGCGTCGCCAGGGGTCCCCGTGTCGATTGGATACCCCGTGTCCATGGAATCGCCCGTGTCCGTGTCGGTGTCAGTGTCGGTGTCCGCGTCGGCGTCGGCGTCCGCGTCCGCGTCGGCGTCCGCGTCAGCGTCAGCGTCGGCATCTCCCGAGCCCGTGTCGTCACCACCTGCACCACAATTCGTGATGTCCAGATAGTAGTAGCCGGTACTGCCCGTGCCGAAGGCATCGATGATGACGGCAACCGTCTGGCCTTCTGTCAGGTCCACCTCGACGTATGACGTCCACGAACCGCTGGAACCGTGGAAGTCTTCGTCGCATGCGATCTCTATTCCACAGCCTTCATCAAAGATGGCCAGAGATGTGTCATAGGCCGAGTCGATGAGATCAAAGCAGTAGGTGCTGTCCGACGGCGCTGTCCAGCCGTAGACAGACTCGCCGACGGCACTGCTGCCGAAGCAGGAGGCTTCGTACATGCTTTCATCCGCAGTCCGCGCTTCGCCTTCAGCCACATGAGTGCCGAGTACGCTACCCAGGTCGGACTCACTATCGAAGCAGGCCGAGACCTCGCAGTCTCCGCCATCGTAGGCGAGGTCACCGCAGTTCAGAGCTTCGTCACAGGAGCCGTCTCCGACAGTGTCGGTAGCGCAGCCCAAGTCGCAGTCCCGAATGCCATCTGTTCCATCCTCCAGTGTGCAGGAGTCGCCCGGTGTGACGCAGTCGCCCTCATCCCAGCCGGTCTCTTCGCAGTCGAACTTGTCGGTGCAGCTTCCGTCACCCAGACTGGATGCGCCACCACAGCTTCCTGTGCAATCCACCACGCCTGTGTGCCAGCCGAACCAAAAATAAGTGCAGTCTTCGCCGATATCCGAAGGTCCGCAATCCGCCTCGTCGTAGGCGAGCTCAGAACAGTCCATGCCATCGTCACAGGAGCCATCGCCTCGGGTATCCGCACTGCACGTCTTGTCGCAGTCGTAGATGCCCGGTGAGCCATCCTCGAGTGTGCAGCTGTCGCCGATGTCGACACAGTCGCCGTCGTCCCAGTCCGTACCCTCACAGTCCAGTTCAGAGTCACAATAGTCGTCTCCGAGGTACGACGGGATGGTGTAGCAGGTGCCATCACAACCGATGAAGCTCACGGCACCATCGTCGAGGTCGCAGATGTCGCCAACCGCAGGCTCCGGTCCTCCGGTGTCGGCGTCAGCGTCGGCATCAGCATCCGCGTCGGCATCAGCATCCGCGTCGGCATCAGCATCCGCGTCGGCATCAGCATCCGCGTCGGCATCAGCATCCGCGTCGGCATCAGCATCCGCGTCGGCATCAGCATCC
>Ga0163180_10001136_pt1 | contig 15198 bp, 19 predicted proteins | sample AtlANTMetagenome_2_FD_109647 | JGI IMG/M metagenome (GOLD analysis project Ga0163180, IMG submission 109647) | Marine eukaryotic phytoplankton communities from the Atlantic Ocean - Atlantic ANT 4 Metagenome | ecosystem: Environmental > Aquatic > Marine > Oceanic | place: North Atlantic Ocean...
AAGCCACCCATGGCCTAGATTGCTTGTATGCTCCGCGAGTATAATCTGGTATTCTACCTAGAAGTCTTGCGACATCAGAATTACCAGACTCTCTAGCCATCGCAAGAAGCTTCTTCACAGGCTCAGGAAAGTTGTTTTCTATGTCTTTTTGCATCTGCAGAGCCTTCTTGACTACGTTTGAAAGAGACTTGTTCGCAGCCTCGACAACTAAATCGTAATTAGAGTCAATAAACTTCACGATGTTAAGCCCCAACTCTAGCTCCTTGTCATCCGCCTCTGGATTGTCGAGAGATATTCTGATCATAATTTGTGCCTTTTCATAAGAACGATAGAGATACATCTCTAGTGAATCTGGAATTGACAAATCTTGAACTATTCTTGGCGGAAGATCATCTATAGGAAGTTCCAATTGTTGTGCGAGATAAGTTTGCACTGCTTTGTTTAGGCTTTGCAGACCATCGGTCAATCCTTTCGTCAGCTCTGGATTTATCCATTTGCCGCCGAGCTTTTCCTCACTGATAAATTTCAAATAACTGTATTCGATGTTGGTGTCGATAGGAGTTGCGGCGAAGTGTATTTCTTCTTCTCCAACATAGTCTGCATCTGTGGCTGTAAAATGATTAAGGCTTTTACGTATATCATCTAATTTGGCTCTGAAGGTATCAAATGCAGCGGGTTGTATGAACTCTTCATCTGCAAGATACTTTAAAAGTATTCTTCGCATTGCAGGGTATTTTCTCTTTTCTTGGAAGGCTACTTCTTCTAATAGTTCTCTATAGCCATCGGGAGTTGCCTCGTAGTTTTCTGCAGCCATACGGAATTGAAAAGTGGTTTTACCTGAATAATCGCTTATGTCGAGATCTTCAAAGTAGATTTGGGCCTCTGACATCTTGTTAATGATTTCGCCAGCAGTATGATAACCGTCATCGAATTGATACTTTCCGTTTTCAAACACCTCATTGTCCAGCTCAATGTTGAAGCTTGCCCAAAAGTTAACGTAACTACCTTCACCGTATTCGTCAATTTCAAAGCCATAGTCAGCATGCTTGATGTCATCTGCTAAATCTTCCTCTATTTTGTGACATGCGGCTTCATAGCCGGCGGTCTTGTCTGGAGGATTATCTAGAACATTCATATATCCATATTGTATGATGTCGGATGCGATCTCATTGATCTTCTCTTCCTTGTCTTCGTCTTCGATTAGCTCGTAGTCCTCTTCACCGAAGTGGAGGGCTGCAGCTCGATAAACGATGATATCACTATGATCGTTGTCAGGAGCGTCAAAAACCTCTTCAAGGTTGCCCTCTTTATCATAAACAAGAGCCAACTTGTGCATGCTGTTATCGGCAGGAATACCATCAAACCTTACCATCACAAAGGCTTTTTCGTCATTTGTGTACTGATCAAAGTAGTTTCTAGATTGTGTTGCAGAGATACACCATCTCGTGTTCTTGCCAAAGTAACAAGAGGAGGTCTCAGAAAGCGGACGGACGGCGAAGATGCCGTTCTCATCATAGACGATCTCTGTGGTCTCCATTGCTTTAGCTTTCTCTTTTTCCTTTTTCTGGCTAGAGGACAACCCCAACTTGGACAAGGCTTGCTGCAGTTCTCCAATATTGTACTTGTAGATATCCTTTTCTTCTATGCGCTGTTGGTTTTCTTGAAACGCGAGGGTGGCCTCAAGGATCTCCTCTGCTACTGTTTTTATACTTTGGACATCATAGTGTTCACTATCAATCCAGCTTTCAGAGTCTTCAATGTCTTGCTTAAAGCCATTGTGAAGTTCTCTCATGTAGTATAAAAGATACTTTGATACACCCTTGGGGCCGAGGACGCTCTCTATTCTTTCGCGGCCATACGCGAGCCAGCCGGTGTCGGTGAGGACGGGATACTTTTTCTTAATGTCCTTGACTCTCGCTTCTACGAGCAGTTCAAGTTCTTTTTCTTCGTTGAGATAGGATTTCCAGATAGAATTAAAGTTCATAAAAAGATTATACCTTTTTTATAATAATTAGTCAACACACAAACAAAAGACATCCAATTGATTACTAGGCGTAAATTTGAATCAGAATAATCAGTATCGCCAAAACCAGACAAGACATCGTTTTAGCCGTAAACATACTCTCTCCGAGATAAAACCATGTCAGAACGGGGAAGATAAGAAATCCAGTCCCAGAACCGATAAAGCGAGCGCTCCATACAGATTCGGTAGAGTCTGCCACCATCCTCCAGGCGTACCAAAAAGCAACACTCGTCGGGATACCAAAGACCACTGCCGACATCAAGGGCTTATCCTGCCACCACTTCCACACATACTGAGAGTTTAGCTGATACCACCCTCCAATTTGGCCCAGCATAAACACCAGCACGCCCAAGAGTAACTTTAGGGTCATTGGTCTTCTAAGCTTATATTGTGTCGTGACAGGTATTCCTTTGACTCAAACATTGCGAATACCATTTTTATGATTCCAGTAGCAGCGGTAAACTTTACTCTAAACATTGCGTTCTCAGGTGCTGCAGCTAAGTTAAATGTCTTTTCCAAATATGACTCGAAAGCTCCAGCGAGAGCATGAAGTTCTGCAACTCGCTGCAAGATCTCGGGGCCCAGGACGTTCTTTCCAGTATAGTGGTCAGACATCAGTCGATCTGTACGAACAATCATTGTACTCGCATTGTCGAAATACCCTTCGACTTCATCTCTCTTTAGATCATAGAAATTTTGTTTGGGATCCTGCTGATCAGACATTTCTACCCTTACCCCAAAATAGTTTGTTTCTTCTAGAGTCTGTCACCAAAAGAGCCGAGATACATTTGCCATCTTCTTTCTCCACCACTCTAGCACTATAAAACTCCAGTGAACCATACTTGGGCTTTGGAATCTTTTTGGCATACTTCTTGCGCGGGGGTGGCTGATTTAGATACTCAACGCAGCCTTTCGCGATTTCATCAGGAGTGGCGTCTTCAAAAAGTGTCGCATCCTCAACCTTAATGTAGGCGGCGATGACCCACTTCTTTGATCCAAAGTTCTTGATATCCCAAAAGCAACTGCCGTGATACCTACCGAATCTTGGTTTTGAATTGCGAGACTCCAGAGGAGAGGAGATGGGCATTAACTCACACTTAATCATTGAAATACTCCACTAGATCTGTGTATCCTCCGATTAGTTTTGTATCTCCAGAGGATCGGTTGTTTTCCAGAATAATTGGCACGGTTGTTCGGTTGTAGAAGTTCTTTGCATCCTCGATCGCTTCAGGGTCCTCTGAGAAGTCAAAGAAAACACTTTCCTTATTCTTGTCCTTGAGAAAGTCGACAGCATCCCTACAAAATGGACAGCTTTGTCTTCCGTAAATAAAGTATCTGTTAAATTGATCAATCATGCAGCAGACCCTTGCCACTAAACAGCCTCTTTTGTAGCTCGTCTAGTGTCCCCACCACCGTCATCTCTCTTCCTTGAATCCAGATATTGCAGTAGTTTCCGTGTGCGCTTGCGAGGGACTCAACCAGTTGTCTGCTTTTGTTAGGTCTGATGTACTGTATGTGCTCAGGATTAACAAAGATGTCCCTAACTTCGTATTTGTATCGGTTTCTCCAGTCGTCACTTGCCACGACTGAAACGACTTCTTGTAACTTAATCATTTTATCCTTCCTCGTTTGGTAGTTCAGGGTACGACGGACCGTCCGTCAATGCTCGAAGATATCCCGTCAACATTGAATCGCAGTCATCAAGTGCGAAGTCGACATTCATCAAGATCGACCTGATATCTGAAATTTCCTTTAGACACTTCTCTATAGATTCACTCTTTAGTTCTCCAAGAGAGGCTACCCTTTTAGAGATCTCTTTCGTTGCGGCTGCAGCTTCCTTCAAAAGGGGATCTGCTTTTTCCGGGACCTCCGCAAGGTCGACCGTATATGTTATTTTTACTTTCATGTTTATACCCAATCAATATAAGACTTAAGCGCAGCTGTCCTGTGCCGCGCAAACAACTCTTCATCCACTTCTAGAGATAGATAGTTCACTAACTTCTTTGCTTCTTCCCAGGCCATAACTTCCTCTCGCAAGACATCTACCCTGTGACTAATGTTGCCCCTGATAAGTGATCCCTGATCCTTCATGTATGGGAATCGCTTGCTTTCCCAATCAACTTCTGATCTTATCATAACATGTCCTGCCTCGTGAAGCAAGCTATTAAGTCGACTATTGTAATTTTGTCTAGAATTAATTTCTATTCTTGATATGTCTTGATAGTATACGTCTTTGTGGTCTGGGGAATACTCTACCTCAACAGAGTGCTCCTGATACAGAAAGCTCTCGATTGTTTTTAAGCTATTAATTACTTGTTCCTTTTGCAGTGACACAAATCCGCCTTTCTTTAGCCGAGAGACTTTAGAACAAAAGCGCCTACGAGGCCAACAACAGTGGTGAAAAGGGTCCAAATCATCTTGGAAGATGTGGCCTGCCACGCCTCAAGGGCTCGGAGTCGGGCATAAAGACCCTCATCCGGGTTATATACAGCTTCCTTGATCTTCCCGATGTCCTCTGCCATTTCCTCTTGCTTGTCCTTCACAGTCTCAATTCCAGTACAAAGTCTATCAAGTTTAATCTTAATGTCGCTGTTATCCATGATGCTAGGGCCCTCCGTAACCTAACTAGTATTCACAACTCAGTTAGTCTATAACAATTACTCAATAATGGCATAATTTGTTGTTATCAGAGTTCCCGCCACAGACGCAGCATTTTGGAGAGCGCATCGGGTCACCTTCACAGGATCGATTACTCCAGCTTCCAAAAGATTTGCTGTCTCCCCCGTAAGGAAGTTGACTCCTGTGTCTTCATTCTTTGCGTCATCGATCTTTGAGGCAACCTCTTGCCATTCCATACCTGAGTTCTGTGCCATCATCTGTAGTGGTGCACAGAGAGCCCTCTTTACAATGTCCACACCCAAAGATTGCTCCTTAGAATCAGTGCCGACATCGAGCTTCTTGGAGATCCTGTACAACATAACACCGCCGCCAGGAATGATTCCCTCCATTTGTGCAGAGCGAACTGCCTCTAGAGCGTCTTCGATTCTGTGCTTCTTTTCAATCATATCAATCTGTGTTGCCGCTCCAACTCTGATGATCGCAATACCTGAAGACAGTCTTGTGATTCGCTCTTGGAGCTGTTCACATTCGTACATTGAATCAGTCTGATCGAGAGTCTCTTTGATCTCTTGGATCCTTTCATCAATTTCAATGTGCAAGCCACCACCGTCTACGATCGTTGTCATGTTTTTGGTGATTTCGATAGTCTTGGCAGTGCCAAAGTCAATTAATGAAACTTGCTTGATATCATCACCAGACGCACGTTGGAAATACTTTCCGTTTGTTGCGATAGCCAAGTCTGACATGATCTGCCTTCTTGCTTCCCCGTATCTCGGAGCCTTAATTGCAGCGACTTTCATAGAACCACGAACCGTGTTCATGATTAGGGCTGCCAGGGCCTGGCCTTCGATCTCATCTGCAATGATAATAAGAGGTCGAGCCTCGCGAGCGGCAATCTCCAAAGAGGGGAGAATCTGATCAACAGCTTCAATTCTAGAGTCCGTAATCAAAAACATTGGCTTTTCGTGACGGGTAATCGCTCGTCGCGTATCGGTCACGAACGCAGATGCAGCGTAGCCTGAATCAAACCTGAAGCCTTCTACTAGATCTAGAGCAGTGTCCAAAGAGTTGGCCTCTTCGATCGTGATAGATCCATCCTTTCCCACCTTATCGACCGCAAGGGCAATGAGGTCTCCAATGCTCTTATCGTTGTTGGCTGAGATTGTCGCAATGTGCGAGATGTCATCCGCACTTGCCACAGGTCGAGCCTTCTCCTCTAAAGCAAAAACAGTAGCTGATACTGCTTTGTCAATGCCTCTTCTCAGTTCTGTTGGGCTTGCGCCTTGTTCGATATGATCCCACGCCTCACGAAAGATGGCTCGGGTCAAAACAGTAGAAGTAGTTGTGCCATCACCAGCATCGACGTTTGTCTTTGCTGATGCTTGCTTGACGATCTGTGCGCCTGCGTTCTCGAAGGGATCTTCGAGGTCTACAAACTTTGCGACCGTAACTCCATCCTTTGTAATGATGGGCATCTTGCCCTTTTCTTGAAGGATAACATTGCGACCTCTGGGTCCTAGAGTCGATGCAACGTTATCTGCTAGTGTGTTGACCCCTGTTAAAATTTTATTGTGTAGTTCTTCCTTAGATGAAAAATGCTTTGACATTAACTCCTCACTTTCTTTTATATATTATAAGCATTAATTGATGGTTTGTCAAGTGTCTTCTTCAGAAAGTTGACCTTCCAAGTTGGTTTTTATTTCTTCTGCGTCCTTAGATGCATCTCTTCCGGCAGAGATTGCGTTAGATCTTAGGCGCTCAGAGAAGTAATCACCGATGTTTCCAGTGAGAGACTGGACAGACTCCATAAGGTTTATGATTTGGTCTCCCAACGTCTTGGCGTATATCTCTGCGATTTCCATAACCTTTGCCTCAGACATGTCCAGCGTTCCATGGCGAACCAAGTTTACTGTTCCCATATCATTCATCATCTTGAAGCTCACTTTCCATTGGGCGCCGCCTTCTTTGCCTTCCAGCAACAAACCCTCTTCAAGCATCGCCTGCTTTTCAGCTTCGTGGAAAGATTCTGCTACAGGAGCCGGATCTGTTTCCGCTGATACTGGTGGTTCTACATCTTCGGCTTCGGCTTCGGCTGCAGCCTGCTTTTCAGCGGCTTGCTTCGCTATCGCGTGCAGCTTGCCGCCCTTTGTATATCCTGGCAACTTGGTGACTACTTGAGCCACCTCTTCTATAGAACCGTTACTAAGTATGCTCTGTAGCTGGGCCTCGTTGGCGCCGGCCAAGAGCCTATTGTGAGCGTTTTCCGCGCCGCCGACAATGAAAGATACAAGGTTATCTCTTGAAATTGTGAAATCATAAATATCCAGACTCTCTATGTTGGACTTTGCGTTCTTGTAAGCTACCAGATACTTTATGCTTGGCTCGCCCCTGACAAAAAGGTAATCCACAAGGTTCGTAAAGCTGCCTTTGATTTGTGTGGTCTTTTGCAAAAGCTTCAAACTTACAGCAGTAGGTGTGCCACCGAACTCCGTGAAGGCAACGAAGTCTTCTATCGGCAAAGTTCCTCCGACTCTTTCTGCCTGTTGGAAACCTCCAGTGAGCGCTGCCATGAAAGCTTCAAGAACAAACCCAGCAGCCGATTCACTGAAGTGATTGAGTGCAGCCTTGAGGCTCTCTAGAATGATCATATTGTTGATGATAACTCGTGGTGAGCGCTTGCGCTTTGCCTTTGCTGGGTCTAGATAATCATTTAGAGACTGAATACGCCCAGATATACTCGCACCACCTCTAACTACTTTGAAGATTTCATTAACCTGTTCTCTTTCCATTGAATTTGGGTCACCCCAAGCTTCTGATGGTGAGATCCTGGGAATGACCATCATGAACTTTCGGCCTGCAGAAGGCTCATCTTGCTCCATCACTAGCGAACTATCTTGCAGAGCCTTTTCTACCATCTCAAACAAGACGTCTTGAACGCTGTGCTTTTTCTTGTATGTTTCAAATAAATCGTCAAAACCAGACATAAACTGTTCTCCTTTTAGTATAATTAGTGTTACACTATCTCATCGGCTATGCCAAATTCAACCGCTTCCTCTGCAGAAAGATATACATCAACCTGCCTCTTTAGCATCTTTCTGATTTTTGCCTCTGTAAGCTTCGACTCTTTTGCAAGGCACTTGATGTACTGGTCCTGAATCCATCTTACTTCGGCTATCTCATTTTCCATGCTGTGGATGTTTCCTCCGAAACCACCCATAACACTATGGATCATGACTCTGCAGTTTGCTCCAATCTTTCTCTTGCCTTTGGTTCCCGCAGCAAAGATAAGGACGCCAGCAGACATAACCTTTCCGACTCCGAGAGTTTCTATATCGCAAGTCTCCTTTACGAACCTCATCGTATCGTAAAGAGAGAACATTTCAGATGCGCTGCCTCCTTGTGTAGAGATTAGCATCTTGATAGGCTTTGTTGTGTGCACCAACTCAGAATCTGGATCTTCTGGATCTTCATACGCCATACTGCTTGCTGTGTCTTTAAGATACAGCAGTGTTGATACAGCTTCTGCGCACATCTTCTCATTGACATCCCCATACAGAGAGAATGTGCGAATACTCTCTCCAGCCGGCTGGTCTATGTTGTTGATGATTACGATTTGCCTATCATCGTATTCCATAGGGAGGGCTTCGATATCGACTCCCTCTTCGTTATTTTCTTCTTTTTCCATTGATTACCTTCTTTTTTCCTGTTCTTGGATTAAACTCTTCCACCAAAAATGGAAGACCCTTTGCAAACTTCATCCACGACTTTTTATCTTCGAAAGTTCGCATCATTAAGATAATCGTCTTTCTGTTGGTCGGGTCATAGCCCTCGCCTGCTTGTTTCCAGTCACCAAACTCCTTCATTAGGGAGTTAAGCTCTCTCTTTCCACTTATTTCTGCTTGAACCTTATAGGTGATGAGGTCGTCTTTGTCGTTCTTTTCACCCCAGGCACTCAACTCGATATTATTCATTGTTTTCTTCCTCCAGCTTTGTAACTATGTTATTCAGATCAATTCTTTCGTCCCAAATGTAATTTGGAATAGTTTTAATGTATTTTGTTGGTATTGTCATCGCCACCGTAGTGAAAAGAAGCATCTGCCACTTGGCGATAAACTCTCTGTCAGAGTCAATAGTCTTTTTGATAATCTGATCCGGGAGGTCTGTGTATTTAATAGCGTCGTGTTTAAACGCCAGGATTCTTTCTATATCAATAGAAATAGCTTTGAACAGCTTTCCCGTAATCAACAATGTTTGTGAAATGATATGCCTTTCTAAGCGAGCAGCAAGAAAAAAGGATAGCAGCCGGTGCGCTAAGGCACCGGCCAGAAACCATATTAAGTAAGTCAACATATTTATATATTACAGTCTTTCAGCTGTTATGTCAATGACAAATTAGTTTTTTGTCAACTTTTTAGCGAGAGCCTCTTTGAGGATTCGCTTTGTAACGCGGGATGTGATTCGGTCGAGAACCTCGCTAAGCTGATCGTTGTCAATATCAAGCTCCATAAGTGGATCCTCTTCCTCTCCTGCCTCTGGTTCAGGAGCTGGGAGATCGGCAACTTCTTCTTCGCCACCCATGTCCATCTCGCCGGCACCCTCATCGCTAGCTCCGAGGATCTGGTCAATCACGTCACGAGCAGTTCTAAGTGCGTCAACATCAGACTCTGGGATTGAGACCTCAGCCTCTACATCTCCGCCTTCGGCGGCATCGTCTCCCATGTCCATATCCATCTCAGGCTCTGCAGGCTCGTCCATTGCAGGCTCAGGCATTTCACCCTCTTCTTCCTCCTGCACGGGCTCTTCCTCGTCGCGGAGGGCTGGGGCCATCTCTTCCATTGGCTCGTCCTCGTCCCTGAGGGCTGGGGCTACCTCTTCGAGGGCCTCCTCTTCGTCGTCTCTGGCAAACTTTGCTGCCATCTCGTTAACAGGCGTAATTCCGGAAAGCTTCCAGAATCTACGGATTGTATTTTCCTTAAGTAGTGTCTTTTTACTCATTATGGTTTCTCCTAGGTGTTTGTAAAAAAGTTATAAAAAAGATATTTTACACTATATTTCATTAATAAATAGTGCTATTAGGAGCAAAAAAGAGATTATTTTTCGCAATATTTGGAAAGTTTCTCTAGTGCCCTTTGTTCAATTTGTCGGACTCTAACAAAACTGAGTCCGATTCTCTTTCCTGTCTCTGCTAATGTTAGCTTATCGCCGCCATTATTCCTTATTGAGATTAAACAACAGTTATTGTCCTCTTCATAGTCTATCCATTTTCTGCATCCTGTTTCTCCGCAAGGTTTGTTTTCATTATAACACTTTCTTGCGCACTCTGTCAAGCCATCGCTCATAAATCTGGAAACTCCTTTGCTATCATGTCGAAGATCTCTTCCTGTTCGCTGTCATCGAAAAGAAAAAGCCTCTTGACCTGCTCTCCCTCTTCTATCAAATTGCGAGTCTTTTTAATCCTTGTCTTTCCTTGTCGGGCAAGATCGATCTTGACGTCCGTGATGAAATCTATCAATCGTGGGTCGTTCTCTATATAGCCCGTCATTATCGACTGGAAAAACTGGATCTGTGTCAGGCCGTCGTGTCTAAGCCTGATCTTCAAATCTGCGTGCCTCTTGTCTAAATCTTGGAAGACAATCTTTTTACCTTCTTGGCCGTATTTATATTTATCTTCCATTTAGTATGTGTGTCCCGCTCTCCACCATGCTTGCACTAGTTTGCCTGATGAATCTAGCTTTCGCTTGGAACTGTTCTATGGTGCGTGCACCAGAGTAAGACAGTCCGCTTCTTATGTTCTGCTTTAGACCAGACATCACGCTCGTAACTGAGCCCTTATGCGGAATCGTAGTCGATACACCCTCCAAAGATCTTGCTTCACCTCTCCAGTCGACCTGCGCTTCAACGCTAGCCATCCCTCTGTATACCTTATACTTCTTGTCGTCTCCAGAAACAAAGACTTGCCCTGGTGATTCGTCCGTTCCTGCAAGCATCGAGCCAAGCATTACAAAGTCTGCACCTGCAGCTATGGCTTTAACCATGTCTCCTGCTGTCTTTATGCCGCCATCAGCTATAATCTTGGCATCCGCGTCGACATACTTGCAGTCCAAAACAGACTGAAAGGTGGGGACTCCATGTCCCGTCTGAATCCTTGTCGAACAGATAGAGCCGCCCCCAATGCCGATCCTGACTGCGTCAGCACCCCACTCAGAAAGGTCCCTATACCCCTCTGGGGTCGCTACGTTGCCTGCTATGATTGTTAAATCGTTGCCATACGTATCTCTAAGGTACTTTAGCGCAGCTTCCATCATTGAGTGGTGGCCGTGAGCAACATCTAAACAGACGATCTCTAGACCAACTTCTTTGAGAGAGGAGACTCGCTCTTTAAAGTCTCCTGAAACTCCTACTGCTGCAGCCACAACCGTGGGGCTTACCATTTCGCACTGCTCTTCAATCGATGCGTACCTGTGGATGATCCCGAGCGCTCCAAGCTCCTTCATGGTTGAAGCCATGACCGTTTCGGTAACCGTGTCCATAGGACTAGCGATTATCGGCAGCTCAAAACTGTGGTTTCCCATTGTTGATGTCAAATTAACTTCTGACCTGCTTACTATGTCACTCTTTTGCGGTACCAAGAGCACATCTTCAAAGCTAAGTGTCTCCTTCATTCTTGTCTCCTTCTAGTTTTTCCATTATCGAACCCAAGAGTTCGTTAGCGTGATCCCAGCAAGTCGGACAATAAAGATTAACTCTCTTCTCCTTCTCTCTTACTACCACTCTCCATGATTGTACCTGACTTTTGTCCTTTTTGTCAAATGGTTTTTCGCACATAGTACAAATATCTGGCACTCTATGAAACAGACCAAGCTTCTCAGCCATGTCCTTTTTAGCTTCCTTGTGTTTTTTTCTCTGTAGTTTTCTGGTTGCAGAAGCCACTAGAAGTCACCAGTAGATCCGAGAGCACCAGAGCCTCGCTTTGTGGTTCCACCATAGATGTTGTCTTCTTCAATCTCCACAAGCAGTGGCTGCTCAACCTTCACAAAGACCCCTTGAGCGATCTTTTGTCCCGGCTGGACCACTTGTGCTCGCTCTCCGATGTTGTGAAGGTTGACAAAGATCTCTCCGTCGTATCCTGAGTCGACAACACAGGCACCAGTTACCAACTGTTTCTTTGAAGCAATGCCTGACTTGTTCTTTACCTCAAGCATGTAACCTTCTGGTACTTCAATCTTTAGTCCTGTCTGCAGCAGGCATGTGCGAGAGCCACGAACCGTAACGGGCTCATCAGCCTCTGGGCAGAAGAACAGGTCCATACCTGCGTCTGTTGGATGTGCCCTAACGGGCAGCTTTGCGTTCTCTCTAACTTTGTAAACATTAACTTTCATAATTTAACTCCTTTAAGTATTCGTTTAGTTTTTCTGGAAAATTCAGCGTACGCTCAGGGTTTTCTGGCTTACCGTGTAATTCAACGTGCTTCTTATCAACGGCTTGGGCGGCCTCTTCAGGCGTTTCAAAGACGCCTATATGTAAATTCTTATTTCTACCTTCCCTGTAGGTTATACTAATCCGGGCGTGCCATGGCTTTTTACGCTCTTTCACGCCAGGTTCAGACCAATGCTGCAGCTTACGCACACCTTTGAAGCCGCTGGTGTTGTTATTTTGTTTTCCTCTGTTTCTCATGTTTTCTCCAGAGGTGCAATTTCTTAAGTTACTAACTCGATTATCTAAACCGCATCCATTTATATGGTCGACTTGCAGACCCTTTGGTGTTTGCATTATTAATCTGTGTATTCTCTCCTTGCGACCTGCGACTACATAGCCCTTGTGGTTTATCTTGCCGTCATTCCAAAGGCTCCACCGGTAAGATCCAAGATTCATACTCTTGTAGACGTCGGTGTCCACCAAACACTCTTGAGCGTCGTATTTGATTGCCATAGGGTTTTCAAGGAAGATTATGGTTGTTCCGTCCTTGTTGTGTCTAAATTTATTCTTCGCTTTCATAATAACTCCTATCCTAACATTCTAAAAGTTGCACTCAATCTTCTCGTGCTGAAACCCCATTGAGGATTCCAGTCTAATTTCATCATATAAGGCCGGTTTACTCTTACTATATCCTTATCTGGTCTCACGCCCCAGCATCGGATGGTATTCGTTTCGTTGTTATCATCAATAACCCTGACGATATAGTAATCCTTGCCGTTCTTGGTCTTCTTCTTAATGACCTCTCTCGGAATACACCAAACAACACCTCCCATCTCTGCGTCGTACTCACTGATGGGTGGTACCATGTGCTTGTTTAGCGACTCTCTGATTCGCTCCCCCATAACCAAGTCAAAAGGAAAGACTCCAGTCAGATCGATCTGATACTGGATATTCTCTTCTTCTGTAAAGTCTCCCTCTGGAGCGTATTTGTCTATGTTTTCTAATAGGTTCTTTTCCTTTCTGGGTCTGTCCACCGCAACAGAACTCCAGAAGTGTTTTGCTCCTGTGAATCTCTCGTCAACCAGATCCTCCATTGCACCAGATCGACAAAGGACATCGAGAGCCTTCTTGTTCAGTTTTGAATATACAATGTTCTCATTGAACAAGAACTCCTCTACCGTATTGAACGGACGATTGTTTAGGATCTGCTCGATCGCCTTCTCTCCGAGACCCTTGACTGACGACAAGGGCTGGATAAGCGTCTTACCGTCTGGCGAGATCTCCCACACCATTCCAGAAGTGTTCACGTTCAATGGTGCGATTTCAAATCCGAGAGACTTTGAAATGTTGATTGCCTTTTCTTTGCGCGTCTCGGGCTCCTTGTCCAAGAAAGCTGCGGTCCACTCTGCTGGATAATAGTTGAGCAGCCAAGCACACTGAAACGACAGCATACAGTAAGAAACAGCGTGCGACTTGTTAAAGCCGTAGCCGGAAAAGTATTCAAAGGTCTCCCATAGTTCTCTTGCTTCATGTTTTCTCATTCCTTTCTCCAGGCAACCATCAAGAAACTTTGAGAAGATCTTATCCTTCTGCTCTTGAACCTCTCCTGTGCCCTTCTTTGTTAGAAGCTTTCTAAGTTTGTTGCCCTCGTCAAGAGACAGGTCTTTGCCGAGCTTGTGAGCCAACATAGCGATCTGCTCCTGAAAAATAAGGAAGCCGAAGGTTTCCTCTGTAACATTGCGGGCAAAGTCGTTAACATATTCCACATCATTTGGATTGTTCTTAGCCGACACAAACTTCTTGTCAACATTGGCCGATAATGGGCCTGGTCTATAAATACTAGTTATAGCTGACAGCTCAATTAGATTGCTTGGCTTAACTCTCTTGCAAAACTTCTGTGCTCCGTCCTCTGTAAACTGAAAGATGCCGGCCCACTTACCATCTTGAAAGATGTTTTTCCAAACGTTCTGATCACCAAGATCAATCCTATCCGGGTGGAGCTTTTCGTTATAAAACTCTCTTACCTGATCGAACGTAGGTTCAGGAATATTCTTGTGCCTCTTTAGAATGTGCCTAATTGCACCCTCGATCATGCGCAAGGAGGCGAGACCCAGTAAATCAAATTTGATAAAGCCCATAGGCTCCAGTTGGCGAACGTTCATGCCTTCGCTCCATGGAGTCTGACGCACACCACCAGATGCAATGATTGGCATCCACTCGTTTAGGTTCTCGCCAACAACCACGCCACCGGCATGCCTTGAGCAAGATCTCACCTGCCCATACAGAGCCTCGACGTGAGTCTTAATATGAGGATATTTACTGAGGAATTTTTTTAGCGAATCCGAAAATTCCATTACCTCTTCGAATGTGGGATTGTAAACACCTGCCGTGATCCCATGCTTCTTTTTGGCTAGTGGAGTAGCCTCGTAGATCATCTTGCTGGTGACGGTGTTTACCTCTGTAAAGGGCACGTCGTAAAACTTTGAGATGTCTTTGATAAGGGACCTGAGCTGTAGCGTGTTCCAATTAGAGATCGGAACCACTGTGTTCTCGCCCCATTCCTCAACCAGTTCCTCCTTTAGTTTCATGGGTTCTGCTGTATCAAAGTCAATATCTGGATATCCAGAGCCACCCTTTGTCAGAAACCTCTCAAACTGTAAACCATACTTTAAAGGGTCAACCTGGGTGATACCTAGGGCATAGGCGACCAGAGAACCGGCTGCAGAGCCCCTTCCAGCGCCCACTAATTGGGTCTCCTTGGCCCTATCTGCGATAGCCTTCATAGTTAGAAAGTATTTACTGAACCCTCTGGAGTCAATGACTTCGATCTCTAGAGCTGCGCGGTCTAGGTAATCTTTATCACCAGATAGACCCAAGTTTCTCAAGCCTTCGGCAGTCAACTTCTGCAAAGCCTCGCCTGGTGTCGTGTCCTGGGGCACAACAAAGTCAGGCAGACGCACCGTGTTGTCTGGAAAGAATGTCTCTATCCTTTCATGTGCGATCCTGTAGGTTTCTGTAATTGAGTTCTTTACGACATTGTCATCATATTCGCACTGACACTCTTTTGAATACTTCTTGTAAGACTCCCACATCTGATCGCCATTCTTCGGATAAAGTTCATACCCAATCTCTTCGACGTC
>Ga0163180_10001137_pt1 | contig 15192 bp, 11 predicted proteins | sample AtlANTMetagenome_2_FD_109647 | JGI IMG/M metagenome (GOLD analysis project Ga0163180, IMG submission 109647) | Marine eukaryotic phytoplankton communities from the Atlantic Ocean - Atlantic ANT 4 Metagenome | ecosystem: Environmental > Aquatic > Marine > Oceanic | place: North Atlantic Ocean...
ATATTACCTCTCCGAGGCAAGGTTATTAATTCAGAAAAAGCAAGAGAAGACAAGCTTTTAGCAAACAACGAAATACAATCTATTATAACAGCGCTTGGGTGTGGTTTTGGTGAAGACGAAGATGATCCAAATAGCTTTAATCCCGAAAAATTAAGATATCATAAAATAGTTATTATGACAGATGCTGATGTTGATGGTAGCCATATTAGAACCCTTTTATTAACATTCTTTTGGAGAAAAATGAAAAGCCTAGTTCAAGGAGGTTTTTTATATATGGCAATGCCACCACTATATAAAATGAAACAAGGCAAAAAAGAAAGATATGCATATACAGACGAAGAAAGAGATCAGGTTTTACAAAGAATGGAATCTGAAAATAAGGCAAAAATAGATATACAAAGATATAAAGGTTTAGGGGAAATGAATGCAGAACAGCTTTGGGAAACAACAATGAATGCTGAAACCAGAACATTAATGCAAGTTACGGTTGATCATATTATGGAAGAAGAAACCAACGTCAGATTTAGGGAACTAATGGGAACAGAAGTAGAACACAGAAGATCTTTTATAACAGAAAGAGCAAAATTCGCAACAAACATAGACATATAAAATGGACCTAGGCAGAGATAATATATTAGATAAACAGCTAGTAAAAGAGCTTGAAGAAAGTTATTTAAACTATTCGATGTCGGTTATTATGTCGAGAGCTCTTCCGGACGCAAGAGACGGACTAAAGCCGGTTCACAGAAGAATTCTTTTTAGTATGAGCGAAATGTCTGCAATGTGGAATAGACCATATAAAAAATCTGCTAGAGTGGTTGGTGAAGTTTTAGGTAAATATCACCCACACGGAGACAGTTCTATTTATGATGCAATGGTTAGAATGGCTCAAGAATTTTCAATGAGACACGAACTTGTTCAAGGACAGGGAAATTTTGGATCTGTTGACGGAGACAGGGCCGCTGCAATGAGATATACCGAATCTAGAATGTCAAAAATTGGCAGCGAACTTTTAAGAGATATAGACAAAGAAACCATTCCCTGGACAAATAATTTTGATGAAACCTTAAAAGAGCCAGCTGTTCTTCCCGCCGTATATCCAAACCTGCTTGTTAATGGTTCAGAGGGTATTGCTGTTGGAATGGCAACTAAAATTCCTCCCCACAACTTATCAGAGTTGGTAGACGGGCTGGTAGAACTGTTGCACAACCCTGAAGCAGAAGTAAAAGATTTAATGAAACACATAAAGGGACCAGACTTTCCAACCTCTGGGAAAGCCCTTGGCATTCAAGGCATTGTTGATGCCTATGAAACCGGAAGAGGAAAAGTTATTATGCAAGGAAGGGCACACGTTGAGCCCGCCTCTAAAGGAAGAGATTCTTTAATTGTTACAGAGCTGCCATACCAAGTTAACAAAGCAAACCTAATTGAAAAAATAGCGTATTTAGCTAGAGACAAAAAAATTGAAGGCGTAGCAGAACTAAGAGATGAATCTGATAAAGATGGAATGCGAATTGTTATTGAAATAAAAAGAGATGCCGTTCCGGAGGTGGTTTTAAACCAGCTATACAAACAAACCCAACTACAGGACACCTTTGGAATAATTTTGTTGGCGCTAGTTGATGGAACACCAAAGGTTATGAACTTAAAAGAAATCCTTGAGGTTTTTATATCCTTTAGATTAGACGTGGTAGTAAAAAGAACAAAATTTGATCTTGCCAAAGCCGAGGCAAGAGCACACATATTAGAGGGTTTAAAAATTGCCCTCAAAAATATAGATAAAATTGTTGAAACAATTAAAAAAAGTAAGGACCCGGTGTCTGCTAAAGAAGCCTTAATGGAGGGTTTTGGTTTATCCGAAAAACAATCACAAGCCATTCTTGACATGAGACTACAAAGATTAACCGGGCTTGAAACAGATAAAATTATGAGCGAATACAAAGATATTATCCAACACATATCTGAGCTAAAAGGAATTTTAGAAAGCAAATCAAAAAGAGTAGAAATTATTAAAGAAGAACTTCTTGAGGTTAAAGAAAAATATGGAGAAGAAAGAAGAACGGAAATAATAAAAGATTTTACAACCCTCAGTATTGAAGATATGATTGCTGAAGAGGAAATGGTTTTAACAGTAACCCACAACGGCTACATAAAAAGAACAAACCTTAATACCTATAGAAGCCAGCGAAGGGGCGGTAGGGGTGTTCAGGGAGCAACCTCTAGAGACGAAGACTTTGTTGAACACTTGTTTGTGGCAAACACACACAGCTACATTTTGTTTTTTACCGACAAAGGAAAGTGCTATTGGGTAAAGGTTTATGACATACCAGAAGGGGGAAGAGCGGCTAAAGGCAGGGCCATCGTAAACCTTATTGGTTGTGATCCAGACGAAAAAGTAAGCGCGTTCATAAGCGTCAAAGAATTTAATGATGACCACTTTGTTGTAATGGCAACAGAAAAAGGAATAGTTAAAAAAACAAAGCTTTCCGCATATTCAAATCCAAGAAAGAAAGGTATTTATGCTGTTGAAATAAGAGATGGCGACAGGCTTATAGAGGCGCGAGTTTCTACGGGAGACAACGACATATTATTAGGAACTAGAAATGGAAAATCTATAAGGTTTTCTGAAGAGCAAATTAGACCAAGCGGAAGAAAAACAATGGGAGTAAAAGGAATAACCTTAAGCTCAAAAGATGACAAGCTGGTTGGAATGTTGTTAATCAAAAGAGAGGGAACCACGGTGTTGGTTGCTACAGAAAAGGGTTTTGGAAAAAGAACAGAAATATCACAGTATCGCGCACAAAAGAGGGGCGGAAAAGGCGTTTTAACCATGAAAACCACAGACAAGGTTGGAAAAATGGTTACAATTAAAGAGGTTGTTGATAAAGATGATCTAATGATTATTACAAACCAGGGCGTGTTGATTAGACAGCCTGTAGCTCAAATAAGGGCCATTGGAAGAGCAACCCAAGGAGTTAAACTAATTAAGCTTGGAGAAGGAACGCTGGTTTCTTCTATTACCAGAATTATGTCTGAAGAAGAAGATGGAGATGAAAACAATAGCGCAGAACCTGCAGGCGATTCAGAATAGCCTTCCAAAACAACACAATATAAAAATTGTTGTTGTAACCAAAACAAGAACCCCAAAAGAAATTGAAGAAGCAATAGGAGCGGGAGCTCTTTTTATAGGCGAGAACAGGGTTCAGGAAGCAGAAAAAAAGTTTTCTAAAATAAGCAACCTTAATCTTGTAGAAAAAAGGCTTATAGGAACCCTACAAACAAACAAGGTCAATAAAGCAATCAAGCTTTTTGACGTTATAGACTCTGTCGACTCGCTAAGGCTGGCCAAAAAAATATCAGAAGCATCGCTTAGATTAAATAAAAAACAAAGAGTTCTTATTCAAATAAATAGCGGCGGAGAAGAGACAAAGAAGGGTTTTGGGTTTAAAGACAAAAAAACAATAATAGAGTGTATTAAAAATGAAGGAATCTTAGTAGAGGGTTTAATGACAATGGGCCCCAACACGCAACAGACAACAAAAATAGAACAGGCCTTTATAAAAACAAAAAACCTTTTTGATGAAATAAACAAAGATCTAGAAATAAAAATGACAACCCTTTCAATGGGCATGAGTGGAGATTTTAGGGTTGCTGTTTTAAACGGATCAACTGCTATAAGGATAGGAACAGCAATTTTTGGACCAAGGCATTAAGTGTTAGACTTAAAAAACTGGCTAAACCCAAAACACTATAATAGACTGTGGAACGTTGGCCCACCAGGCCTCGTTTTTTCTGTATTTTTAATATGCTTGACACACGCAATTGAGCTTTTTTTTAATATGAAAACATATGAGCTGAGCGCGCCATGGTTTTATACCCTATTTGTTTTGGTTTTGGCAGAGGCAGTTTTTATTTTAGTTTGGGTTTTATTAAGCCTGCCTCCCAAAAAAAGAGGGAAAACCCTCTGTAAAAAAGGAATATATTCATTTATAAGACACCCCATATATACAACCATAATATTTCACTTAAATATTTTATTTTCTTTGTGGTGGGGGTCATTTTTGCTTTTCTTTTTAATTCCAACTCAATATCTGTTCTGGTCAAAAATTATTATAAAAGAAGAACAATACCTTGTTGGCATATTTGGGGAAGAATATATAGATTATATGTCCAACGTTTCCCGGTTCATTCCGTGGAAATAGTTAAACCTTAAAGGAGAAAAAATGAAGAAATTAATTTTAACATTATTATTTATGGGAGCCGTTATGTCACAAGAAAAATTTTATGGATTTGAGTTTGTTAAAGAGTCCGGAGGTATAAAAGAATATACAATGACATCAAACGGCCTAAGAGTTTTATTAAAACAAGACAACACAGCGCCGGTAGCCACATTTATGGTTACCTACGAGGTGGGGTCAAGAAATGAAGCCATTGGATATACGGGATCCACACACCTTTTAGAACACTTAATGTTTAAAGGGTCTAGAAAGTTTAACACAAAAAAAGGAAACTCTGTTTTTCAAACCCTTCAATCTCTTGGTGCGCGCATGAATGCAACCACGTGGCTTGACAGAACAAATTATTTTGCTGTTTTACCAAGCGAACACCTAGAAACCCTCATTGAGATAGAGGCAGACAGAATGAGAAACGCCTACATAAAAGAGGAAGACAGACAGTCAGAAATGACGGTTGTGAGAAATGAGTTTGAAAGGGGTCAAAACAGCCCCTCAGGAGTTTTAGATGAAAATATATGGGCAACGGCCTACCAGGCCCACCCCTACCACCACTCAACAATTGGCTGGAAAGAAGACATAGAAAACGTGTCTATTGAAAGGCTAAAAGAGTTTTATGACACCTTTTATTGGCCCAACAACGCCACCGCAATAGCAATTGGCGACTTTACAGAAGAGGGCGCCCTTTCAATGATAAAAAAACATTTTGGCAAAATAAGAAAGAGCATGAAACCAATTCCTGAGGTTTATACTGCCGAGCCAAAACAGGAAGGCATAAGAACGGTAACGCTAAAAAGAGCAGGACAGCAGGGCATTGTTGGTGTGGCACATAAAACCCCGTCAGCAACAGACCCAGACGCAGCAGCTTTTATGGTTTTATCCTCAATTTTATCTTCTGGTAAAAACAGTAGATTTTATAAAAACATTACAGATAAAGGGTTGACCACCAATGTTTATATTTGGGATTCGCTGTTTAGAGATCCAGGACTGTTTACTGTTTATGCAAACCTTTCACCGGAGGTGGACCACAAAACTGTTGAAGCTGCAATTGTTGACGAATATGAAAAGATTAAAAAAGACGGAGTTTCAGAAGAAGAAGTAAAGAACGCCCAATCACAGCTCATCGCCTCCATGAAGTTTTCTCAAGATGGAAGCTATGCTGTTGCTAGCGGGTTAAACGAGGCTATAGCTAGCGGAGACTGGACCCTATACACAACATACGGCGAAAAAATAGGCGCGGTAACAAAAGAGGATATTCAGAGAATAGTTCAAGAATATTTCAAAGAAGATCTTAGTACAATAGGTTATTTTGTGCCTCTTGGCGAAGGGGGTCAAGGTAAAAAGCCCGCCACCAGCGCAAAAGAGCTTGAAAAAATGAAACTTAAACACCTCTATCAAGAAGAAGAGGAAGCAATCTCTTCAAAGGTTGTAGACACAGAGCCCGTAGAGGGCATCAGGCTTTTAACCCTTAAAAGAGGAAGCGGCGTTGTAACCCTTAGGGGTAGTATGTTGGGTGGAGACATATATTCAACACAAAACACAAGAACAGCAGACCTTGTTACTGCAATGTTAGACCAGGGAACCACAAATATGTCTAAGTTTGAAATAAGTGCAAAACTAGAATCTGCTGGAGCAAGACTTGGTTTTTTTAACGGACAGGCAAGAGTTGGTTTTAGTGGAAAGTTTTTATCAGACGACACAGAAATGGTTTTTGGTTTGTTGGCAGATCAACTACAAAACCCTCTTTTTGCAGAAGAAGACCTAAACAAAGTCAAAAAGAGACAGGTTGCTGGATATAAAAGATCAAAAGAAAGCACAAGGGGAAATGCAACCAACAACATGTTGGAAGCTTTCTACGGCTCTGATCATCAAAACTCTCCAACCAGCCCAGATACAGCAATAAAAGAAATAGGAAAAATAACACCCGAAATCCTAAAAGAGTTTCACTCAAGCAATTATGGGACAGGATCAATGGTTGTTGTAGCAGTTGGGGATGTTGATCATAACAACCTAGAAAACCTAATAAAACAAAACTTTGGGGACTGGAAAAAATCGTCTCTCAAAGAAAAACAAGAAGACACGGTTGCTACAAAAGCTTCTGGCAAGGTTTATGTCACCATGCAAGACAAAACAAGCACAGACTTCCTTGTTGGAGCCGCACTAGGAATTGATAGATATCACCCGGACTACTTACCCCTATATGTTGCAACCCACACCCTTGGAGGAAACTTTTCTGCAAGACTAATGCAAACGGTTAGAGTAAAAGAGGGGTTAACATACGGGATTAATTCTTCCTTGAGGGGTTTTGGAAACGGCAACGACGGATATTGGATGGTTGGAGGAACCTTCGCGCCCCAGCTTTTATCAAAAGGAGAAAGCTCAACATTAAGAGAAATTAAAAAGTGGGCAGAAAAGGGAATAACACAAAAAGAGCTGGACATTACAAAATCAACACTAACAGGAGGTTTCCAGGTTGGGTTTGATACAACAGGTGGACTGGCTGGAGGAATTTTAGATGCCATCGTTGTTTATGGCGGACTAGAATATGTAGACAACTATCCTGAAAAAATTAAAGCCATCACGCTTGATGAGGCCAACGCTGCAATATTAAAATATATTTCTTTTGATAATTTATATCAAGTAGCTGCGGGCACAATAGACGAAAACGGAAAACCGTTAGATAGCGAGTAATAAATGATAAAGGCAATTTTAGCCTGCGACAGCGAGGGAGGGGTTAGCAAAAAAGGAACAATACCCTGGCCAAAAAATACAAAAGATTTGCGCTGGTTTAAAAAAAACACAACAAACAATGTTGTGGTTATGGGGTCAAAAACATGGGTTGATCCCCTAATGCCCTGGCCACTGCCAAACAGGATAAATGTTTTAGCCACCTCAAAAAAAAACCAATTTCCAGGCGCAGATAAATATATTAAAGGAAACCTGTTGAAAGAACTTAAAAGCCTAAGCAAAGAATACCCCACAAAAACTGTTTGGGTAATAGGTGGGCCAGACATACTTGAACAAACAATGGGGGCAGTTGAAGAGTTTTATTTAAGTAGAATACCGGGCACATATGATTGTGATGGGTTTATATCTCTGAAAAAAATCAAAAACCTTTTTAACAAAACCTGGTCAGAAAAACACAGCACAGTAGAGTTTGAAATTTGGGAAAAAAAGAGATGATACAATATATAAGCGCGCTTGAACATATTTTAAAAAAGGGCAAACAAAGAGAGGACAGAACCGGAATAGGGACCAAAGGTGTTTTTGGATATCAGATGAGGTTTAACCTAAAAGAAGGTTTTCCCGCCGTAACAACCAAAAAATTAGCATGGAAAAGCGTAGTTAGTGAGTTGTTATGGTTTTTGGAGGGAAGCACAGATGAGAGGCGATTAGCCGAAATTCATTTTGGAAAAGACAGGGGCGACATAAAAGAAAAGAAAACTATTTGGACAGCAAATGCCAACAAACAGGGTGTCGACCTTGGTTATACAAATAATGATATAAAAAAAGAGCTAGGACCTGTTTATGGAAAGCAGTGGAGGTCTTGGGGCGCAGACAGCGGCGGCGTTGATCAAATAAAAAAAATAATTACAGACCTTTCTAATAACCCAAACAGCAGAAGGCACATAGTAAGCGCGTGGAACGTTGATAAAATAGATCAAATGGCACTGCCCCCCTGCCACACAATGTTTCAATTTCATATACAAGACGGAGAACTTAGCTGTCAGCTTTATCAAAGAAGCGCAGACATGTTTTTGGGCGTTCCTTTTAACATAGCATCATACAGCCTTTTGGTTTGTATTCTATCAAACATTTTAAAATTAAAGCCCGGAGAGTTTATATGGACAGGAGGAGATTGCCACATATATAACAATCACTTTGAGCAGGTTAAAGAGCAGATTAAAAGAAAACCAATGAACCCCCCCGCGCTCGAAATTCCAAATTTTAAATCAATTGAAGAGGTTTTGGCATCAAAGCCGCAAGACTATAAACTTTTAAATTATAAACCGATGGATAGCATTACGGCCCCAATGGCAGTTTAACTATCATTTTTAATTATAATATAGACCCCAACCAGGGTTATGGCGCCACCAAGAAAAACTGTAGACCCTACAGGCTCATCAAACAAAAAGTATGCCCCAAAAGAAGAAATAACGGGCTCGCCCAAAGGAACAGCAGCAACCGTTGTTGCGCTCAAAGACTTTATAAGAAAATAAAAAATGTTATGACCAACCATTGTTGGGATAGCAGCCAAAAAAACAAACCATTTAAAGTCCCCCCGAGTAAAATCAAAAACACTAACACCCTCTAAAAAAGCAATAAAAAACAGGCATATGGCGGCATAGAAAAATAACCACCTAGAATATTCAAACAGACCAACCTGCTTTCTAATGTTTTTACCAACCAATAGAACAATAGCCATGGCGACAGAACACAAAACAGCCAAAACGTTTCCAACAGAACTTGTTTCGCTAAAACTGCTCTGGCTAATCAATATATAGGCTCCAGCCAAAGCAAGAGCCAGCCCAAAAAACACTTTTTGAGAAAAACGTTTTCCCTGAAAAAAAATAGAAAAGGTTTCAGTAAAAACAGGAGCAATTGTTCCCAATAGAGCCGCCTCAGCAATAGAGGTTAGTTGAACACTTCTAAAAAAAAGAGCAAAATGAAAGCCCAAAAAAAGGCCAGCAAAGAATATTTTTTTATTTGGAACAAAAGTAAATATAGTTTTGTAAGATATAATAAAGGCCATTGTGCTTGCAAGAAACATTCTCCAAAAAGCAATGGTGGTTGAAGAAAGGTCGGGCAATAAGCGCACCACCCAGGCCGAAGAACTCACAGCAATAAGCGCAACAAACAAAAGAACATACTTATTTTTTAAAAGAAGGCTCATATAAATGAAAATAAACCTTATAGTCAAACTAAGCATTATATTTTATACCACCACCCTGCTTGGAGCAGACAAAGAACAAATAATTAAAAAAGTTGTTTCTTATACAAAAGATCAAACATCTCCATCAACAGAATATATACTAAACACATTTGAAGACAAGAGACTACAGGTAGACACGGGCGTACTTGAAAGATTTAAAAACAAGCCAGAAAAAATCAAAACATATAAGCAATACAAAAAGATATTTTTTAACGAACAAAGAATTAGTGGTGGAGTAAATTTTTACAAAAAAAATAAAACCCTAATTGCGAGAGTGGCAAGAGAGTTTAAAATAGATCCAATAGTTTTGGTTGCAATTATTGGCGTTGAAACAAACTATGGTTCAAAAACTACAGAGTTTTCGGTAATTAATTCTTTATACACACAGGCAATGAAAATGCCCAAAAGGTCTAGCTGGGCAACCAAAGAAATAGCAGAACTTTTAATTTTTTGTTCGGAAAATGATATAGACCCTTTTTTGCTTGAAGGGTCGTATGCAGGCGCATTTGGATATGGTCAATTTATACCATCTAGCTTTAACAAGCTATCAATCGACTATGATAAAGACGGCAAAAAAGATCCATTCAGCTGGGAGGATGTGATAGGAAGCATTGCATTTTATCTTACAGAAAATGGTTATCCAAAAAATGACTTTAATTTTACCTACAAATCAAAAGCCTGGAAAAGCATAAGAACGTATAATAGGTCAGATAAATACGCAAACATCATAATTGACCTAAGAAATGAAATAGCTAGAAATATTTTTTTATTAGATTAGCCAAAGCCTCTTTGGTTTTAGTGTATGGCGGCAACATTATCTTAAAGGGGGATAGTGAGCTGCTTTTTAAAACAGCTTTTTGATGTGAAAAAGCATCAAAGCCAAACTTTCCATGATAACTACCAACCCCGCTGTTGTTTATTCCACCAAAAGGAAGGTTTGGGTTCATGTGATGTAAAACACAATCATTAATTACCATTCCACCGCTTGAGGTGTTTTCTAAAACCAGCCTGTGAACAGAAGATTTTTTACTAAAAAGATATAGAGCTAACGGCTTTTCGTTGCTGTTTACATAACCAATAGATTCTTCAAGGTTTTTAACCTTAACAATAGGAAGAATGGGCCCAAAAATTTCTTCCTGCATAATTGGATTTTCATAGCTTACACCGGTTAAAACAGCCGGAGAAAAATATAAACCATCTTGACTTGTTTCTCCGCCACAAACAATTTCTGCACCACCAGAAACAGCGTCTCTAAGAGCGTCTTGTAGCCTGTTGAAATGATGTTCGTTAGCAATAGAACAATAGTCTTTTGTAGCCGCATCTGTTCCTCCAGAAAAGAACTGTGCCATGTTTTTTTGTAAAGCAGAGACCAGATCGTCGTGTACAGCTTCGTCACACAAAACATAGTCAGGGGCAGTACACGTTTGGCCTGCGTTTGCAAACTTAAAAAAAGAAATTTTCCACGCAGCATCTTTTATGTTTGCGCTCTTATCGATAATTACGGGAGACTTACCACCCAGTTCAAGAGTAACGCCGGCGAGATGTTTTGAGGCAGCCTCCATAACAAGCTTACCAACCCGAGGACTACCGGTAAACATAATGTGATTAAAAGGAAGGTCTAGCAGTTTCTGAGCCACATCCTTTTCGCCTAAAAAGACAGCAACTTCATCTGATGAAAAAGTTTTTTCAATTAGTTTTTTCACAAGCTCGCCTGATGCTGGCGTAAGCTCTGATGGCTTAATTATTGCAGTGTTTCCAGATGATATTGCGGCAATAAGCGGATTCAAACAAAGCATAATTGGATAATTCCACGGAGAAATTATTAAAACATTTCCTTTGGGCTCGGGCTTTACCCAGCTTTTGCTAAAAGATATAGCAAGGGGGCTTGCAACCCTTTTTGTTTTCATCCAACTGTTGATGTTTTTTATTGCAAAGCTTGCTTCAGCCTTAACTCCATAAATTTCTGCTAACAGCGCCTCGGTTTTAGATTTTCCAAGGTCGTTCGATAGGGCAGAAAGAACCTCTTCTTCCATTTCTAAAAAATTTTTCAGAAGCAGCTTTAACTTAGACCTTCTTTCTTTGACAGAGCTGTTTCTTAGATATAAGCTTTTTGCTTGTTGTGCTTTAAAAACTGTATCAATGGATTGCATAACAAGAAATATATGAAATTTTATTATACCATGTTATGACGAATAAATTTTTATGTAATTTTTAGTATGATAAAAACAGTAGATATCGCACACGCCGGACAGTCCTCTTCAGAAGCTATTGTGCTTTTGGAGGTTGCAATAAGCACGGCAAAACAAGAGGGCGTTGTGGCCGTAAAAATAATTCACGGTCTGGGGTCAGGAAGTGTTGCAGAAAAAGTTCGGTCTTGGGCAAAAGATCAAAAGGGGAGGTTTAAGGCCGTAATTCCCGGAGAGGACTATAATGCATTTAACAAAGAGGCTGTAAGCATGAGGTCGGAGCTTTCTAATAAAAGCGACAGGGACTTTAATAGCAGAAATCCGGGCGTAACAATTTTTTGGCTTTAATCGTTGAGGGGTATTTCTTCAAAAGAAACCCCAATATTTTTGAGCCTTTTTATAAGAACATTTCCAAGGCCAACAGACGGGGTTAGAAGACCACCAAACCCTTCACCACCTGGAAGATCGGCCGGGTTTTCAACGGCTAGACACAACGCGCTTTCGCACGCCATTCTTGATGTCATTTTATAGCCAGGGTCACCGCTTGATGACATAGAGAAAGCACGAAATCCGTCCTGAGTTTCCACCAAAAACCTGCTTTTAAAAAAACCAGAATCCATTGCCTTTTGTGAAGGACCTTCACCAGGCTTTCTAAAAAAGCCTCTCAACAGCTTTCGCAAAGGAGAAACAATAACCAGACCAAGGGCCAGAGTCATAAACGACACTTTTCTCGCAGCACTTTTTTTAGAATAATATGCGCCCTCAGAATAAACAAAATCATCTCCATAATATTTTCCAGTAGACCTTGAAAGAGCCGCCGACCTTCTTACAACCCTAGTGTTTGGTAGGGCCATTACAAAAGGACCTGTCCACCCACCAAGATGCGGTATTTTCTGAACCTTAATTTTGTCATTTGTGTTTTTCTTTTGATTTTCAGAAAGAGAATTTTTTGGGTTTAAAGAAAACTTTCCAAGACCTCCCTTAGCTAATTTTGCGTCCATTGAAGAAAACATGGTTTCCATTGTTCCCCCAGAAGCCTCACCCTTCCACGCCTGAAAACACTGAATGCTTTTAACTTCCCCAACAACCTGATTAACGGCATAAAACGAACCCAGGTCGGATGGAGCAGAATCAAAACCACAAGCATTGATTATTCTAAGCCCCTTATTCTCAGCATCCTTGTGGTGTTTTTCAATCATATCTTTAACCCAAAAACTTTCCCCTGTTATATCAACATAGTGGCAAGAGTTTTTAACACAAGCCCCCAAAAGGTCAGACCCGTATTTGTGGTAAGGGCCAGCCGTTGAAAGAACAACCTCTGTGTCTTTACACATTTTATCAAGAGCTTTCACGTCAAACGCATCCGCAACTATGATAGGGAAAGGAAGGTTGTGTGCTTTTTTAATTTTTTCTAGTTTTTCTGCGCTTCTCCCGGCGATTGCTATTGGAATATCAGAATATTTTTGAGACATAAACTTTGCACAAAGCTGCCCGGTAAATCCGGTGGCTCCAAAAATAACTATTTTATATTTTCTGTTCATAGTTCAACCTGCGCCGCTGCGAGACGTGCAATAGGTACACGATAAGGAGAACAGCTGACATAATCAAGACCCAATATTTTACAAAACTCTATACTTTTAGGCTCTCCACCATGCTCCCCGCATATACCTATAGAAATTTTATTTTTAACAGCTCTTGCATCCCTTATAGCCAACTCCATAAGTTTCCCAACCCCTTTGCGATCAATTTCTTCAAAAGGGTCTACTAGCAAAATTTCTTCATCAAAATAGTGAGGAAAAAAGGTTCCCGTATCATCTCTGCTAAAACCAAACGTAGTTTGGGTAAGATCGTTGGTACCAAAACTAAAAAAGTCAGCCTCTTTAGCAATTTCTTCAGCAACAAGGCAAGCTCGCGGAACCTCAATCATTGTTCCAATCTTTAAATTAATTTTTAATCCGCTTTTACCAAGAACTTTATTTTTTGCTTCAAGAACAATGTTTTTTTGATTTAAAAACTCTTTTAAGTTTGAAACTAGGGGTATCATTAGCTCTACCTTGGGGTTTTTACCTTCTTTTTTGAGTTTTACTGCGGCCCCAATAATAGCCTGTGCCTGCATAGCGGTTACTTCTGGATATGAAACGCCAAGTCGGCAACCACGATGACCTAACATAGGGTTTGCCTCTTTTAAGGACTCTACCCTTTCTTCAACGGTCTTTAACGATACACCCATGTCGTCAGCTAGGCTTTTCATTTCTTTGCTGTGAATGTTAATAAACTCATGAAGCGGTGGATCCAAAAGCCTTACTGTTACTGGCATGCCATCCATTTTTTTAAATATTTTATAAAAATCTTTTGTTTGAAAGGGGAGAAGATTTTTCAGGTAGGATTTACGACTTTCCCTACCTTCTGCTAAAATCATTTTTCGAAACTCATGAACTCTTTTTTCATCAAAAAACATATGTTCGGTTCTGCAAAGACCAACACCTTCTGCGCCAAATTCAAGCGCCTTTTCACAGTCTTCTGGTGTATCTGCGTTTGTTCTAATTTTTAGTTTTCTTATTTTGTCTGCCCAAGACAACAACAGGCTAAGCGGTCCAGTGTTGTCCAGCGGATTTTGAAACAACTCCAGCTCACCAAGATAAATATCCCCAGAAGACCCGTTAAGCGTTATTTGATCACCCTCATTTATTTTTTTATCGGCTATTTTTGCAAACTTAAGGTTTTTATCAATGGTTAGGTCTTGGCATCCAACAATACAGCTTTTGCCCCAACCTCTTGCAACCAAAGCAGCGTGGCTTGTTAAGCCGCCCCTTGAGGTTAGAATGCCTTCAGAGTAGTGCATCCCGTGGATGTCTTCGGGGGAGGTTTCTTCGCGTACAAGTATAACCTTTTTACCCTTTTTCCCAAGAGCCTCAGCTTTTTCTGCGCTAAAAACAGCAGCCCCGCAAGACGCACCTGGGCCGGCAGGCAGACCAAAAGAAACCGGCAAATTGTTGTTTAAGTCTTCAGCAACGATATTTTTTAAGAGGCTTTCATAGATTTGAAGCGGGTGAACCCTACCCACAGCAACCTCTCTAGTTATAAGTTGCTCTTTTACCATGTCGGTTGCAATCTTTATGGCGGCTATACCAGTTCTTTTACCCGTTCTGGTTTGAAGCATCCACAACTTATTTTCTTGAACTGTAAATTCAATATCTTGCATGTCATCAAAATGATTTTCTAGCTTTTTTCTTACATCGTTTAATTCTTCAAAGGCTTTTGGCATTGCAACAGATAAAGACTTTTTACTTTTTTTGCCATCAATTATTGGATGAGGCGTTCTGATGCCCGCAACGACATCTTCGCCTTGGGCGTTTGGTAGCCACTCTCCAAAAAAAACATTTTCACCGGTGGAGGGGTTTCTTGTAAAAGCAACGCCCGTACCACAATCTTTTCCAAGATTCCCAAACACCATTGCTTGTACGCTAACAGCCGTTCCCATGGAAGAGGAAATTTTTTCAAAACTTCTATATTCTTTTGCTCTTTTCCCGTTCCAGCTTTCAAAGACCGCAGCAACAGCACCGTAGAGCTGTTGGTAGTGATCGTCTGGGAAAGGAACCCCGAACTCCCTTTTTACTATTTTTAAATATTTTTCTGACAAAGCCTTCCAGTCTTTAGCATTCATGTTAGAATCATTTTTATATCCTTTAGTTTTTTTAATTGACCCAAGTTCTTTTTCCATCAACTCTCTGATTGGTCGGGAAGATTTATTTAGCATCAGGGCCTTCTCCATAACTACATCTGCATACATCATAATTAGTCTTCGATAACTATCATATACAAAACCCTCGTTTCCGCTTGC
>Ga0163180_10001138_pt1 | contig 15187 bp, 16 predicted proteins | sample AtlANTMetagenome_2_FD_109647 | JGI IMG/M metagenome (GOLD analysis project Ga0163180, IMG submission 109647) | Marine eukaryotic phytoplankton communities from the Atlantic Ocean - Atlantic ANT 4 Metagenome | ecosystem: Environmental > Aquatic > Marine > Oceanic | place: North Atlantic Ocean...
TACAACAGGGTAAGAATGTTGGTAAGAAGATGATGAAACCTGGTGCCCAGAAGGGTCTTGCTGTTGTGGGAGGTATCACCAGAATTGCATCAGGTATTGCTAGTGGTGAAGATGCTACTGAAGCAGTAGGTGCAGGTGTAGGACAGGCAGCAGGTGGAATGATAGGTGCTGCATTATTGACACCATTCTTAGGACCATTTGGACCTATAGTTGGTAATGCTTTAGGTGGATTTTTAGGAGAGTGGGTAGGTAAGACATTTCTACCAGTTATTAAACCTCTCTTTGAACCTATCAAGAAGATGTTTAGTATGTACTGGACTATAGTTAAGGGTATTGCTGAAGAGACAGGTATAACAGATTTCTTTGGTACATTCTTCCAGTTTGTAGGTCAGGTTGGTAAGGTATTAATGGATGTAATGGGTTGGTTGATGCCAATCGTCAAGTGGTTGTTAGGTGGAATAATAAAGATACTAGGTAATACTATTGGTTTCATCATCAATGCAGCTAAGAAGATATTTGCATTCATGAGGAATCCTATAGGATTTGCATGGGATGTTATAAGAGGTAGGGATCCAGGTAGGGATGTCCAGATGGATGACCTTGCTAAGAAGGCAGAAGGTGGAAAGGTTATAACTAAGACTATTCATCACAGGAGTAGAGGTGGAATAGTACCCTTCAGGGAACCTGATGTCATTCAGAGAATGAAGGGTGGTGCTGTCCACAATATAACCACTAACCTTACAACAATGGAGTATGCGAAAGGTGGTAAGGTTATCAATAAGTACTTCTGGAAGGCATCTGAGGGTGGTAAGGAACCATCCGAGAAGATGGAGGTACCAAAGTCTATCATTGGATCCTCACTATCAGATGAAGTGCCAATGGCACAGAGGAACGTTGCTCAACCAAATCAACTGAAAGCAATGACTGAAGGTAGAGATGCAGCAATGGCACAGTTTACCAATAAGGCACAGAAAGATGCTGATCTTAAAGATATAGTATTACCACCTAGGACAGTGATGGTTAACACCAAGGTTCCAGTAATAAATAATGTACAGGTAGGTACTAATAGTAGGGCAGTATACACAGTTCCTAGTCCAATGTTTACTTGTTAATAGATGGCAAAAGTAGCAGCTAAAGTAAATAAACCAGCCCTTTATAAGATGATTGCTTATAAGGGTGTTAAAGGTGTACAATCTGCATACACACCACTTACTGCTGCACAGAGATTACCAAAGGTTGAGAAGAGTTTTAATACTGGGTTCTCCAGTGTAATGGCAGGACTTAACTCACTAGGTCAGACTCTTAATAGTATTGCATCTAATACACAAACTACATTAGAGACATGGCGTGATAATATTAGAGAGCAGATAGCAAATAATGCTGCATTAGTTAAACAAGAAAAGAAAGAAGAGAAGTTAGAGAAGAAGAGAGCTAAGGCGAAGGAGAAGCAACAGAAGGATCAGAGGAAACTTAAGGCAAGGGATAAGAAGGAGAAAAAGTTAGAGAAGAAGAAAAAGAAGAAAGGAATAGGTGAGAGTATTATTGAGAAGACTAAAGAAACTGGGGGAGGACTTCTTGCATCTCTTCAAAGTCTTCTAAAGACTCTTATCACATATAAGATATTTGAATGGATTGCTAAGAATCCCAAGGCAGTACAGAGTTTCGCTGTTACATTAGCAAACATAGGTAAGTTTGTATTCAATGTAGTAGGTATCCTTGCAGGTCTAACCTTAGATGGACTCACTGAATTCCTAGAGAACCCTATAAGTCTGAAAGGTTTCTTTGGTATCTTTAAGTTCCTTCTTGGTGCAGTACCATTATTTGGTACCTTCTTATTCTTAAAGAATCCTAAGTTAATGATTAAGACTATCACTTCGGTAGTCAAAGGATTATTGGGTGGTCTTAAGAGATTATTTGGACTGTCGAGTAAGGCAGATAAATTAAAACAATTTAAACTTAAGAAGTTAGGTGGTCAGAAAGGTAACTTCTTCTCTAGTAAGTTAGGTAAATTTGCTGTTGCTGGTGGAACAGGTGTTGCTGCTGCTATGGCAGTGTCAGCTTCTGGTGGTAGTGCTGCTGAAGCAGGTGGTGCAGGTGTAGGTGCTGCTGGTGGTCAGATGCTTGGTGCTAAACTAGGCGAAATGTCTGGTATTCCAGGTATGGGTGCTGTTGGTGGTGCACTTGGTGGATTAGCAGGTGGTAAGATAGGTCAGGCAGTTGGAGGTTTAATAGAACCTATTGTAGAACCTATCAGTAAATTCTTTAAACAGATACAGACTGTATTTGGTGGTGTAATAGAGTCTATCAAGGAACCATTAGAGGAGTTCTTTACTACTCTTGGTGCATTCATGAGTAAGATTCTTGAGGTTGTAGAGCCACACCTACCACTGATAACCAAGATTATAAGCACAGGTATTCAAGTAATATTCGCACCTTTATTCTTAGGTATCAAAGCATTAACTGCTGTCCTTAAACTATTCACAGGTGGTGATAAGAAAGGTGAGGACGGTAAGAAGACTGAAGGTAAGATGGATGGTGGTAAGGTACCACCTCTTGCTAAGGGTGGTTGGATAAGTGGACCTCAGTCTGGGTACCCTGTATCAGTTGATGGTGGAAATTCCATATCGTTCATCGGTCATGGAACTGAATGGGTAGGCATGAAGAAGGCATCGGGTGGTGCATTTGTGGTACCATTTGATACTCCTGCAACTAAGAGTAATAAGAATCTCACTACCAGAAGATATAAGGAGGCAGATAGAGGAGGTTATTCTTTACCTACTGCATTTGATCAGAGATTACAACCATATGCATGGGGTGGTCAGTGGTTAAAGGATAGATTTAATGAGCATCCAGCAGTAAGATTAGCTAAGTTTACTGGTAAGCATCTTAGTGCTAAAGATGATGAAGGCAAACCAACTGGTGTAGCAAGATGGTTAGCTGGTGCTGCTGATACTGTTACTGGGGGTGTGTTTGATTTTGATAAACGTGGTAGTATGCTTGATGGTGCAACAAGATTGAAAGATAATGTTGGTGCTAAGATAGAAGAAGCAAAACAGAAGGAAGCAGAGAGAAGGCATAAGAAATTACAAGAGCAGTTAGAGGGTGGTACTACTACAGTTATAGAGCAAGAGGCAGCAGCTCAACAGATGGGTAGTGGTATGGCAGAAGACAATCCTATTGTGGTACCAGGTGATCATCACCTAGATGCTGACAAGTATATACAACCTAAGTATGGTCTTGTCGCTGAATTTTTAACAGATCCTGTGGAGTTTATGTAAATGGCAATAGCAAAGTTTATAGATGACTTAACAGAATCTTGGAAGACTATTCAATATGGTATCTCACAAGATATGAATCAGTCTGGTGATAATGCCAGAGAGTTTCATATTAAGAAGTTATTGTTGAAGACAGCAGATGGTAAGAAGACATATAATATAGAGGATATGATACTTGATTTCCAGTATCACGAATCTATTGAGTCTTCCTTTATAAGATGTGATATTAGTATTCTTGATGCTGTTGACTTTAATCTACAAATATTTGGTGGTGAGGAAGTAGAGATACAACTATCTACATCAACTGCATTTAATGGAGAGGATTTACATACTAAACTTAAGGTATATAAGATTGGTAGTATATCTAAGACTGAGAGAGGACAGTTATATATCCTACATTGTGTATCTCCAGAGATGTATCATGATGAGAGTAATAAAGTATTCAAATGTTTTGGACCAGGTGAAAAGTCTAAGGATGTAGATAACGTACCCAAGCATATCTGTCAGGAGTACCTTAAGTGTAAGGGTGGTAAGAAAGTTAATAAGAATAACTTTGAAAATCACTCCAAATATACTTTCATAGCATGTAGTTGGAAACCTACTGATGCTATAGCATTCTTATCTGATAAGGTAACTAGATTGACAGACAGTAAAGCAGATAAGAAACAGTCAGGATTCTTATTCTGGGAGAATAGGAATGGGTTTAACTTTAGATCTATTGATAGTATTGCAGGAGGAGAAGCAACACAGAATGGTGTCTACACATATACCTATGTGCAGGGTGCACAAGAAGGAGTTAATAAGTTTTATTCTATTGAATCATTAACATACCCTGATAAGGCAAACCATCTTGCTAACATGAGGATGGGTACCTATAAGACTTCTGCTATTGGTATATCATTAGCATCACAGAAAGATAGTTTTGCTCCTGTATCTGGATCTAAAGATGAAACATCAGATGATGAAATAGATGATGGATCAGTGACATCTGAAGGTGGTGTGATGTCAGGTGATGGGTTATCAGATAAACCAGGTGGTACTATTAGTGATCTTAAAGTATTAGATTTCCATGCAGTATTTGGAAAGGCAACTACACTGGAAAAGAATCCACCTTTCCCAATTCCAGAGTTCTTTGACATGAAGAAAGCAAAGCCTACTAGGATGAAGATAAGATGTTTACCTGGAATGAAGAATCAAACCAGTACTGGAAATGTGAATAACGGAACAAATCCTAACGTAGATACCATGGCTGTTGCACAATATGCTTCGGCAAGGTATAATTTATTTAAGGCAATTAAATTAGATGTAACGATTCCTGGTAATAGTGCACTCACAGCAGGTAATCTAATTAAAATTAAGATCCCATCTTCTAAGGAAGAGGGTGATAATGTAGAGTTAGATTTCAGGTTTAGTGGTAAATATATTATTGCGGGATTAACACATATCTACAAAAAGACAGGTATGACTACGAAATTATACCTAGTAAGAGACTCAGTGCCTAAATAGTTATACAGCTTATGGAAAGTAAAATGCAAACCATAGAACAGCACATACAGCACGATAGGGAATTATTAGATGATCCCCAATTAAATCCTGCTGCACGTCGCCATTATAAGGAAGAGTTGCATGAGCTAGAAGTTTATGCAGATCACCATAAAGCAGAGATCGATGCAGGAGATCATCACGATCCTAATGTAATCGAGTTATTCTGCGAGATGCACCCCGATGAGCCAGAATGTTTAGTATATGACGATTGACTTATGGTTCCCAACCGCAATATATCATGAAGATTTAAACCCCTCAGAGAATACTCAACAAAATATGATTGAGTATTTCGAGGGGATTTATTCTGATAATTTACCTGTCATACAGGAAAATTACATCTACTCAGGTGACAACTATGGGAACTATAGTTTGTTTAATGATATAAGATTCTCTTGGTTAAACATGCAGGTTGCTTTTCATTGTGAGCAATTTCTGCAAAAGTTTGCAGTTGATACAGATAAAATTAAATTATATGCATCAAAGGCATGGCCTGTTATACTAGAGAAAGGTGGTAAGGTTAATAGACATACTCATCCTAATTCAGTGTTGAGTGTAGTATATTATCCTAAGACAGGTAATCTAATGACTGGTGGACATCTTAAATTTCATTCACCACACACTAATAATTTACCTATACATGTAGAAGAATATAATGATCTGAATTATATGGATACAAAGTATGTTCCAATGGAGAATAGACTATTCATATTCCCTTCCCCATTAGAGCATGAAGTTGAAACATATCATGGTAGTACTTCACGTTATTCTATATCTTATGATATAATGGTGACATCAGATCCTGATAAGAGTAACAATGAATTCGCTCTTATAGACCCATCTAATTGGAAATCTATTGGTTATGAGATATAAAACAGCAGGTGTTGACTTAGACAGAGGCAACGAATTTGTAAAATCTATCAAGGCACCTAACCTTGGTGGATTCGGAGGTATGTTTAAAATACCTGAAGGGTATGAGAAACCTGTATTGGTTTCAGGTACAGATGGAGTAGGTACTAAGATTAATATATGTCAGGTTGCTAATGACTTTACTACTATAGGTATAGATCTTGTAGCAATGTGTGTTAATGATGTTATCTGTAGTGGTGCTAAACCATTATATTTCTTAGATTATATTTCCACTAAGGTTATTGATAATAACGTCGCTGATGTTATGGTGGGTATTCTCAAAGGATGTGAGATAGCAGGTGTAGAATTAATAGGTGGAGAGACAGCAGAGCATCCAAGACAGAATGGAATAGATCTTGCAGGATTCTGTACTGGTATAGTAGAACAACATGATGCTCTTGATGGTAGTCTCATTCATAGAGGAGATAAGATAATTGGTTTACCTAGTAGTGGATTGCATAGTAATGGGTTTAGTCTCATCAATGATATGTTGTGGAGACATGAGTTGGTATACAAGGAGCATCCAGAGATACTTACTCCTACTACAATATATGCAAAACAGATACAAGAACTATTAGATGAGATACCTATCCTAGGTATGGCACACATAACAGGTGGTGGGTTAGAAGAAAACTTAAATAGAATTATGCCTCAAGGAATGAAGGCACATATAGATTGGACTTCTTGGGAGAGACCAGAGATATTCAATGTTATAAAATCAGCATCCAGACAGAATGATCTGACTGAGGATGTATCAGAAGAAGAGTTGAGAAGAGTATTTAACTGTGGTATTGGTTTCTGTTTGGTGGTACCACCTGATGTTGAAATGGATGGTGTTATAGGATATGTTGTTTAACGAAGTAGTAGGACATTATAGGAATAGAGATCAAGCATTTTCTAATCCTTCTACGTGGCCCCAAATTGATATAAGAATAACTGAACCTAGTTATGGTATACTATTAGCAAAGTCTTGGTATAAGTATAAGGGTGAAGATGATCCATATAATTATATTCAATACGATTGGGCAAGGATGGATGAAAACATCGTCTATACTAAAACTACTAATCTTATCACTGATACTCCTTCCTGTCCTTTCATTTGGCACTGGGATGGAGTTTGGTGGAATGGGAATCTTGATGGAGAATGTATCCAAGGTAACACGAGGATGGTCTCAAAGATAAGATTTAATGGTGGAGAGTATCGTGCTATTGATACTGGATATGATTTAGAGACTGGTGAGTTTAGATGGGGTAAAGAAGAAAAGGAAGGTGAATTTCGTTTTAAATTATTATGAATCTTGTACAAGTAAAAGGACCAGTAAAGATAGTAGATGATTTACTAGATCCATATGAATATAATTTACTAAAGAAAATGTTTCTTGAAGACCATGATTTTCCATGGTACTGGAGAAACCAAGTCCTCTTTGAAAGTTATGAGGAAGGTGATAGTTATATGTGTAGAGATTTGGAGAATTGGCAGCTATGTCATTGGTTTTATAAGGATGGTGCACCTAGGAGTGATCACTTTGATAATATAGTACCTATACTTGATAAGTTAAACATAGGTGCTCTCATAAAGATCAAAGCAAACTTAAATCCTATGAGTCCAGAGATTGTAGAGCATGGGTTTCATTATGATCAGGATTGGAAGAATACTAAGACATGTGTATACTATGTAAATGATAATAATGGATTCACATTATTTGAGGATGGTACTAAAGTACATAGTAAAGCTAATAGAGCAGTAATATTTGATGGTAAGACATCTCATTGTGGATCTACATGCACTGATGAGAAGAGAAGAATGGTCATCAACATAAATTACTATCCTATAGAGAGATAAATAAAAGAAAACTATAATACGATGGCAGTACGTACTGATTATCTCGGTAGAGATGGATATACTTGGTGGGTAGGAGAGGTCGAGGACATTAAAGACCCCTCTGAAATTGGTCGTGTCAAGGTACGTATACTTGGTTGGTATACTGGTAACTCAGAAGGTAATGCATATCTAAAGGAAGTCCCAACAGAAGTACTTCCTTGGGCCACAGTGCTACTACCAACTGACCAACCCCAGATTAAATCAGCAGGTACCAAGACACAACTACAATGTGGAGCATGGGTGTTAGGTTTCTTCCTTGATGGTGAAGAAGCACAGTTACCTTGTGTACTTGGAGCATTCAGAGGATTCCAACAACAGGATCCTAAAGCAACAACAACTCTTGCTGATCCAACTGTTGCTAAAGAATTAAAAACTGAGACTCCACAACAACAGACACTTGCTGGTACAGAGGCAAGGGATGGTAATCCAATGCCATCAACACCATTGACACCTGCTACACCTGATGGTGCTACTGAAGAAGCTAGAGGTGGTGGTATTAATGTTGCTGAAGCAACTGTTGATGGTAACCCAGTAACTAACCCTATTAAACCAGGTATTCAAGCACAATCTATTGCTGATGGTGTTGCTGGTCCTGCTGGTAATGGATTTGAAAAAGATCTAACTAGGATGCTTACTGAGTTAGGACAGATGGCAGCATCTATGGCTTCTGGACCTGGTGGATTTGTTTCTGTTATCACTGGTAATAAGATGGCAGGAGACAAGGTGAGAGAGCACCTTGGTAAGACAATGAACTTCCTGTCTAGTGGTATTGCAGGTATTCTTGCACCTCTGAAAGAGATGTTAGCGAAGTTAATCGCTGAGGTTGTAGGAATGTTGGTTAAGATTATATCTTCATTCGTACCACTTATAGTTGTTAACCTACTAATGACATTCTTAGAGCAGATCTTTGCTCTATTCTGTGCTAAGACACCAATGTGGTTAGGACTGGTGAAAGGAGCACTGAGTGACACGGCAAACTTTGCTAACCAAATGGCAAGCCTTGCTGTAGATAAGATAGCTACGTCTAAATTAGGTAAGACTATTGATTCTGCTGTTAAAGGTTTAAGCAACCGTATCCTTAAAGGTATTACCTCTGCAATGCAGAGAGTTAAGGGTGTTGCTGGTGATGTGATCTCTGCTGTTAGCACTGCTAAGGGCATGCTCAGTAAGGCAAAGGCATTAGGTGATACAGTACAACAAATATTTGAGTTTGACTTTACCTCACTAGACTGGGGTAGTTTGATGCAGATCCTTCTTGCTATTCTTGGAGCATTATTTAAGAAGAGTTGTAACAGGAAGATAAAACGTCCGAAGTCTAAAGCGTGGTTCCCTCTGATTGGTACCACGGAATGTGAAAACATAGAGGATGCTATTAAAGGATCACCATACGAGAGTGTAGATGATCTTTATAATAAAGGTACATCAACTACCATGAATATGGCAGTTGATAAGGAGGCAATCGGTAGTTATATTGACCAGATGTTTGTGGATATTAATCCCTATCTACTACAGAACTACAGTGGATTAAATGGCACAAGAATTATAGATGATGCTACGCCAGGTAAAGAGAAGAGAATGGTTACTGGACCTGGTGGTGTCAGTAGTTTTGAAGATAAGTTTGGTAATATACACTATAATATACCAAACAATCAGACTAAGATAATTGCTAAGGATAAGTGTGAAACTATTAAAGGTAACTATGCTATAACTGTTGAGGGTGACTTAACTCTTAAGGTTATGAAGAACATGCACTTTGAGGTAGGTGGATCATGGAATACACACGTATCTCAAGGACCACAGTCAGAGTCAGAAGGATCGTCATCCACACCTGATACTACTGGTACAGGTAATGCTATGTCACAGGTAGATACTAATGTTACTCAAGATAGGGTATCTGCTGATGTTATTAGTCAGTCACAGAATTTAGATACTGTTACAGATGATAGTCAAGCATCTGTTACTGCTGCTGAACAATCATTATATAAGAGAATAGACAGAAGGATGAAGAAGTTAGAGGAAGAAAACATCGGTGGTTTCTATCCTGTATCTGAAATACCTTACGCACCAGGATCTGATCACATGGGAAGGACTGCATTTGGTCCTCAGTTATCAGGAGGTTTACAAGATTCAACAGAGCAGAAATCATCTGCTAGATTTGAGGGTGACCGTGATGTTGCTATTGCAGGTGAATATAAATTCCAATCAGCAAAGGCAAGTTTTGCTGGTATTGAGTCGATGCAGATCAACGCTCAAAATGTTAAGATAGAAGGTAATACTATTGAAAACATCGCTGACGGTGAAATAATCAACCAGGCCAACTGGATATCATCATTCCTAAACTCAGGTAGGTTTGAGTTTATTGCTTTGTTTAATATGGCAGCGACATCCTTAACAGGTCAGTTTACTATGTGTAAGGGTGCTATTGTTGATATCACCACAGACTTACCATTCCCAGGCGTTGCACCACCTACACAGGTTAGAATATCAGTAGGTCAGCAGATGCCTAGTAGTATGGCAGACATACTAGCAGGTTCACAGAACTCATTCCATGCTACCTTTATCTCAGCACCCACTGGTGTGATTGCTGAGTTTGTGCCACAAGGTGCCATTATTAACCAATGTAACAATGGTCTAGGAGCATACGTGGTCAACAACGGTTACATGGCAGTCGGTTGTGCTGCTGGTCCTTGTCAGATCTTTGGGTTGCCAGTTTTGCTGAACTAGTGTATACTATATCCAGTGACCCATCCAACATGGCAGAGATAACAGGAGACGCAGAGACATACCTAGAGCATATCTGGGTTGATGTGGCAAAGAGACAAGTAAAAATCATGGACAATGAAGGATATGATGAGATTGTGACGTGGGAGTTTAGTAGTGACGGTGTGGATGGGTTCACTGAAACTTTAAAGCACTTTAAATCTATGGTCCCAGAGGATATGATTACATACACATGAACATCATTCAATTATCACAGGCAGAGTTACAAGAGAACCTGCCCTTTTCATTAAGTCTGGTAGAGAAAGGACACACCTTAAAAGTAACAACTGATAAGGGTATTGTCTGTATTATCTCACCAGTAGCATCAGTTGCTGAGGATCCACAAGAACCTGAGCTAAATATTCCAAACCCTGATGAGTTTGTCCCAGATCCAGTGGGAACACGAGCATTTGTAGACGGAGCTATGAGGGAAATGACACAAGGATTCTGACATGAAAGGACGTATCACAAGAAAATACTGTTACCTTGATGGTAAGATAGTTGACATGTGGTACATACAAGGTATACCTTTCACGTTTGAGGAGTTACCTCAAGCTATGGCAGAATTAGATGAAATTATAGAAGAAGCATCAAATACTACTGATTACACCATGCAAAACATGATGACCTGGTCAGACTATTTGATAGCAGAACAATGTCACCCACTACTGTTTACAGTAGATGAATTTATTGAAAACTACGAGGAAGTTCCTGAATGAAGATTTTTTTAGATACTGCTGATGTCACCAGTATTCTCGAACGTTTCGAGACTGGATTAATCGATGGTGTCACAACTAACCCATCTCTTATTCGTAAGAGTGGTAGAGATCCAGAAGATGTCTATCGTGAGTTAGCACACAATGGCATTCCAGACATTAGTATGGAAGTGGTAGAGGATATGATAGGAGAAGGTAGAAGACTCTCTAAAGAATTTCCCTACGTTTGTACAATTAAGGTGCCATGCACACCTGAAGGATTGAAAGCATGTAAAGTATTATCAGATGATGGAGTTAGAGTAAATGTTACGCTTATTTTTAATGCAGCTCAGGCTATCCTTGCTTCAAAGGCAGGTGCTACGTACGTCTCTCCTTTTATTGGGAGGTTGGACGACAATAGCGTTGCTGGGTTGGAGATTGTCCGATCAATAAGCGAAGTATATAAGGTGCAAGGAGTTAAGACTCAGATACTTGCAGCATCTATACGTGACGTATATAAAGTCAGTAGATCATTCTGGAATGGTGCTCAAGTAGTTACCATGCCACCTAAGATCTTTGATGGAATGTATAATCATATCCTTACTGATAAAGGATTAGAGATATTTGATAAAGATTATCAAGCAACCAAACAGTCAGTATTTAAACCACCCGCATATGCAAAACATGGCAAAGATCTTGATTCCATTTAGCCTACTCCTAGTAGGATGTACTAACCACGGAGGTATAGCATTACCTGATGGATTTACTATGGGTCCAGGAACAGCAGGATCATACACTTGTGAAGGTATAATGCCAAGTGCACATCAAATATATTGTGATACAGGTGAACACCCCAACCTATGTGACTGCTAATGAGATTAACCCAAGAAGTCATTGATAAGATTGCAGTTCTAATGCAACATACTAAAATGAATGGTGAGACTAATTGGAAAGATGGAGATGATATAGATGTTTGCTTAGGTGGACATTTCGCAGGAGATAAGTTTATTAGCATCATTAATCGTACACGTAGTAATACAACGAAACAATGAGTGTAACGCATCTACCATGTTGGACCCAAGTGGACATCCACTGGGATCAGATTATTGAAAAGATAAATGGTGATGTAATGGATGGACACTGGGGTTATTCCAATGAGAAGACTCCAGATGAAATACTTCCTACAGTCATATTAGAGGGTGATACTTTACCCTCTTCTTTTGTGCCTGTTGCTGAGAAGGTATATCGTGAGTTTGGATTTGGTTTACTAGATACCTATGTGTCATTCACACCACAGTCGAAGACACTAGGTAGACATTGTGATCATCAAGATGTATTCATAGTTGGTGCGATAGGTGCCACTAAGTATAGATTTGACGACGGCAAACAATATACCATATGGCCAGGATGTGGTATTTACATACCTGCTGGTGTATATCATGAACCTATCAGTTGTACACCAAGAGCAATTTTAAGTTTTTCCGATGGATGAAATTAAATGGGATTATGAAGAGTTGAAGAGGTCACTGCTTGACAGTGCGTCAGATTATGATAGAATAGTCAAAAGTATGAAAGAAAATGACCCTAAAGACCGAAAAGAGAAGAGCACAAGTGAAGAGTAGATTTTATTATATCTTTTGGGGTGCTGCTACTGTATCAGTATTCATTGGTCAGATGTATGTTGGATCAGGATATAGACAGTTTGCAAATTCTCTGAATAGATTGTTTGATACTATTGAAATACAAGTAAATGACCCAATCCGACGATTTTATTGAAGTATATCCAGATCTTTTATCTGTAGATAAATGTAATACTATTATTGAAGGGATGGATAAGATCCTTGATAATAGGGTAACTCCATATATGCAGAAGCACAGTGTTGCAGATAGTAGAGTTGATGAAGCATTATTTGCCGAGCATGATTTTCAAGATGCTCATGAAATGGTTAATGATACAATAGCTAGAGCTATTGAGTTATATGTTGAGAAATATAGTATTATTGATACTAGAAATTCAAGAGTTATATACCCATTCTCCACATGGAGTGTGAAATTGCAGAGAACACCTATAGGAGGTGGATTTCATAGTTGGCATTCTGAAGTTGCTGGTAATAATGATACTGATCGTGTACTTGCTTGGACATTATATTTGAATAGCTTTGAAGGTGAAGCAGAAACAGAATTTTTAATGCAGCATAGGAGGATAAATCCTGTTGCAGGTAGTGTTGGCATATGGCCAGCAGCATGGACTCATGTCCATAGAGGTAATCCACCATATAGTAAGAATAAGTATATTGCTACTGGGTGGTTATCATTTACTGGTGAATTTAGAACATGAAAAACCCCCTTTCGGGGGTGAGTATTATACACAACGGCAGTCGCTGTTGCGGATTGAAAAAGTTTGAAACACTCTTGAGTCAGCAGAGCAGATGTCTACAGAGTCTTTCCTGCTCATACGAATCGCTCTCAATAAGACAAGAGAAATAATCATCGATTAATTCATCTTGTGGTGTGTTTAAGCAACGGTTTTCATCATGAGAGTGTTTCCACTCAGCTAGTTGATTTTGCGGTCTGAGGTTGTGCATATAATACTCGAATTGGGGACAATAACAAATTAAGTTTTCACTTCATCTTGTTGTTTCCTAATTCTACCACTATTTATATGTTGGTATCAACAAATACCATTATTTTCTTAACAAATATTATTGCCTACGAGGAATTACCTAGTGAAAAGGGTAGCCCGTAAGTCGTATAAATAAAACTGTAGCAAATTGTGTTGAAATTTCGTGGCAACTAAACGGATATCCCAGTTAGAAACAATAGCAGATGCTCTAGTAACTGGTGAAGCCATTCTGCCCATTGTTATTTCTGACCCACTAATACCTAATAGAAAAGCAAAGGTAAATCAACTTTTTCGTGGACTTAGTGCAGGAACAGCAACGGAGCCAGGATTAGCTTTTGACTTGGACAGGGACACTGGAATCTACCAAGGTGCGGTAGATGAGATAGGTCTCAGTTTTGGTTCTGCAGCTCTGTACAATAGTAGAAGAGCGAATACAGATGGATCATCGACTCTTATTATAAGAGCGATTGATAGTGCATCAGCGACATCTAGTATTGAAATTACCCCACAGGGTAGTGGATATATGACTGTCAATGGTAATTTTACACAGACTGACACACAGTTCTATCTTGCAGGTGATCAAAACCCTGCTAAGAGAGCACATTTCAACGTAGATACTATCAGTACACAGTCAGGTACACGTCGTTTCGACTTACCTAACATCGGCACCTCTACTAGTACTACTATAGTTGCTAATGACACATTTCAGACTCTAACTAATAAGACTATTCTTATTAAGGACTCTGAGCTACAGATCACTGGATCTACTGATACATCAAAGATTGCTAAGTTTGAAACTGATGCTTGGGAAGCACCAGGTGCACATACTTACAAATTACCTGATTTTGGTGCTGCTAATACTCAGTCTACGCTACTAGACGATATTACAGAGCAGAATGTATTCAATAAGAATATGGTTAACCCCACATTCTCGAATACTCCATCAAATGATGAGAATAACCCTACAAAATATGTTATTTTTGATTCATCAGGATTAACTCAGGATCGCACAGTTATATGGCCCGACCTTAATATTAAGGTAGTTGGTGAAGCATCAGCCCAGACAATAGCCAACAAGGTCTACAAAGGAGCAGTATTCTGTGACACTGATGTCACGGATGGTGAGGGAAGAAAGATACAGTTTGACTTATCTAATATAGAGGATAACCAAGCTTATACCTTTAGTTTCCCTGACAATGATCCAACAGCACCATTGAATAATGGATCTGATTCAAACATGCTAGTTTCAGAGAAGAAGACTCAAACTCTGGTTAACAAAACACTGGAATTAGCTAAGATAAATAATCCAGATAACCTCAATGGAATAGTAACCCTTGATGTATCAAATATTTCGGAAAATGTAAGTATACAATTCCCGAATGCTGATGCAACTCTACTTTCAACAAACAACATTAGTGATGTTGCAATTAGTTTCGGTGGAGCACTAGCAGCACCTGTATTAGGTGGACAAATTAGACTACAACAACATTTCATGTCTGGA
>Ga0163180_10001140_pt1 | contig 15178 bp, 3 predicted proteins | sample AtlANTMetagenome_2_FD_109647 | JGI IMG/M metagenome (GOLD analysis project Ga0163180, IMG submission 109647) | Marine eukaryotic phytoplankton communities from the Atlantic Ocean - Atlantic ANT 4 Metagenome | ecosystem: Environmental > Aquatic > Marine > Oceanic | place: North Atlantic Ocean...
AGCGAGGTGTTCGCGACGACGATGGCAGCACTCCGACGACCGCGCGCATCATGAGAGCTCCAGCAGGGGCGTCTCTCTCTCTGTGTCTGTCTGTTTGTCTGTCTTTGCGTTCACGTGCGTGTATGCGCGATACAAAATACAATGCGGGAAAAAAATTGACCGGTCGATTTCGCCGCCAAAAAACTCGGCATTTTTTGAGACATCATTCATGCCGTCGTCGTCCGTCGCTTTGTTCGCTTTGTCGACGCTCCGCTCGGACGCGAACGTCGTTTTCGCGGCGCGGACCAGGAGAGGTGGGACGAAGGGAGGAGGGACGACCACCTCGACGGCGCAAGGAGGAAGAAGACGACGACGACACAGCTCGAGAGTTCAAGCGAGAAAAGGCTTGCTGGCGGAAAGGTTTGGGGAAGACGAGACGGAGAATAAAGTCGGAGAGGACGACGAGGACGACGACGAGCGGGAGTGCTCGTGCGGGAGCGGGGAGACGTACGAAGCGTGCTGCAAACGCTTGCACGAAGGAGGCATCGCGAGAGAGTCGAGCCCAGAATCGATCGTTCGAGCCCGGTTTACGAGCTACAAAGAAAATGCGCCGTCGTTTATCGTGAAGAGCACGCACGAGGAGAGCCCAGATTTCGCGAAGAGAGACGCGAAGGATATGGCAAAGGCGAAAGCGATGCTGGAGTCAGACGCGAAGGCAACGGCAAAGAAGATACGGTTTCTGAGCTTGAAAATTATCAATAAAAGTAACGTGGACGAGAATGAGAGCGGGGAAGCGTTTGTGTCGTACGAGTGTGCGTTCGACGCCGGAGAGAAGAGGGTGAAGAAGTCGAGGGCGAAAGCAAAGACGCTAGCGGAAAGAGCGAGATATCGTAGGGATAAAGAAGGGAAATGGAAATACGTGGAAGCATTGCAATTGAACGATAACGTGTTGAGTGCGGATGGTTTCGACGATGGAGGGCATAACCGAGGGAAATCATCTTTTAGGAATGGGAATTTAGGTAAGATTTTTTAAAAACCTTATGCGCTGTTGTTGTTGTTGTTGTTGTTGTTGTTGTTGTTGTTATTGCACGAATGTGTATGTGCACGGTGCATGTAGTATGTGTAAAATCAATCTATCACCTCGTAATCGTTCGAACGAACGACGAACGCGTCGAGCGTTGTCACCGTTGTCATCGTTGCCGGTGCTGATGTTGTTACTGCTCGAGGCAACGGTGGTGACGGCGCCTGTTTCACTCCGCCGATTGTCACCATTTCCGCTCGCCTGGTTAAGCACGCTTTGCGCATTTGCGGGTTCAAGCACGTCTTGCATTTACCGCATCTTTCGCTCGATTTAATCTGTGGGAAGTTCATTTGCTTCTTTGCCCGCTTTTGCTCGCTGTTGTTTCCACCGTTGTTCTTATTCTTCACACTTGTATTGTTCTGTTGCTCTTTCTCGACCGATTTACGTTTCAAGTACGAACGAAAGATGTCGTTATTAAACGGTGTTGCTGGCGGCGTTGGCTCCCGATTGATGGCAATCGATATCGCCGTCTCCACCGGACGTTTTTTCTTCGGTCTCCCCAATTTTGGCGATTTGTTATTACTCGCCATCGCTGCCGCGCTTTTTTCTGGGTGCAACAACGGACTCGGAAAGTCAAATTCGCTGAACTCTTGACCGGTTGAAGCTACTGGAACGACTGGACATATCCATTTCGGCAACTCTCGTGGGTACCCTGTGCGTCGTTCCCACGCGCGAATGCATAAGACTTGGTGGTTGAACAAGCGCGTGACTTCCGTTCTCGTCATGCCTCGAGTGACTGAACCGATGGATGCGCCAAGTAGAATGACTATTTTCGGTGATGTTTTGAGAATGTTGATGTCAACATTAACAGGTGCAGCCGCTGAGCGAAGGTCAAGGAAGACTTCGTTCACTTGGAAGTACGTGCCATGCAGTGGGAAGCTGCGTTTACAGGCACACAAGGCGGTGACGAAGAAGACGCATTTGATTGAAGGAGAGGGAGGAGAGGAAGGAGGAACAGCGCTCGAGAAGATTACATCTTCTTCACCATTTTCTTTCGTGATGTTAGTGTTTGCATTTTCCATGATGGTATCATCACTTTCTTGCTCTTCCTTGGACGGCGAAGTTTTATAGACACGCTCGAAATCTCCCGCTTCTCTCGGAGCTGCGATGACGCAAAAGCGACGCGCGTCGTCGCATGCGCCAATTATAGACGTTGGATGCGGTGAGAGTGCATGCAAAAGTTCTTTCGGGACGCACTCGTCTGGAACACGCCATCCTTGCACCTCTGAACGAAACTGAGCGTTTGTAAACGAAGATAAATCTGCGATTTGATTTTGCCGATTAGGGGTTAAAAACGCCTCCTCCTCTTCAGTGATGTTGGTCGTCGTTGCCGCAGTAGTAGTAGTAGTAGTAGTAGTAGCATTGAACTTTGCAAACCGCGGATCCTCAACTTCCATCAAAACTTCGTCTTCGGCTTCGCTTTCAAACGCCGCGGCGTCTTTCAACACTCTCTCGTCCACTTCGGCAACCGCTTCCATCGCCTTCGTTTTTGCCTCGGCTAAAATGCCAAACGCGGCGGACGCTCTCTCAAGATCGTTCCGATTTTTGTCCGGATGGCATATCTTTGACAACGATTTGAATTGACGCATGATCATCGCTGCCACGGCGCTTTTGTTTTCTTCGTCACCCTCGTCAGAGGAAACGTCATCGGAAGATAGGAGTAAGAGGACGCGCATGGCTTTCTTGCCTGCGGGTTTGCCCAAATCAGTCCAGATCTTACCGGCGGCAATGATTGAATCCATCGTTTCCGCGACGTTGTTTGCAAACGCGTCGTTTTGAGGAGAAGAGGGTGATGGCGAAGGTGATCGCTTTGGAATTGGAGAAGAATTATCTGTTGCTGGTACTTCTGGAAAGTGATTTTCATTCTGCTCCTGATGCCGCTCTTGTGCTTTCGCATGCTCAACGAATTCTTCAACCGTGAGGACATCTGCAAGCTTATCGGATGACTCCGTGGGACTGCTGAATCCATCTGGACTGGACGGTGATTCTATGCTCGAATTTGACGGAAAGATTTTTCCAATAACATTGTTATTATTATTATTATTATTATTCGTTGCCGTTGGTGTCGATGGCATCTTCAGCGACGAGACCCCCAACGGCGACGCCAAGCCGATATCTTCGATATCTTCGATTGATTTAGGCGTCGTTTGTTGAGCCTTAGTGAGATCAATCGTTTCTATTTTCTTCAGTGGTAGTGGCGGCGGTGGCGGTGATGGAGATTCCGCGGCGTTGACCTTTGATGCCGGCGTGTATACTCCGACGTTATTCATATTATTATTCCGTCGTTTTCCACCAACCTTGGCATATTCGCAATCGGAGTTCATTGGACAACTCGCACAATTCGGATCGCGCTTCGCGCAAAACACCTTCCCAAGCGTAATCATGTGATAATGTAACTCATATAACATCGTCACGTCGAATGTATTTAACCTTTCGCTTAAGAATTCGTATACCGATTCTTCCGGAGCGTACTGTTCAAGAAGTTCGAGTTTGAAATCGTCTTCGAGTGGAACCCAACCTAAGCGAGCCATGATGCGTCCAACGTTGACATCTACCGGGAAGTCTCTGTTTTCCAACGAGAGTAGGTTTACGCACGCGGACGTCTTTGTGCCCATGCCTTCAATTTCATTGAGGTAGGCACTTGCTTCTTCCGTAGATGCATCGCGAAGGAACTCGAGCGATAGCACCCCACGTTCATCAAACACTCGTCGAAGAATTTTCTTGATTCGATGTGCGAGCATGGAGTGCATGCCGCGACATCGAATACATTCTATGATATCGTCAATCGAGGCTTTGTGTAAGACGCTATGCCAATCAACACAATCGCAAACTATAACCCCGTTATCGTTATTGTTGTCGCAAAACATATCTTGACGATCTCGAGCAGCTTGCGCGAGCGCTTTCAATTTATCTGTCCTTTCTCTTCGCTCGCGTCTGTTCAGTTCTGCCCTCGAGGCAGCTTGTTGCTTCGACGCTTCTCTCTCTTCTCTCAATTTTGCTTTCTTTTCACGCATTTTTTTAACTTTCGCTTTTTGCTCTTCGTCTTCTCTCCGTAAAGTTTCCGCTTCCCGGACGAGTTCGTCGATATCGTCATTCAACATTTCCTGCGGCTTGTCGCACGCATTGTATCTTTTATCGAAGCTTCGGGAGCAGGTCCAGTTCAAGTATTCTACTTCCACGCTCGGTGTCTTGCCATGAGTGAGTAGTGAGTCTGCTAACGCTTTGGGTATCCGTCGCCACTTACTGCATTCCTCGTTCGAACACTCGATCCACGCCTCTTTCTCGCTGAATCGGCGCTTCGTCAACGGCGTTTTGGAAAAATCGTTCCACATTTGTCGCTCGTTGTAATAAAGTTGCTCTAGAGGAGACATAACGGGTAATTCAAGAATAACAGAAGACTCATGAACTTCGGCGTATTCATAGATCGATGAGTTACCGAGCTCGAACGAGCAAGAATCGATTTTTGGAACACTGCGACAAAGAAGGAAGGAGGGATGCTCGGCGTCATTTTTATCACCGTCAATCTGCATGCGCTCAATCATTTTCGCCAAGGCTGTTGCTTCCTTTTCATTTTCTCCACCTGCGTTTAGCATTTCTACAACGTCTTCCGCTGAATCTCTTTCGGATTCTCCCGAAACGATGCGTTCAATTGCTTTTCGTACCAACTCGCTCGCCGCTTGTGCGCATTCCTGCTCGTATCTCTCTCTGTCTTTTTCAATGACCGAATCGATGGCATTTTTTACCAAAGATTTCACTCTTACCGCTCTTTCGACGCGTTCTAAATGATCCCTTCGCGTTTCTTCTGTTACAGGGAACTTGGCCATTAAATTTAACATCGCAGTTGACGATAAAACGTCCGTCACGTTTTGTGTTAAATTCGCGCCTATAACTGAGTCGAGGACGGAACCGCCCCACGAGACATCCAAAGGCCTGTGGCCGAGTGTTTTGCGTGATTTACGAAGAAACTCGCCAATTTTATCGCGCCATATCCTCTTTTCGTCGTGACCAAACTTTTGAATAGCGAGCTGGCGCCCTTTCCAGATTTTCGGGATGACGTTTTTCTTCTTCGATTGCTGCTGTGCGAGAGGCGGTGGCGGCGCTCGCCTTCGCGGCATGTTACGAAAGAAGATATCGTCCGAGTCCGATTCGCTGCTGCTAGTGCTGCTGTCGGATGAGAAGTAATCGTCGTACGGTTCGCGTGGTCGCGATTCAATTTCTGGATTTGGATGTCGCCATCTTTGTTGTACTTCTTGGATGTTTTCAAAGTCATTGCCGGATCGGAACCAACCTCGTTCGCCTGGCGTTCGGGGACCGCTTCGCTTGGATTTTGCGAACCACGTGACCTTTGGTTTCATGACATCTTTAACCGCGGGTGGTGGTGTGGAAGTTAAACGAGACGAAAATACCGCTTCCCTAGCGTAACTCTCAAACGCGTTTCCATCCCAAACTAAATCTGAGGCGTTTGTGGCGAGTTCTTTTCGTGGAAACGGCGTGATGCGATGGACGAGAGCTTCGCTCGACTCGACGACGCGATCGATGGCTTCTTTAACGAGCGTGCGAATGATACACGCTTCGTCGTCGTCTTCAACGCGTTCAGGACTGTTTGTATTTTGCCGCGAGCGTTTCGATGGCCTCGGTGGTGAATTCGTGATAAGAAACCACTCGTCTTGTATCTTTGTCGCTGAAACGAGATTTTGTACTTGACTTTTCGCCTCGGCAAACAGGTTTTGATACATTTTTATAGTACCATGCGCGGGTACGACGGATGCATCTAGAGACCTCAAAAAGTCTCTGTAAATATCTTTTTGTTCGCTGACTGCTTTGGGCATGTGCATCGTACTTATCTTTTCGATTTTATCCAAAATATATTCCTGTTTCCTCGCGTTTGCGTTTTGACACGTCTCGCGAAGATTCGCCAAATTTGAGCCGACCCAATCGTGAATGGTGTCGAGGACATCCATAAACGAATAAGAGGACGACGAGGGTTGCACTTGCATTTGAACAACTTCAGGTTCGTCATCCTCTTTTTCCTCGTCTTTATCTATTGCTAACAGTGTCTCGCGTTCTTCTTCTTCTTCTTCTTCTTTACTCTTACTTTTCAAAAAACGTATGGGATGCGCTCTTACTTTTGGTTTTCGAAAATTCACCACCGGCGCTAACCGTCTCGCGACGATCGTTTTCGGCACAAAATCACGCCTTTTCTCCTCTCTTCTCTTCTTTCTCGCCAATGCTTTCATTCTTTTCTTCTTCTCTCTCTTCGATTTTTTCGTCTCGTAATATTGCGTCAAATCGTAAAACTCTTTCGTAATCCTAACTTCCTCCTTGTCCTCGATGCCTTCGAATCCCCATCGAGCGACATTAATACCTTCAATCAGCCTCGTCAATCGTTTAAACCTCGATTCAGTTTTTATCCTCTTATAATCTTTGCTAATGATCGACTCTAAAATCACCGCCGGTCTTCTGTGACCATCCTTCGACCTTTTCCCGGTATAAACGGTCGTCGGCACTGGATTCATCTTCAACCACTCCGCCTCGCGAAAGGTCATAGTTTTCACTTTCGCCGCCGTTATCGGTAACGCGTCCTCGCCTCGATTGCGCAATCCCGGTCGGTACGCGTTCGCGCTCGCTTCCGCTTGTCTTTTTAATCGCTCTCGGTGTTGCTGAGATTTCGTCGCGTGCTTTTCGTACGCAATAAAAACGTCCGGCGATTCTTCTGCTTCTGCTTCTCGCTTCTTCCTCTTCTTCTCCTCGTCCTCCTCCTCCTCCTCCTCAAAGTCTGTTATCCTTTCTGTTACGAAAGGTCTCGTGTCCTTTTTCCACACGTCATCAAAAGCGCGCTCCTGAATTCTCGGTTTCCCCAGTGGATCGAAGACCCTCGTCGTTTCATCTTCCTCGCTCTTTCGCCTCTCCTCTTTTTGTCCGCCTTTCCGCCACGCGCGGCGGCGACGCCGGCGACCACCACCACCACCACCTACCCGAGGCTGTTTTTTTATCGACTTTTTTAACGAAGTCACCATCATCGCGTGCGCTTTTTTTTTTGCGGCATCGTCGCGCGAGGAAGAAGAAGAGAGCACCAACGAGCGCAACTGCCGGAAACAACACCCCCCCCCGCGAACGACGCGAACGCGCGAACGCGTCGCTGGCATGTCTGCGTTAAAAGTGCGTGTGCCTCCTCCTCTCTCTCTCGAGCTTTTGCTCGACCCACTTTTTTTATGGCTTTTTTTTTTCGCTTTTTTTGGTTTAGATATTTTTTCGTTTAAGGTGTCGATTTGGAAGGAGTTCCTCTTTTGTTCTTTTCGTGTCGTATAAAGGGAAAAAGGACACATCGTCAGATTATGACCGCTGTAGCGACGGCGTCGGCGTCGGCGGTGGCGTCGGCGGCCGGTAGATGGTGTTCGAGAGCGAAAAGTGTCAAAGCGACGACGTCGTCGTCGAGCGGGAGAGAGAGACGTCTTCTCTTTCGCCTCAAAAAAGTTTCGGGAGAAGAAAGAAGCAGCAACTGTGGCGGCGGGAAAATTGGTCCAACGGCAGCAGAGCCGACGGCTGATGACGCGCAAACGTTCAACGAGTTAGTCGCGTTAGGCGCGTGGGATAAAATCGTGCCGGAATGTAAACGATTAGCCACGATTGGTAAAATCACCGACGGTGTCTTGGGCCAAGCCTACATTGTACTGACGGCGTGTAAAGAACAAGGCGAAGACGACAACGTTCTCAAAACGCTCGAAAATATCATCCAACTCTTGACGCAAACGCTATTACAACTGGAAGCGGATTCGCCGGCGCGACGCGCTTTGGACGAAATGATGACGTTAAACCCAGACGAAGTGTTCAACGGTCGCCTCGCGTGCCAAGAAATCATCGAAAGAAACGGCTCGAACGTCGACGACGTCGTCTTGGAGTTGCAACAGTTCTTACAAAATTGCGAGTTGCAAGACGCCGCGTTCGAAAGAGATTTAGCGCTGGCGACGGAAACCGACAATCGCGAGGAGTTCGACCGTCTCACCGCCTTAGTCACCGCCAAGTTAGAGGCGAAGAGAAGAACGCTGGCGCTTTTAGGGTACATGGGTATCTCCGAATAATAATACTATTATTATTATTAGTACTACTCCTCGTAATAACCGCAGCGTATATTTTATTCCTCTTTTTTCCTTCGATTTTAAGATTTTTTTTTACCCCAAGCGCTTTTTCGGGGAAAAAATTCGCCAGCGCGTTTCAAAACAAAAAAAAAACGACCAAAACCCTAAATATTCAAAAAAAGGAGCATTTTGCCCTCTGACGCGATCGCCCAAATCGTTGTGTCTTCATCCCATTAGGAGGAAGTACATATCACCACCTCTCTTTCGCGACTTCGTCGCGGGTGAAAAAGGTCCTCTCTCTCTCTCTCTCTGGTCGTGTGGATCTGTATTTTTGCGTTCGAAGTGGAGGCGTTTTTATTTTTCAAGTTTTCGTGGTGTCCAGAAGGGAAAGGCTTTAACGAGTCGAAGAATATCTCTCTCATCAAAGATCCGAACGACTCTCTTACGCATCGGGAACGAGGGTAAAACACGAATTTAAACGAAAAAACAACGCGTTCAATTCATTCATTCTTTCTGCGCTTGAACTCGAGGAGGAGGAGGAGGAACACCAACCACCACACGCGCCACAAACGCGCGACGACGAGATGCGACGCATCACCACCAGGTTTTTGGTGGTTCCGCGCGGGACGATGGGCTACGCGGTTTTGGTACTCGCGATGATGATGAGCGCTTTTGGGGTGGTCGATTTTGCGTCCCGAACAACGGGGAGTTTTTTCGGAAAGACCAACGCACGGGGTGGAATGATGATGATGGTCGAAGCTGCGACGAGTGGATCGGGGACGACCACAGAAGCGACCGTAGCGGAGGAGTTTAGCCCGTGCGACGCGTCCACGGCACCAAAATTTGGAGACGTTGGAGATTGTACCGCTAATTTAGTTTCGGGAGAAAGTTGCCAACCCGTGTGCAATGATGGGTATACCGTCTCTGGACCAACCAAGTGCGTTGGCGGCGAATTGCAGGCGGCGACGTGTGAATATTACTTTTGCAATTCTAATCCGGCGGAGTTTTTCAGCGATCAAGACTTGGGCGAGTCTAATACCGACAATTATTTTTGCGCGATCGAAGACACGGAGATGACGGTGACATTGAAACCACCGAACAATCAATGGTTAGCGGAACCAGACGCGCTGGAATACAAGTTAATTTGCCCGCCGGACAGAACGTTGAAGCTCGGGGATCTGAATGAAGTGCAAGCGACTTTAAACGATAAGACAGGGGAGTTTTCGTTTACGCCGGATACAAACGCGTATTCTGGGAGTAAACTGGATTTATCGTTGTTTTCGTTTTCAGTGACGAGGACCGTGTCCAACGCGGACACAGGAGCGATCGAATCGACAGAGGAGGTGGTGGTGACCGGGAGGATCTATATCGAGCCGAGAAACGACCGGGCGAGTTGGCCCTCAGATGTTGAGGAGTTGACGTATGGGCAACAAGTGAGACCGAGTAAGTTGTGCACGAGTAGTGAGAATAGTTGTGCCAACCCATGGGGGGAATATACCTTTGAAACGTTCCAAACGGCGACGTTGTACGCGTTGCCGACGGTGGCAGGCGATGAAGCCACCACGTACATTTTGCGCGGCAATTTGAATTGCATAGACGCATCAAACGTTGTAGTCTCCACCGATGGTTTTGTCGCGTGTTCCTCAGATAATACGTACGATTTAGAAGATTTGGATGCGGACAATGATATTTTGCAATACGTCATCACCACGCAACCACAGTTCGGACAAGTAAAGTTGTCGTGCGACTATGAAGCGAACAATGGTCAAGGCGCTCAGTTGTGTGGCGAAGATGCCGGCGCGTTTGTGTATATTCCGTTCGGAAATAACACCGGTTCGTCCGATATGTTTGAGTACGCGATTAACGATATGGAAGGAGGCGGACACAACGGGTTGGATCCGCCGACTGGTTTGCCCGTCGGAACGAGAGGCGCCAATTCGGCGTCCAGACGGGTAAAGATTACCGTCGCGGAAAAGTCTTTTTTACCATCGATCGAGGGCGTGAAGGAGGTCGTCACGAGTGGTGGGAGCGAGTCGTCTACAACGGCGAATATCGTGGAGGATACAAACACGAAATTCACGGCGACTCGCGCCAACGCGACGAATTTGCCCTATCAGAGTCCCGACGGTCTTGGAGCTGTTGAAGAATCTCACTTGAGAGTGTACATTGCGCAAAACGATAAATACTTTAACATAACAGGCAACGATGTGAATGGCTACGAAACAGTTAAACATGGGAGAATTAAGTGGGAGTGTTGGGACGAAAAGTGCGCAGGCAACGTTTGCGCGCAGGAACACACCGGCACGATGGTAAATATCGACGGTCAGAGTATATACACGTGCGATTGCGATTATGAGGACGGCAACACAACGATTTTTGCACAGCCCAAGTTTTGGCAAACCTGCTCAAAGAACGAAACGACGGCTAGCAAAGCGGCGTACTTTACGTACGAACCGACCCCAGACGTCGGTGGCGTTCAGGAACAACTTTGGATGCGTACAGGGGTTGAAAAAGACATCATAGCAAATTTCAACCACGAAACTGCTACGGTGCTCATAAACGTTGATATTTCACAGGTGGACGACGGGTCCCAACTCGGCGTGTATAGCCTTAACGGTACTTTGATAACCACTCGTCCTCATTTTACTGCGCCGATGACCGCCGAAACAATCAAAGAAGATCTCACAGAGGATATGTACGCGAGTCAATGGCAAGCGTTCAAAATTAAAGCTAGTGATGATGACACGGAGAACTTGTTTATCACGTTGGTAAACGCAGACGCCATTCAAGGTACGGTGACGCATTTCATCCCCGGCGTAAAACAGGGCGATCCGACCATGGGCAAGGATCCAACCTCGACCACGTCTGAGATTAACGTCATTCCAATGGGTGGGAGCATGTCCGAAGGATTCTTCTCGACGCTTTATTATCGCGCGAAGGAGTATTGGAGAGGCCCGATGGAGACGCTCAGATTTGCCGTTTCGCAAACGGATGAATGGGAAAGCGCACAAAGCAACTATCAAATTATTGAAATCACTTTTATCACGAATTGCGCTCGTGGACACAAAAAGAACGCATTGGAAACGGAGTGCAGTCCGTGTGGCCCAGGCCAGTTCGCAAATGCAATAGATACACACTCGTGTTCGGCATGTGATAAGGGCACTTTTGCCGAGGGAATTGGCTCCGCGGTATGCGACCCGTGCTCAGTGACTTCGTTTCAACCTTCGAACGGAAAAAGTGAGTGCAAGGCGTGCCCGATGCTTTCGTCAACGGAAGGTGGGGCCATTGCTCTCGGGGATTGTATGTGCGACGTTGGGGCGTACGGGCGGGCGGCCGCCGCACAAGAGGGCGACACCTATGACAGCACGTGCAAGTCGTGCGCGAGTGTGTCTTCTGTGGGGGTTAGGTGCATTATAAAAGGTATGTTATGGCCGGAAGCCATGCCCGGATATTTCATTGATATACCGGACAACTGGAATACAACCTCATTAACCGTTCGTAAGTGCACGCCAGAGAAAGCATGCCATGGGAACGCGACGTTCACGGAAATCGGGACGGACAGTTACCCGTGGACCGCACAGTGCGCGGAAGGGTATGAAGATAAAGGATGCGCGCAGTGCGTCAGAAACTCTACTCATACTTACTACCGCTTGGATGACGATTGCATGCTCTGTCCAGACACGAAGTGGGAGTCGTATTTAATCTGCGTCTTGATGTTAGTTGGTTTTATCATGGTGTTGCCGATGCTCGTCAAGTTATTGAGAAGATTCAAAGCGATTTCTCTCTTGTTCGTTTTCGTGCAAATAACCGCCGTGTTATCGGACTTGGACTTCAACTGGCCTCCGATTATTCAAAACTTATATAAGTATTTTGCGATTTTCACGTTTGACATTCAGTTACTGCAACCGGAATGCCACATTCCGAAGTTTGATTTCTTCTCGCGGTATTTCGTCGTCGTACTCTCGCCGCTCGTTTTCGGAGGGACATTTGTGATTATCACCTTGGTGAAGTTTATCATCAGCCACACGATCATCAGACTGCTTCTCGCGGGTGCATTTGACTCGTGGTTCTCGTACGACACTCGCGAAGTGGACGACGAGGGTAACCGCAGAGGTAAACTCCAGAGGATGAAGGAAAGAGCGAAGAAGCTGATCACAGATCAGAAGATAAAATTGGAGGAATTCTCCGTTGGTGATCACATTCGAAAAACCATGCACATGTTTATCCGCATCATGCTTACTTTGATGGATATTTCGTACATTTTTCTCTCGAGGGCGACGCTTGAATATTTTGACTGCGTGCCAAACGAGGCGAATGGTTTATATTATTTGGAACCTGAACCAAGTGTACGGTGTTACGACTGGGGCAATACGAGTAATACCTGGACGAAGTACTTCCCCATCGCGATGTTATTGGTGTGCATGTACCCGTTCGGTATCGTTATAACGTTTTACTTTACGCTGTATCGAATTCGGGACAGGTTGAATCGCCCAGACACGGTAAAGACGTACGGTTTCTTATACGTTGGTTATCGTCCAGCATGGTACAGATACAAGATCTTAGTCCTACTTCGCCAACTCGGCGTCGTCGCCAGTACCATGATCTGGTCGCAAGGAACGACTTCGAGTAAACTCAGTCAATCCTTGGGTTGTTTGATGACCATATTTATCGCGATGACCATTCACTTCTTTGCGGATCCTCAGGAATCCAAACGTTTGGATCGATTAGAGTCCGCGGCTATTTTCATCTCCTTCGTGAATATCTTCTCTGGTTTGATTTTCCTGACGGGAAAAGCGTCAGAAAGATTCGACGATTTTCTGTCCTGGTTCAACGCCGTTCTCATTTTAGGAGGCGTGTCTATCTTCCTCATTTACATCACCATGGAAGTCACGCCGTTCGCGGTCAAAGCCGCGAAAGGCAGCAAAGGCATCAGCGGCGTTTTATTTGGCGACATCAAAAAATTCGACACGAAGGAAAGTAAAAAGACGACGCGAAAAAAATTGGAGGAACTGGATAAACGCTTATCGAAGAAGATTTCAGTTAAAGATGAAAAGCAGAAATCGTTGGAGAAGGGCCCTTCTTTGTACCGACGAATGACCTTGGGTTCGAAACGGGATATTATGACACCAGAAGAACTTCGCGCGGAAGCTCGATCGAAATTCGTCAACGCGCAACTGAAAGAAGCGAGTAAGCAAGTGCTCGATAAAACGAAAAGAGCGTATTTGCAAGAATTACCGGTCGAGGAGGATGTTTTGGAGACGTACCGAACGGAGTACGTGAATCCAGAAACTATGGATAAAGAGTTTACAGAGTTGGACGAACAAGGCGTAGACATCCAGGCGCAGTGGATTATTGAAAGACATTTACCGGCGCCGTTTACTAGAGTTCAAGCGGTTGATATCTTAAAAAGAGTAAGCGATTTACTCGACCGCTCGAGGAAACGGCAGAAGTCAATACAAGGCGTCAACATGTTGGGCTCCTTGAAGCCGTCTGGCTTGTTTGCGTTGATTCGAAAAGGCGTAATTTCTAAAGTCTCGGACAACCTGATGAGAGTTCGTTTAACCTCAGACGATGGGCCAAACAAAATCGTCTCGAAAGTTGTCCCGTTAGCCACGGAAAAGAGCAGATCGGGGTCGTTGCTCGTTAAGTTTTACACCTGGGTCATGGGACGCCTTGGATTCAGCGTCGCGGAGACCGCTTCGGAGAAGAAGAAACGAACGAAAGCAGCGTTCAGAAATGCTATGCAGAAACAAAAAGGCGCTGGGGTGTTGACAAGCTTAACAGAGAAGAAAGAAGGCGACGGTGAAGGAAAAACGAAGAAGCCTTCTTTGCTTGAGAAGATCAAGGCGCAGCAGAAATTGGAGGAAGAGCAGGCAGAGGCTGCGAAGAAAGCCGGCGGTGCGACCTCAAAACCGGAGACGCCGCCGGAGGCTAAGGAGAAAGAACAAGACGCACCATCAAAACAGTCGGCGGTGGGTACAAAACCTTCGGCGTTGGAAAGACTCCGTAGCGTTGCGGGTGGTAGAAAGAAGGAAGAGAAGGATACGAAGAAGGAAGAAAAGGATACGAAGAAGGAAGACGCCGATGAGGAATAAAAGAAATTCTTTCGCACAACTGTATTGAAAGTATGATTCACATGACTAACATTTGTATTTGAACTATTAATATTTTATTTATTACACATTTTATACGTATTATCGTGTACTGCTATCCATAGATACACTTGCCCTATTCTCTCGCAGCCGCCGCCAGTTTCTTGCATCTTTCGATTCCAGAACTCGCGAGAAGACTGGAAGGCGATGACCGTTTCGCGCTCTCGAAATCTTCCAAAGCCTCATCGAACCTCTCGAAATGCTCCCTACACAACGCTCTTCTCAACAAACCTTTCTCGTTTTGGGGGTCCAATTGCAAAGCTTCCTCGCAATCTTTCTCGCACTCTTGCATTTGTCCCATCTGTCGATAACATTCTGCCCGATTTAAAAACAAAGTAGCTCGAAGACTATTGCTAATACTATTATTATTATTACTAGCAGTCGTAGCACCACTGCTCTCCAAAACCTCTCCTCTCTCCCTTCTCTTCTCCTCGTCTCTCAACGCTTCTCCGTACATTTGAATTGCATCCTCAAATTTCCCACCACGAAACATCTCCTTCGCTCTCGCTTTCATCTCGAAATAATCCTTCGGCAGCGAGAGACTTTCGAGTTCCAACTCTCTCAAGAACGCGTTCGCTTGCGCGTTGGTCGGATCGTATCGCACACCTATCCGCAACGCCTCGATCGCTTCTTGCACGTTTTCGTACTTGTTTTTCTTGGTGGTGGTAGTGGTGGTGGTGGTGCTACTGTTGCTGCTGTTATCGCTCATCGCGTGTAAACATCTCGCTTTGCGATAATACCCTTTCGTCCACTTTTCGTCCAAGGTCGTGCTCGTTTCCGAGTCGAGAAGCGCTTGGGAGAAATGTTTGAGATTGAAATGTGCCGCCGCTCGGTTGGTGTACACGGCCGGGTTCGTATCGTCCAATCGAATGGATTCCGTATATTTTTCG
>Ga0163180_10001141_pt1 | contig 15145 bp, 12 predicted proteins | sample AtlANTMetagenome_2_FD_109647 | JGI IMG/M metagenome (GOLD analysis project Ga0163180, IMG submission 109647) | Marine eukaryotic phytoplankton communities from the Atlantic Ocean - Atlantic ANT 4 Metagenome | ecosystem: Environmental > Aquatic > Marine > Oceanic | place: North Atlantic Ocean...
GAAGCAAAGGCAACTGGAGCAGCTTCTGTTCATGTTACAGGTGATGGTGGGTGTGCAGTTGGTGATGTTTCTTCTGCCTTTGGAAAGGCAAGTAAAGCAATTGGTGCATATTCTACTGCAATAGGTGCTTGTAATGTAGCAGAAGCTGCAGGTTCGACAGCAATAGGATTCAATGCATCAACTAACCAAGCTTGTGCATTAATTCTAGGTGGGTGTACGGTAGGAATCGGAACTTCTTCACCAGATACGAAATTAGAAGTCAAGACTTCTGTTAGTGGTGCATCAGCAAGATGCACACCACATTCTTCATTCATTCTTTATCCACATCATTCAACTGATGTACCTTATGGTCATAGTACTGGTGGAAATTTTGGTACAGGTATAGAATGGAAATCCAGAACATATAACAATAGTACAGTAAAGGTTCGTGGTTATATTAGATATGGGTTATGGGATAATTCTACATGTACAGGTGCTGGTTATGGGCCAGGACTTGCATTTGGTCTTTCTGATTGTGGGAATGATGCTTGTGATCCTACTACTTTAATGACTTTAAGAAGTAGTGGCAACGTAGGAATTGGATGTACAAACCCACTAGATACATTTGTTGTTGGTTGTACGATGGGTATGCATTCAACAAGTACATATGCTGGAATAGGATTCAATAGGGTTGTAGCAACTGGAGCAATTCCTAATAGTAGTTGTTGTGCTTATCAGATTCAAAATAACAATGGTAATCTTGAAATACAAATGTGGTCAGGTGCTGGTGCTTTTTGTGGTTATGCACTCTTTGCAAAAAGTACAACTCAAAATATAGGAATCGGAACTTGCACACCAGCAGTAAAATTGGATGTTAATGGTTGTGCATTTGCCAGTAAAATATCTATAACTGGGGCAGCTTCTGGTGCTGGTGGATGTAATTATGGTTTCGCATTTTATAATAATAGTACTTCATATTTCAATGCTAAGGTAACAATTGATAAAGTTTTACAACTTAATAATTGGGCTTGTTTCCCAAATCTTACAGGATTATATTGGCCGAATGCCTGTGCAATGCATTTATATCCACCAACAACAAATGGTAGTAGATTGCTTTTACGGTCTAGTAACGGTAATACAGGTCTTGATTTTTCAGCTTCTCATAATAATACTGTAATGGGTACAGTTTATGCCAATAATGATAAAAAAATAGGTTTTTTAGATGCAGATGGTTATTGGTCATATACAATTCATTGTGATACAGACCATAGATGGTATATTAACAATAGTGAAAAAATGAGTTTGGCAAATGATTTATTGACTCTTGCGACTAGTAATGGATTATGTGTATGTGAATGGGCAAGATTTACTAACGCAAAAGGTCTTTACTGGCATAATTCCTGTAGTCTACATCTGCGTGGAAGTGGTGCTAATCTGAATATATATAATCATCATGACTCTTTATCCCTTCAATTGGGTGTTTGTGCAAATGCCGTCATTGCTGGTTATGTCTATGGGAATTGCCATAAACAAATAGGATTTTTAGATACTGATGGAAATTGGGCATATATGCATTGTTGTGATGATGTTCATCAATGGAGAATCAACAACACCGAAAGAATGGTTTTGAATAATAATTGTTTGAGAGTCCAAACCCAATATGGTTATTTAGATATGGGGCCTGCCAATTCTAGTTATGCTCACATACAAACTGATAGAAGTCAGTTTTACTTTAATAAGAAACTAGTAGTCGATTCAGGTGATATTCAGAGTTATGATGATAATTTAAAACTTTCAAGACGTGGATGTGGAAATCAGTGCCTTGAAATTCTCGATGGATGTAATTATTCTGGACAAAGATTAGGTTTAGGTTGTGGTGTATGTCATGCTTGGAAAACAATTAACCTGACAGGTGGTTCATATAGCAAGTTTTATCCAGTTGGTGTGAATGTTAGTTGTGGATGCTTTTGGTCTGATGATGAAGTAGAAATTGCCCAATACAATGTACACTCCCCTGCTAGTAGTTGTGGTGCTATGTATCTTAAATTTAGGGCAAATATTACTGGTTGGGGTCATATTAATCCCGGCGTTATAGTTGAGAAGTACAATACTGGTGGAACCAACCAGTTGGTTTCAATGATACGAAACTGCGACCATTATACATGTCGATATGTAGTTTGGTTAAGAGGTGGTCTGACTTATTATGGTAGAACTTGCACAGGTGGTGAATTTCATGATATTACTAATAGTAGTGATGCTAATTGTATTGTTTATGACAATTCTAATGATAGTTATGACCTATATGCTCAACATGTTACTACAATCGGTGATCCAGAATTCGCACAGTTAGACCACAATGGTGGTGATGTAGCAGTAGCATTAACCAGTAATAATATTGATAATACTTTATCTGCTGGTTGTTATGCACCAATAATATATGCCTGTACTTGTTTAAGCACACCGAAACTAACTATTTCGACTTATGGAGCATATTTTGAACAAGGAGGTTCAGCTGCAAATCCGCAATTATGGTGGAAAACATGTACAGGTAGTACTTCTGGTGGTTCAATTAATACTGGTTGCCTTCAAGGTACTTGTTGTGTTTTCTCACCTTTATTTTGTGCATGTTGTGTGTCCGTTGGATCTACTGGTATACAAGTACATGCGGTTCCAAGTACAAGTCATCTATTCAATACCGATCATGGAGCTGCTGGAAATATTGAAATACAGCATCATAATGCTACAGCATCTCAATGTGCTCAAATGGTACTAGGTACTTCAGAACCCGGCTGGTCTTGGGATGGTGCTTGGATTGGACAAAATGTAAATGCAAATGGGGGTTATTATGGTGTTAAAACTACATCAATGGGGAAAGGTACTATAATAAGAATGATAAATGGGTGTTATCAACTTGCTATAATACCATCCGCAACTGGAGCTGGTACTGCTCGTTGTAATCTACTTTTATATTGTACTTCCTGTCTTGAAAATTACATATGTGCTTATTTTGCTTGTAGTGTAAATGTTGGAACTGGAGTAAACAAAAGTACTGGTATGAACATTGCAACTGATGGTTGTAATGATAGTATATGGTTGAATACCACTACTTATTGGAATCACGATTCAGGAAATCAATGGGCATCTAGGGTTTATAAACATGACACGGGTAGTGGTATACCTCTCAAATTTGCATCTCAGCAAAATGCTAATTGGTATGAAAATGTGTGTATTTCTCACGATCAACACGCAAACCATCCAGCATTAAAGGTTGGTGGAAAAATAGAAGCAACTGGTGATATTACAGCATGTACTTCTGATAGAAGGTTGAAATGTAATATACTTACTATACAACGTTCTGTTGAGAAGATTAAAGCACTTAGAGGTGTTGAGTTTGAATGGGATATGGATTATATTTCGGGTTGTAAATTAGATTTCAAACCACCAGAGACTAAAAAGACAGTTGGGTTTATTGCACAAGAATTGGAACAGGTTATACCAACTGCTGTTAGACAATCTGCGGTAGAAACTTCACTAAACAGAAATGTATCTTGGGAAGAAAAATATAAAACCATTAAACCAGAAAAGGTAATACCACTTCTGGTAGAAGCAACTAAAGAGCAACAATGCACCATCGAAAAACAACAAAGACAAATAGATACCTTGACATGTCAGGTAGAATTGTTACTAAAGAGGTGTGCATAGATGAATTTTTACGAATACCCCATTACACAAGATTATAGTTGTATTTCCACACCATACAATGAGACTTCTTATTATGCTATGCCAGCAACGATTCATCTGCCAGCTTCTGGCAAATTGAGTTTAGGAACGTCTGCTGGTGTTGGTCAATGTGCTCAATTTCTTACAATGGCATGTCCGAGTGGTCTTTCGACACTCACTAGTCAGAATGCTAGAGATATTTCGGGTATTTCAGCAATACAATGTGGTTATATTATTACTGGAGCCCATGAACAGGGGGTTGCTTCTTGGAGTTTTGATACTTGTATGCAACCCGATTCAGCTGTCTGTCAAATACTTCGATCATGTAGTGGTTGTTTTCTTGCTATTTCATCTGCGGTTGCTTCTTGTGAAGCAGACGGTTATGTTTTTTTAGGAACTTGTTACAGTAATGGTGCATTCGGTGTTTGTTGTAATGGAGTTATATCTATTCACGTTGGGTCAAACGGATGCTTAACACTTAAAGATTCAGAAAATGCTTCTTGGGGTGGTAATCAATATGGGTTGGTGTGGGGTGGTATGTATCATGACCAAAAGAGTAAATTTATCTATGTAAATACATATCACGGCCCATCAATCTATTGCTATAATTCTTCAGATGGAAGTCTTACTGTTTGTAGTTTCTGTTATGCAACTCTTTCGTATACGAGGGGCATATATGCTATGGATTTTTATGGATGTTGTTATCTATTAACAGCAAATGATGGATATGGAATATATGCGTACTGTTTACATCAGGGAACAAATTGTATTTGTAGTGGAGCTGCCTACTACAATAGTGGAAATTGTAAGATTGGATGTGGTTATAATGCTAGTGGTCAGTCTGGGTATGGTTGGACTTCGGGTATGAGTTGGACTCACCCTGCTTGTCATGTTTGGGGTGGTTGTGCCACACATTGTGATGCAGACGATGGTGGTTTTTTTGTTACTTCAAACGGTAGGTGTCTTTTTATTATGTGTCTTTGGTGTAACAATTTAAATCCATTTGTAATGTGCTTGAAATGTAGTTATTGTCTTCATAATAGTAGTTTGACTAGTTGCCAAATTCACGGTGTGTCGGGTGATGATGAATATATTTATGTCATACAATGTAGTTGGATTCAGGCATTTTCTATTTCTACCAGTGGAGCAGTAACTAGAATTTCGTGCTGTACTAATTATTATTCACCTGCTAGTGGTAAATATACTATTAATGCAGTTCCGAATAATTCTAATTATGCTTCTACATGTCATATATGGGTGTCTTGGCGTTCTGAATACGCATCAAATAATAGTCAGAAAGGAAGATTATTGGCATATCACAAACCATCACAACACAAAAGTATTAGAGGATTGTTTGGTGGTTCTGCTCCTGATGCTATTTCCGAATATTATGCAGGGGGTAGTTATGTTCCGAGTTGGAATACTGGTTATGGAGTACCAACAAGTGGTGAAATAGCATTTTCAGATTTCTATAACGCAGGTAAGTAATATGTATAATTTTTTAGCAGATTTTTCGGATAATAGGAGAACTGAATCTGATGTAGAAGTCATTTTAGTTACCTTTAATTATTTTTATAGTGTACCAGAACAACAGATGTTGAGAATTGGTTATGAATTACATTTCGATAGTGATTTAGAACAAAAAGTTATAGAAGTTAGTGGTGAAATTCTTGAAACCTTTAATATAAATAATAGAGATACTGTTGAAGAATGTGTTCTTGATTATCTAAAAACAAAAAGTGAATTTAGCAATATTAGAAATGTTACATAAATAACAATGTATAGAAAAAAAAGAAGGAGAATAGTAAATCATGTCTGAACAATTAGCATTAGATCAAAATGAATTGACAGAGGCACAAACCCATATCAATCTGATTCAAAAGGCATATCGAAAACTTGAATCAGCACAATACGCAGCTCGGGAATTAGAAAACGATTTTCGTGATCTAATCAATACCCATATCCAATCAAAAGGGGGTGATCCTAATCTGCAATACACCCTAAACACCGATACGGGAAGTTTAGAAGTCGTAACTGAACAACAGGTTCAGCAACAAGAAGGAAACCCAAGTAATGGATCAGCACCAAACTCGGAGGAAGTTGATCCGACAGGAAATTTTAAGTTTGGAGATGAATCAACAGGAGCATTCAAAGACGGAGACGCAGACGAGGTGTAAAAAATAAAACATGCCAACTAAAATACCACTTAGGGCAACGTATGATACATCTGGCAACGTTGCAACTGGTTTATCTGAATACCAAAGCAATGAGTTCATTTCTACCACTTTTGGTGGAACTGGTGCGAATACCTATGCTCAGGGTGAGATTTTAGTTGGTAATGCTTCTGGTTCATTAACAAAAAATACCATACAAGGTACTGCTGGTCAAATCACAGTTACTACTGGTGATGGAACAATTACACTCGGTCTTTCTAATGATTTAGGTTTTAATACAGCAACTAAAAATGCAGTCGGAACTGTCAAAATACCTGATAGATTGGCGGCAACAGAATTTTGTACTAACATCTCAGGTGGTACTGGTTATTGCGATTCCACTAATGTTCTTACGAGAGGTGGTGCAGTTGGTTCTTCGGGTTTGACGATTAATATTTCTACTGATAATTCGGGTGGGGTTTGTTCTGCTACAGTTGTAACTTCAGGTACTAGATATGCAGTTAATGATGCAATTACTGTTACTAGACCTATAACCAATTTAACTTCAACTACACCAACACCATCTTCTGCATGGCAAGGAACATCAACATATACTAATGTTTCTTCGGTAGCAGAAGTATGTACAGGAATTAAAACTTTTTCATGTTCAACTCCAACACCTTCTGATTCTTGGACACCGAATGCAAATTATACAACTGTAACTCAAACTATATCTTCTGGTTCAGGTACGGGTGCTTCTTTTAATATTGCAACTGATACGGATGGAAATCCAACATTTGGTTTAGCAACTGCTGGAAATGGTTATTCACTTGCCGATACATTACAATTTACAGACCCAGGCTCTACAAGTAATACGGTTTCTTTCAAAGTGTGTAGTTTATTAACTGAGAGTGGTGTAACTGCTGGAAATGGTGCAACTTTTAATGTAACAACAGATGGTTCAGGCAATCCAACAATTTCTATATGTTGTAATGGGTTAAGTTATATTAAAACTGACCAAATTATAATATCAGAACCAACAGGGTATCTAATCAATTTATCAGATTCTACACCAACAGTTGGAGAGTCGAATTTATCCGCTGCATGGTGTATTAATCAATCTTATACAGGTCTTATACAATGTGCAACGTCTGGTTCTGGATACGGTGCGTCATTTAATGTTACTACTGACGGGAATGGTGATCCAACTTTTGTTATCAATAATATCGGGCAAGGATATAAAATTGGTGATACATTGACGGTAGTGGATGGTTCGTCTACAGAAACAGCAACTTTAACGATTGCGTGTGTCAGAGATAGTTATATATCAAATGTTTGGCAACCAAGTATGACACATACTGCAATTGCTCAATCTTCATCTTCTGGTTCAGGCACAAGTGCAACATTTAATGCAACTACTGATTCTAATGGTTATCCTACATTTGCTGTTAATGCAGGGGGTAGTAATTATGTGGTCGGTGATACTATTACACTTACAGAACCAACTGGTGTTTTAACTATTTTCAGTACTTTGCCCACACCATCCGCTGCATGGGCAAGTGGTCAAAATCATACTAACGTTTCGCAAACTTCGACTACGGGTAGTGGTTCTGGAATAAAAGTTAATATAACTACAGATGGAAATGGAAACCCATCGTTTCTATTAGTTGATGCTGGTGCTGGTTATTTAATGAATGACCAAATAACATTTACTGATCCACATGCAAGTACGTCAAGTACGGCAACATTAGTAGTTACCAGTACTATTGCTCAATCTACTGCTGTTTTGTCTGTAAAAAGTATAAGTGGTGGTGCAATATCTACCATAAGCAATACAACACCAATACAACGTTCTACGGCAACGGTTACGAGTGCAAATACCGATTCTATTCTTAGGGTTAAAACTATTGCCAATGGTGGTTTGTCGATAGATACACAAGGAAATATAAGTATTGCTCCATTAGTTGGCATGTCGGATGGTGCTATTTTTAATACTATAACACCTACTTTAGAATTAATTTCCAGATTAGATATTGATGAAGGTGGTCGGGTTAGTAATATAGATAAAAGAACTTTATGTGCATCGAATGGTGTTACAGTCGCAGAAGATACTGAAGGTGTTTTGCGACTTCAATCTGATGGACTTGCAGTTGCAATGTCTATTGTTTTCGGGAGTTAGTAATGGCAACAGATTTTCAGACTAAAGAAGTTAAAGATTTGGGAACTAGTTTTACGAACTTAACAGGGTCGTATAGCACTGGTGAAGTTACGGTACATGCGATTTATATTTCAAATAAAAATGCGGATTATAGGACTTTTTATTTATCTTTATTCGATAATGCTGGAACACCAGCAGAAAAAGCAAGTATTTTATATAATGTAGATATTGCACCAAAATCTTCTTTGGTAGTAGAAAAACCAATAAATTTAACGACATCTACAACAAATACGGATCAAAGACAATTGAGGGTAAAGGCATCACACACAGAATCGTTGGATGTTGTAGCCTCGGTGCTAGTAATCACTTAGGAGAGAAGAGATGGCAAATCAAGTACCATTAAAAGCACTTTTTGATGAAAATGGAAATGTAACTAGTATAGGACAATTTACACCGACTGATACAGTTTCTGTTTCTGATGGTGGTACGGGAGTTGAGAGTTTAACGATTGGAAATATTATTATTGGAAATGGAACAGATGCATTTCAGTCAGTTACAAGAGGTTCATTATTGGCAGGGGATGCATCAGTTACAATTACTGGTGGAACCAACTCAGTTGTTGGTGGAAATGTTACTGTGCAATTTAATACAGGAAATATAGATATTTCCCAAACATCTGGTTTTCTACCAGCAGGGAGAGTTACGGCAGATATATCCGACCAATGGGTCGAGTCAAAAATTCCAACTTTAGATGGAAATACGGTTACAGGAGATTTCTAATGGCAGTTCCAAATTCCAGAGCAACTCTAAAAACATATTGTAAACGAAGACTCGGTTCTGGCATGGTAGATATTAATATCACTTCAGATCAGGAAGATGATGTCATAGATGATGCATTACAATTTTATCAAGATTATCATTACGATGCAATCGTAAGAAGTTTTCTCAAACATCAGGTTACTTCATCAGATAAGACGAATAAATATATTTCAATCGGAACTAGTGTAACTGGTGTTATTAATGTCTATCCAATTAGTTCAGATTCTACGGTCAATATGTTTGATATAAAATATCAAATGAGACTCAATGATTTACATGATTTTTCAGATGTTCAAATGATGCATTATTCGATGGTTAGTCAAAATTTAGAAATGATCGACCAGATGCTAGTAGGAAAACATCCTTTTGATTTTTCCAGACATCAAGATCGTTTACATATTCATATGGATTGGACAAATGATGTTGCAGTTGATGAGTATTTACTTATCGAAGCATATGAAATTCTGAGTCCAGAAACATATACATCAGTTTATAACGATAGATTCCTAAAGCAATACGCAACGGCATTGATGAAAAGACAATGGGGTCAAAACCTAAGCAAATTTGAAGGTTTGCAACTTCCCGGCGGTGTAACCTATAGTGGTACTACCCTGATGCAAGATGCAACCACAGAAATACAAGAACTTGAAACACAAATGCAAATGAGATACGAAGAAATGCCACAATTCTTAGTGGGGTAAGAAATGACAGTCAGAACGGGTTTTACACATCATTCGTCTACAACTGAACAAAGCATGGTTCAGAATCTAGTAACCGAAGCAATACAAATTGCTGGTTTTGATGTGAACTATTTGCCTAGAACTAGCAACAATGTTGATACCTTATTTGAAGATGCAGAAAAAAATTCATTTACGACTTCATATGCTATAGAAATGTATTTTGGAGAAGATACTATTAATGGTATGGGTGGTACAGGTGATATTGCTGGTAGATTTGGTTTAGAAATTCAAGACACTTGTCAATTGGTTTGTTCATACCAAAGGTTTGCTGATGTTGTAACCGCAGGAGATGCGACTATAACTAAACCAAGAGAAGGTGATTTAATATATCTTCCTTTGTCAAGTCAATTGTATGAGATTACTTTTACCGAAGACATGGTTCCTTTTTTCCAATTGGGTAAAAATTATGTCTGGCAGATGGAATGTTCGTTATTCCGTTATGCACAAGATACGCTTAATACAGGTATTACGGCAGTTGATAATATTGCCACAGAAACAGATAACTATACACAAAGTGCAGATATTGAATCTGATGCTGATGGTGGTATTGTTGACTTTACAGAATCTAATCCATTTGGTGTATTCTAATGCTAGGAACAACATTTTATAACGAATCTATTAGAAAGGCATTAGTTTCTTTTGGTACATTGTTTAATAATATTACTATTCAACGTGTAGATTCTAGCAATAATACACAAAATATTCTTGTACCATTGGCATATGCTCCTAGAGCAAGGTTCAGACAATTGGTACAAGCGGCAACAGGTGTAGAAACTCAGTTTGAACTTCCAAGAATGAGTTTTGAATGGACATCTTTGACTTATGATAGTGCTAGAAAATTGAATACCATGCAAAAAACTGCTACTGCTGTTAGTGGGGATAATTCACAAGTAAATTATAGATGGCAAAGAGTTCCTTATAATTTAGATATTACATTGTCAATTGCTTGCGATCAAACGGAAGATGGTTTGAAGATTGTAGAACAAATTTTGCCATATTTCACACCAGAGTTGACCGTTGCTATTAACGATGTAGTTAAACATGATATGCCTGTTATTTTATCAGACGTATCACAGGAAGACCAATGGGAAGGTGGATTATCTGGTGAAAGACGGTTGATTCTCTGGTCTTTAAATTTTCAGTTAAAAACCTATCTATATGGCCCAAGTACTACATCTAAAGTGGTTACAGAAGCAATTGCCAATATGTATAGTAATGTTTTTGATGGACTTGATACTGTTAGTGATTCAGAATTGATAGATGTTGATGGAAGGGCAGTTAGTCGAATAATAAGAACAAATACAACTAATACAAAAACGGATAGGTCGTCATGAACCATAAGATGGATGTTATTCTCAATGATATTTTTGATATGGAGCAACCAGAATCGGAAGAAGTTGTCGAAGATATACAAGTTATAGAATCGAATCCAGAAAATCGTGAAATTGATATTGAAGAGGATTATGTTCAGAGTCGTGAAAATTACTATAAGATATTCAAACAAGGTGTAGATGCAATGGAATATGCACTGGAATTGGCAAAACAGTCTGATAATCCAAGAGCATTTGAAGTTTATGGTCAGTTAATGAAAAATACATCAGAAGTCAATGATCGTTTGATTGACTTACAAAAGAAAATGGAAGAATTGAAAGCAATAGAAAAGAAAGGAAATCCAACAAAGGTTACAAATGCTTTATTTGTGGGTTCTACATCAGATTTACAAAAACTAATAAAAAACAAACAAAAAGAAGATGCAGTCGATTAATTATCTAGGAAATCCTTTACTAAAAAAGGCAAATGTACCGATAGATTTTACACCAGAACAGGTGGAGGAATATATCAAATGTGCCGATAATCCGATTTATTTCATCAAAAAGTACATGAAGATTGTAACGGTTGATGAAGGTTTAATTGGATTTGATATGTGGGATTTTCAAGAGGATATGGTTCAGCAATTTCATGATAACCGATTTGTTATTTGTAAAATGCCCCGACAGACGGGAAAATCGACTACCATTATTTCGTATTTGCTTCATTATGTACTTTTTAATCAAGATGTTAGAATAGGAATTCTAGCAAATAAGGGAAGTACAGCAAGGGAGTTACTAGGAAGATGGCAATTAGCATATGAAAATTTGCCAATTTGGATGCAACAAGGTGTAGTTGAATGGAATAAAGGTAATATCGAACTAGAAAATGGTTCTAAAATTCTTGCATCATCTACATCATCTAGTGCAATCAGGGGTGGAACATTCAATATTATATTTTTAGATGAATTTGCTTTTGTACCAGAACATATTGCTGAAGATTTTTTCAGATCAGTTTATCCTACAATTTCATCTGGTAATACAACTAAAGTATTGATAGTTTCAACACCTAATGGTATGAATCAGTTTTATAAAATGTGGACTGATTCAGTAGAAGGACGTAGTGATTATGTACCGATTGACGTACATTGGTCAGCGGTTCCCGGCCGTGATAGTAAATGGAAAGAACAAACCATACGAAACACCTCAGAAGATCAATTCAGAATAGAATTTGAAACTGAGTTTATAGGTTCAACCAATACTCTAATTTCACCAAGTAAATTGTCTATGATGGCATTTCGAGAACCGATTGCCAGAGGTGATGGATTAGATATTTACGAAACAGCAAAAAAAGAACATATTTACATGATGTCTTGTGATGTTGCTAGGGGTGCTGGTAAGGATTATTCAGCATTTTCGGTGATTGATATTACAGATACACCATATAAATTGGTAGCAAAATATAGAGATAATCATATATCACCTTTATTATATCCCAATGTTATAGAAAAGGTGGCAAGGGATTATAACGAAGCATATGTATTAGTAGAAGTAAATGATATTGGTGGTCAGGTTGCTGATACCTTATATCAGGATTTAGAATACGAAAATATTTTATCCTCTACTGTTAAAGGTCGTGCTGGACAAGTACTGAGTGCTGGTTTTGGTCGTGGTTCAGAAATGGGAATCAAAACAACTGCACAGGTAAAAAGGATAGGTTGTCGAGTACTAAAAACATTGATAGAGGAAGATAAGTTATTGATAGTTGATTTCCAAACAATTGCAGAACTAACATGTTTTGCAGTTAAGGGGAAAAGTTATCAGGCAACAGAAGGGTCGCACGATGATTTAGTTATGACATTGGTATTATTTTCATGGGTAAGTAATCAACGATATTTTAAAGATTTGATGGATCAGGATTTAAGATTGAAACTACACGAACAACGAATTCGTGAAATAGAAGATGATGTTACTCCCTTTGGGATTATCAATACAGGATTGGAAGTTGAAACTTTTCAAGATTCAGATGGTCAAATATGGGAAGTTGTCGAGTGAAAAAATTGTTTTTTATAAATAACAATACAGCAAATCTTAATTGATATTTTTTAAGAGATTAGTTTCAAAATTCAATATATTGAACAAGGAGAGAGAATATGGCATTTCAAGTAAGCCCAGGCGTCAGTGTTTCAGAAATAGATGCTACTAATTCGTTAGCACCGAGTTCTTCATCAAATGCTGGTTTTGCAGCTGCATTTTTATGGGGGCCAGCAGACAAAATAGTAAGTATAAGTTCTGAACAAGACTTGGCAAATACATTCGGAAAACCCACACATACCGACATAGAACAAAACTGGCATGTTGCTTCTAGTTTTTTAGCATATGGTGGTTCATTAAACGTAGTCAGAACAGTAGGAACAACTGCCAGAAATGCATCAGATGGTGCGGCTTCTGCTAACGAAGGTGCTGTTATTGACTTTGAAGAAACAATAACAAATGCTGGTTCTAGTTATAGTGCAGCTACTCCAGCTACAACGACAGGTGGTTCTGGTAGTGGATTAACTGTAAATACTACAGTTGATGGTAGTGGTGGATTAGCAACAGTAACAATAGCCGCAGCTGGTACTGGATATAACTCAGGTGATGTTATCACAATCAGTGGTGGTTCTGGTGGTCAGGTAACAGTTGAGACTGTTAGTGGTACATCAGTTGCTGGAGTTTCATTTAAAAACGAGGAAGCATTTGATGCTGATACGGCAGTAACTGCAACATTTGCCGCTAGGTATATGGGAGAATTGGGAAATTCTATTCAAGTAGATGTCTATCATAGCAGTTCTGGTACTTTTGGTGAGTGGAAAGAAAATTTTTATCAAAATGGCACAACTACCGCAGTAGATTTTAGTTCCTTGTTTGACAGAGCTCCCACTACTTCCACTTATGTTCTTAATAATAATGGTGGAGTTGAAATAAACGATGAAGTTCATATTGTAGTCGTAGACTATGATGGTCAAATTTCTGGTAAAGCAGGGGAAATTTTAGAAACTTTTGCTCATGTATCTTTGGTAACTGACGCAAAAAACGATCAAGGCAATAGTAATTATTTCAAAGATGTTATTCGTAGAGACTCCAAGTATATCTATGCTACTGGACAGTGGGATAATATTGGGAAAGGTGCTTGGGAAAGCAAAACATCAACCTATGCAACTGCATTTACAGTACTAAATCCAACTAAACCTATTTCATTAAAATTGGGTGGTGGTGTGGATGCTAATACTACAGATGCTAATAACGGTAATACAACTGCTATTCGATATAGTGCTAATACTGGATACGGTTTGTTTCGTGATAAAGAATCTATTGATATAGATTTATTACCAGTTGGTGTCGATACTTCTGGTGCATTAGCAATACAAACAATCGACAATGTTGCAAAATATCGTAAAGATGCTATTGTATTTTTCTCACCAGATAGTGCAAGTGTTATTGGCACAGGTACATCTAAAGCATCTTCTGTAGTAACAGACTCAACTGAAACTGGTTTATCTAGTACATCTTATGCCGTTATGGATTCTGGTTGGAAACGAATGTACAACAGATATACAGATAAATACATAGACATACCATTAAATGGAGATGTTGCTGGTTTATGTGTTGCTACTGAACAAGCAGTAGGAGCATGGTTCAGTCCAGCAGGGTTGAATCGTGGAGCAATTCGCAATATAGTAAAGTTACATTTCGATCCAAACAAAACGGACAGAGATACACTTTATAAAGCAAATATTAATCCAGTTGCTAATATAAACGGTGCTGGTACGATTTTGTACGGAGATAAAACATTCTTGAAAAAACCCAGTGCTTTTGATAGAATCAATGTACGAAGATTATTCAACTTATTAGAAAGAACTATTGCCAACGCTGCTAAGTATATGTTGTTTGAATTCAACGATGAATTTACTAGAGCATCATTCCGCAACATGGTAGAACCGTTTCTTGCTGGTATTAAAGCAAAAAGAGGTATTTACGACTTTAAAGTTGTTTGCGATTCCTCTAACAATACAGGTGATGTCATTGATAGAAATGAATTTGTTGGTGATATTTATATCAAACCAGCACGTTCTATCAATTATATCCAGTTGAATTTTGTTGCTGTAAGAACTGGTGTTTCTTTCTCAGAAGTTGCAGGATAAAAGGAGAAATAAGTAAATGGATATTTCGGGTTTCAAGCAAGCAATGGCAGGGGGTGGTGCAAGACCATCCCTCTATTTTGTTCAA
>Ga0163180_10001142_pt1 | contig 15144 bp, 9 predicted proteins | sample AtlANTMetagenome_2_FD_109647 | JGI IMG/M metagenome (GOLD analysis project Ga0163180, IMG submission 109647) | Marine eukaryotic phytoplankton communities from the Atlantic Ocean - Atlantic ANT 4 Metagenome | ecosystem: Environmental > Aquatic > Marine > Oceanic | place: North Atlantic Ocean...
GTGTGTGGAAAATTAAACGCGTGCGCAGACGAAGTGAAGTGAAGTGTAAATGAAGTTCGTATTAAACTGAAATTTGAGTTGTAAATGAGATATATGGAAAAAGAGTTAGGGGATTTGGCGTCATTACACAAGTCACTTAATGCGCGCTATATCGATATAATCGGTATATCGTATATCTGTATCGATCGATATACAGTTTTACCGATTATATTGTTTGAGGTGCGCTTGAAGGTGTGAGTAAAATATCCAATACATAAGTGGGGGGGTCAAAATGTCATCTGCATTCAGGAACCTTCTCCTTTTTGTTATCTTTGGTATGATATTCACGTTAGTCTACCTCTGGAAAGACGCGCAGGTTGGGCTGGATGAACTGCACGAGAAACTCGATACCCAACGACATCTATTTGAGCAAAAGTTAGGGGAATCGGAGAAACAGTCAACAAGGAAAGAACAAGAAATAGAGAACGTGAAAGCGAAAGCAGATGAGTTAGAACGCAGATTAAACGCCGTGCAACAAGAGAGGGACGAAGAGAGCGCGAAGTGCAAAGCTGAAAACGAGTCATTTCACGCGGACAAGTCTGTCTTAGCTGAGCGAGTGAGAGGTTTAGAAGATAAAGTGAAGGCGACGAAAGCGACTACAAATGCATATGCAAATGCAAAGATTGCTGGTGCGAAAGAAGCGTTGTTATCTATCGGCCAGGCGTTGTATTCAAATGCTCCTGCATCTTTCGAGCGAATTGAGGATGGCGGTGAATTGAACAAGGAACAATCGTGTTATGCTAGTAGTAAAAATAATTTTGAGATCGATATCGAGGAAAGTGAGTCTTCAGTGCAAAGATACGAAGTTTTTGTCAATCCAGGACGTCCCATCGAAGAATCTAAAGGAAAAGAGACCGACTCAAATATTACGATGGCATCATCATCATCATCAACAACATCAACAACATCAACAACAACAAAAGAAACTACAGAAGGTATTGATTATTCGCATATGGCGATGGTATCAAAGCTACCTGCACGCGCTTTGTGGAAATGGATCATGATTTGGCAAGCGGCTCAAGTAAAAGAGGGAGAGCCAGATCAGCATTTCATGTGTGCATACTCAGACGATGCCAAATCATGGACAAAAGCTATTCGAATGCCAATTGGAAAACAGCGCGGTACAATTCCATGGGCGCCAGTTTTGCGCTTATCCGGGGAAACGCTAACTCTATTCTTCGCGGAGTCTACTACGTGTATGAAACCCGGTGGTGGCGTTGCCGCCATTGACGGAGCGGATATTCCGAGGTGGGCACCTGGTGGTGATATTCGGTTTGCAACCACGCGCGATGGCTTTCGTTGGTCAAAGCGTGTCGAGCTCTTGACGCAATCATACAACATGGGAATCCCCAAAGTTATCGCGAACCCAGCGATACAGATCAGCAGAGGCGATCACAAAGGTACACTTATATTGCCGTACTGGGAAGAAGTTCCGAAAATGTCGACGAAACGTGAAGGATGTCCGAGTCCAGATGCGACGCCGTCTGCAGGCGCTCTCATTTCGAAAGACAACGGAAGAACTTGGAAACCTTCGGAGTCTTCACTTACCGATTCCGAGACGTGGTTGATTGAAGGAACAATGGCGGAATTGTCCAACTCGAGCGTTTTGCATTTATTTAGGACATCAGTTGGTGAAATATATAAGAGTTTGAGTGATGACGGTGGAAGGACGTGGACGAAAGCATCCTCTACTGGTTTACCGAATCCAAACTCGAAGATTCATCTTTTGAGATTAGCGGATGGAAGATTAGCTTTGGCGTATAATCACGATAGAAAGTACCGAGCGAATTTATATGTGGCGATTTCGGACGACGACGGGGAAAATTGGCATTTAGCGGCCGTTATAGAAAAGGGAAGTGAGAATTCGATGTATGCGTACCCAACCATGGTTGAGGATGAATGTAAACTCTACGTCGCATACAGCATCATGACTCGCAGAGATTGGAAAGAGATTCAAGATAGAACCGCGAACAAACCGAATGGGGGAGGTATATATATCGCAGAAATAGATCTCGTGAATGGAATATTAACGGGCAAGGAGGCTATTCTGTTGAACGAGCAGCATTCGTCGCCTCAAAATACCGAAATGGTGCAGCCACGGGAGGTCACCTCGAGTGTTTGAAGTATTTGCACGTAAAACGATGTCCTGCGCGTACCCACGAGTGAAGAAAGAAAGAAAGAATGAATGAAAGAGATTTTCCTTTCTTCAATTTGTGACCTTTGCTTGATGGAATATTTACGAGTAGTAAATTAAAACTTGTTATTCTTGCGCGCCTGTTCGTTTTCTTCTTTTCGTTTCTGTATCTCGCGCGCAGCTGGTAAAGCACCGCATGGCGTTCCTTTTTTTGCAATATTGAAAGCACACTTAAACGCGTGCACAACGGATCCATCTGCTATACCTTCTGCTACCAGCGCCTGATTTATTAAAGAAACGGCATCGTTAGCAATGGAATCTTCCACCTCACCGAGAGAGGCGTATGCTACGTGCGTGAACGGCGTCGCATCACCCTCAGCCTGCGAAGCTTCGTCGTTTTCAACCATCGGACCAAGTGCTAGTTTAACTTCGTGTAACACTGCGAGCTGGAAGTTTTCCTTCAATTTTTCCTCCAAGTTTCCAATTCCGAATGTCTCCATCCAATTTTCAGCGTCTAACGCGTTGTCGCATTTTAATGCCATCACTATGGCTACGTTTCTATCGTTTAATCCTATTTTTGTTAATTTCGTTTCTTTGTCTACAGAATCCTTTGCCCGTTTTGCAAACGTGCCTTCCACAGCGGCGTCGCTTTTTGGGTACACGTCGATTTCGCTCGTGCTCAACATGGCATACTTTTGGGGCAACGGATGGGCTATATCTGAGCTATCGAAGAGGTCCTCGAACCTGCTAAAAACCTCCTCCGGAGGCGAATCGAATAATGTGTAATTCATATACTGATGTGGCGGGAGATTCTTATCGAGCTGCTTGAACTGGTCTGTGCCGACTTTCTCGTGGAAGTGCGCGGAAATATAATCCGGGTGTGACCGTGAAACTTCACACACGTGCAACGCAGACTCTAAGAACGAAGGAAAGATGACATTCTCTCCGTTTAATTCTATTGTTTCGTTTTTAAATGGGGAGATGATGAATACAAATGTTACGTGAGTGACAGGTATGACGTATGACGTGTGATGATAAACAAAAACAACACAACGATATCCATTCCATTTTTTTCTTTGAAGAAAGGAATGCGGTACAAACAACGCAAGCGCGCACAGAGAAAGAATTAGACAGAGAAAGAGAATCGAAAGAGAGAAACCAGAAAACGCACCCGAATAAATAGTAAACAGAGACGTTCCGTCGAATAATTGAGACGCGGCGGAACATTTCACCACGCTTCTTCGTTTTCTCATTCTGGTGATATTGTTGTTGTTGTTGTTGTTCTTCTTCTTCTTCTTCTCGCACATCTTCGACGACATCGAAACGCTGAGGAGTGAAGTTGTTGATGTTGATGTCGATGTCATCGCTTGTCTTTTTTTATGTATTGTTGTCGCGCGTGTTCTTGTATTATATCTGTCGTATTCCTTTTAAAAATGAGGTACAAACCCGATTTGTGTTCGTAACATGGCAACCAACACTATTCCTCGACCACCCCGCCAAAAACACACACAATTTTTTTTTCTTTTTTCCAAGGCGCAAGGGGCAAATTTCAACCAATCAATTAATTGCAACCGATTGAGTTATCACCGAGAGAAAACGGCGATCCTCATCCAAAAAAAAGTAAGAAAAACAAAAGGCAATCAATCGGAAAAGCGTTTGTGAAGCGTCAGAAATACAAGTCAGGTGGAGAGATACGTTTTAACAATAATGTCAGCTCTCACCGCATCTTCGTTATTCACGTCGTCTTCCCTTCGCGCGTCGAAGACGACGACTTCGACGAGTAAAAAGAATTCTTCTTCGTCGTCGTCTGAAAGAAAAACCAACGTCGTTTGTCGCTCGCAAAAACAACAAAAGACGTCGGCATCACGAAACAGTATTTCTCTCGCGCCTTCTTCTTCGAAGAATGAATGTATTCAGCAGATCGCAGCCAAGACAAAAGAATCGCCGCCGCTGCCGCCTACCGCGACTGGGCCGACGCCGACGCAGATTGCCGCTGGTGTTTTCGCCGCTGCGGCTATCGGCGTGACTGCCCGCAAAGCGATGAAGAAGAAATCAAAGAAAATCGTCATCGCCGGCGCTCCAGCCTCTGGGAAAGGGACTCAATGCGAATTGATTGTTAAGAAATTTGGAATCACACATATTTCTGCCGGCGATTTGCTCAGAGCCGCTGTCGCGCAAGGCACGGAAGATGGATTGAAAGCGAAAGAGTTTATGGACAGAGGTGATTTGGTCCCAGATGAGGTTGTCGTGAATATGGTGAAATCTCGATTGAATGAACCAGATTGCGCCGGTGGCTGGCTTCTCGATGGTTACCCGAGATCAGCGTCTCAGGCTGAGGCGTTAAGTTCGTATGGTATCGAACCAGATTTGTTTCTACTCCTCGACGTGCCGGACGAAGAGTTGCTTGAACGGGTTGTCGGTAGAAGGTTGGACCCAGTGACTGGGCAAATTTATCACTTGAAGTTTTTCCCGCCTCCTGATGAGACCGTAGCGAAGCGTCTCACGCAACGATCAGACGATACGGAAGAAAAGGCGCAAAATCGATTGAAAGTGCACCACGCCAACGTCAACGCGGTGCTTTCGAAGTATAAGAACATCATGAAAACAATTGATGGGAACCGACAAAAAACAACCGTTTTTAAGGAAATTGAGGGCTTGATTAACTCTATGTAACTATTTTCATAACAACTATTCAACTCAATCGCGCGTCGACATAATGTGATGATGCTAACTAATTATTCCACTCGTTCTTCACGAACGGTGGTGACCAATCTTTCTTCTTTTCGAACAACTTTTTCGCTTCAATCATTGCTGTTGTTGGTGTTGGCTCGAAATAACACGGAAGAATTTCGTGCGGCATCGCATAAAACGGCAAAACGCCGTTTAAAGCGCCTGGATTATCGTTTCTCCCAGGACTAGTCGTGCTACGTGTACTACTACTGCCATCACTGCCATCATCACCATTGCTACTGCTCACAATATTCCGTCTCTTCTTTTCGGATTCCTCTGCATACGACGCATCGAACTTCCAGCCAACTTTGGGTTCCCACCCTTTCGCGGATTGCATGGCATGCAACATTTTTTCATCCAGACCTGGAGCGATTAAAAACTTGCATTCAAAACGTCTCAAACGAGAAAATTCTCGGAGCGAACGACCTCCAGAAAAAGGCAGACTCTTGTCGTTCTTATGATCTCGAAATTGGTCGTTCGAACATATCCATGCATCTTTAGCTTTAGCTTCAGTTATAATCGTTAAATCGTCATCTCCACCTTCTTTGCGCTCGACAAGCCGTATTTTTCCTTCGTCCACGAGGGCTTGTAGCTTTTCGTTCACCCAAATACCATTTCGCAAATACTTCACATGTTCTGTGTTGACAGTCGCCAAGCCACCGCCATCGCACAAATTTGGCAACTCACCAATGACGTATTCTTTTGGAATGTACGCCACTATTTTATGATTCAACCAATGCTCGTAGTTCAAAGCCTCAATTACCCCCGCACTGAGTGGAAACTGACGACATTTAAACTTCTTTCTCAGGAGAGCGCCGCGGTGCCACGCGATGTTCGCCCCATCTAGGAATATGTTCAAAGACTTGTTCTTCTCTCGCAGGTCGTCGTCGATTATATCGGTCCAGTTAAAAATTAATGCCAAATCGAGCGCCCAAGGCAATTTGTTTGTATTGCTGATGACCTTTTTGTTGCTGCGCATTCTGTTTTTATTATTCGGGTGCGCGAAGAGCTTTGTATTTGTTCGAGTTTTTCTCTTTTGAAGTACAGGTAAGTTGTTGTTGTTGTTATGGTGGTACGATTGGTAGTTACTTTTTTTTTCTTGAGTAGAACGCGACGATGATGAAGGCGAAGATGGCGAGCATAGTACTCTTTCAAAGTTTGATGAGATGGACGAAGAAGACATTTTCGTGTTAGTGCATGCGTTCTTGTCTCTGTTCAGTTGCTTGTAAACTCTCTGTGGTAATAATGAGTTTTTGTGAGGAGGCAGACGCAAATTTATTTTTGCCAAAAATTGGTCCTTGCACCATTTTTTTTTCCATGACTAAAAATGGACCCATCGTCTCGCGCGCGAAGACGTGTTCACTCGCTCTCTGAACATCTCATTCCCTCTCATTTCGTATCCTCGTCCTTATCGCTCTCGGTACGTTCTTTTCTTCTTCTTCTTCTTCTTCTTCTTCTTCTTCTTCTTCTTCTTCTTCTTTTACTTTCTCTTCTCTCCTCTGTCTATCTCACTTTGTCTAACGAACTCTTCCAAATGTCGCAGGCACGACGACGGCAACGTTTTCAAGATGTACCCGCGAGGGAACCACCACCACCACCACCACCACCAACGACGACGACGACACCATCAGTAGCAGTAACACCAACACATACCATCATAGAACGTATCGATGCTCTGTTTTGGAGAAACAGTAAAAATAAAAAGTTTACGGTTGCCGTGTTAGGCGCTGCCGGTGGAATTGGACAAACACTTTCGTTGCTGTTGAAACAGTCGCCTCGAATAGAATCTTTGCGATTGTACGACATAGCACCAATTACGCCCGGGATAGCTGTAGATTTATCGCACATCAATACGGAATCAGAAGTGGCTGGATACGTAGGACCAGACCAACTAAGAAACGCTTTAGTGGGATGTGACTTGGTCATCATTCCAGCGGGTATCCCGAGAAAGCCGGGCATGAGCAGAGATGACTTGTTCAAAATTAACGCCGGTATAGTGAGAGATTTAACCATCGGGGTTGCAAAGTATTGTCCAAATGCAATTTTGAATATCATTTCAAACCCAGTGAATTCAACTGTTCCTATCGCAGTGGAAGTGCTCAAGAAATATAACGCATTCGATCCTCGGAAAGTTTTAGGCGTCACGAAACTCGATGTCATGCGAGCAGTAACTTTCGTACACGGCTTAAGAAAAGACGAATTGCAGCGTCTGAGGAGTTCTGTATCGGACGTGACCGTACCTGTCGTCGGTGGTCACGCCGGCGAGACAATTATTCCATTACTTTCGCAAATGATGCCAAAGTTATCGAAGCCTTTTGAAGGCAGCGAGTTGCAAAACTTAACGACGCGCATTCAAAACGCTGGTACCGAAGTCGTGGATGCTAAAGCTGGTTCTGGATCTGCGACTTTAAGTATGGCACTCGCCGCTGAGAATATGGCAACGTCTTGCCTGAAGGGTTTGGCCGGGGAATCGAACGTTATAGAATGCGCTTACGTCTCGTCAAACGTTATACCGGAACTGCCTTTCTTTGCGAGTAAAGTCATGTTAGGCGTCAACGGAGTCGAGAAAGTTTTAGAATTGGGCACAATGACTTCGTTCGAGGAACGAATGATAAAAAATGCGATTCCCGATTTACGAGCGAGCATAGAAAAGGGCGTCGCGTTCGCTCAATCGAGTTAAGTGTACAGATATATGTAACTTTTTGTTGCAGAAAATAAAACAAAAATCAAATATTCTCACGCCTAAATCACCTAGTATTATTCTTATCCAACGAATGCCGAGGCGACTTTGTAAAGTGGGCTTCGTTCACAGTACCCCACGAGGAAGGCGCGTTCGGTGACTTTGGCGTTGCCAAAGGAGAGTCCGGTTTCGAGGGCGACATCGAATCAGCGTTTTCCCCGAGCAACACCGAGAATTGTCTCAAACGCATCCTAGCGTAGTCTAAAAAGTCAAATTGTATCGGTGAAAACTTCGATTGTAAAACACTCCAAATACCCCAAAACAAGTGTGTCGCGATGTAAAACACCTCTACTTCTTTCTCCAACTGTTCGACCGTATCCCCGTCTGACAAATATATTTCATAAAATACCTCTCGCGTCGCCTTATCTGGCAAGAGCGAATAATCGCACTCAAATCCGGCAAACTCGCAGAAAAAGTTGGCCAAATCGAATCCTCTCGGTCCATGTGCGCTGTATTCAAAGTCAATCAAAATCAATTTCTTGGACGGTTCTTCGACGAGAAAATTTCCCGCGTGGATATCGTTGTGACAAAACACCGTCGGCGAGTTTGTTGCATCGCACATCTTCCTGACTCTTTTGATCTTTTCCTTCAACTGAGGGACACATAGCGCGTCTAATAACTTCTGTTTCTCTGGATCTTCCGGGAAAGAGACTTCCAAGGCCATGGAATACCACACCTCTATGGTTTCCCAAAACTCGCCGGCGACGATTGCTTCAGAGCCTTCTTCATTTGGTGTTGATGTCTTTGCTATTCCCGTTTTCGTTTGCGGCCGAGCGATTCTGTGAGGCATGTCTAATTCGTGAAATCGTTTGATAATCCCAGCTACAGTCGTTAAAATCTCTTTCTTCCTCATATCTAACGGAACCAACGAGGAACTCTCTATGAAATCTTCCACCCACCCATTTTGAAACACCGCCCTTACTTTCGCGCCAAAGTTGCTCTTATTCAGCGTCAACGCCATCTCGCTCTCGTCCGTCCTCGAGACGAATTTGTCCGTGGACGATCCGTACACCCTCGTCACCACCGGCGTCATTGGTTTTGGTGGTTCACATTTGAACATCTTGTTCGTTATTCCTCCCGAAAGCGGTTCGACCGAGATATCATCGCGCGTCAAACCTTTCCATCCTTCGTCCTCTTTTAAAGTTTCCAAAAGCAACTCTCTCACGGACTCGTAAATCTCTTGCAACGAGCAATCCTCGATGGATAACGTCCGCGGAGAACGAATAACGTCTCCTCCAGTCATGTTATTCCTTCTTCTTTTTACTCTGGTGGATATATCTGTCGCGCGCAAGCTTTCACGTTTGAGATTCTTACGTGTTGACTTCTTCTTCTTCTTCTTCTTCCGATGAATTTTAAAACTCTCTCGTCTCTTCCATTTCATTTATTATTATTTGCATCGATCGATCGATCGAGCATCGAGCAGCCGCCTCTTTTTTTTTCCCCGTTTCTCACACACACACTCATTCCTGTTTTAGGGTGGAAAAAAATTATCCTTGGACTTCGCCACACTTTTATAGAAAGTGTGCGCGTGTTTTGCGATTTGTGTTCTCCTCTCTTTTTATCTCTCTCTCAGAGTTTAACACGCGCGCGCACACGATGAGCGTCGCATCTCTTTCGACGATGTCATCATCGTTCGCGACTGGCAGGAAGGTGTTTTCTTCAAAGGTGGAAAATTCCTCGAAAGGAATTGAGACACGTCGGCGACCTTCTCGTGCCCAAAAAACAAAAAGCCGCAAGAATTGCACGACGACGACGACGACGACGCGTGCAGTAATTAACGAAAGTTCCTCGAGCGAGCAAAACGAGCCGTCGACTCGAAGTAATGGGTCTTCGCAAACGAAAGTCGTCGTGGAGAAGAAAACGGAAGGGGAGAAGATCCAGGACATGCTCAATAAACCATACAAATGGGGCTTCACCACGGACATTGAAACCTTGACGATTCCTAAAGGTCTATCAGAAGATACCGTTCGGTTAATTAGCGCGAAGAAGAACGAACCAGAGTGGATGTTGGATTTTCGCTTGAAAGCGTACCGAAAATGGCTCACTATGGAAGAACCGGACTGGTCGGATAACAAATACCCGGAGATTGATTACCAAGCGGTGTCTTATTATTCGGCACCAAAAGTGTTGGAGAAGAAGGAGTCTTTAGACGAAGTCGATCCAGAACTGTTGAAAACGTTCGATAAATTGGGCATACCTTTGAATGAACAGAAGAGAATGACAAACGTCGCTGTAGATGCCGTTTTTGATTCCGTTTCTGTCGCGACGACATTTAGAGAGGACTTGTTAAAAGCCGGCGTTATCTTCTGCTCGATTTCCGAGGCGATCAAGGAATACCCAGAGCTCATAAAGAAATACCTCGGCTCTGTCGTTCCGGTGGGCGATAACTACTTCTCAGCATTGAATGCCGCCGTTTTCTCGGACGGATCGTTCTGCTATATCCCAAAAGGTGTGATATCGCCAATGGAGTTGTCCACATACTTTCGCATCAATGCTGAGTCCGCCGGCCAATTTGAAAGAACTTTGATTGTAGCCGAAGATGATTCGTATGTTTCGTATCTCGAAGGTTGCACTGCCCCGGCATACGACGAGAATCAGCTTCACGCTGCGGTTGTAGAAATTTACGCGGGAAAAAACGCCGAGGTGAAATATTCCACCGTTCAAAACTGGTACGCTGGCGACGAAAACGGAAAAGGAGGTATCTATAACTTTGTCACAAAACGCGGCTTATGCAAAGGTGACAACTCGAAAATTTCTTGGACACAAGTCGAAACCGGTTCTTCGATCACGTGGAAATATCCATCCGTCGTGCTCGCTGGAGATAATAGTAAGGGGGAGTTTTACTCAGTCGCTTTGACTAACAACAAGCAACAGGCTGACACGGGATCAAAAATGATACACGTTGGGAAAAATACGAGATCTAGAATTGTTTCAAAAGGTATTTCTGCTGGAATGTCAAAAAACGTGTATCGAGGTTTAGTTTCTGTGGGACCCAGCGCGATTGGTTCGAGAAATTATTCGCAATGTGACTCTATGTTGATTGGGGACGACGCCGGGGCAAATACGTATCCGTATATCCAAGTCAAGGATCCTTCATCTAGAGTCGAGCATGAAGCATCTACTTCTAAAATTGGCGAAGATCAGTTGTTTTACTTTCAACAGCGTGGTATTGATCTCGAATCTGCGGTTGGCGTGATCATATCCGGCTTTTGCTCCGAGGTGTTTCAAGAGTTGCCTCTTGAATTCGCCGCAGAAGTCGAAGCGCTCATGTCCTTGAAGTTAGAGAACGCAGTGGGATAAAATCATATGTCGGTAGGCAACAGCAAAACGTAGTAGAACTTGTAAAACCATTAGTATACCAATAAAATTTGCGTAACGATTTGTGTTTCGTTTTATACTTATGCATATGCTTTGCTTTGTTTACAGTTTTTTATAGTTTCTATTTCTTTTTGTAGCGTTCTCAATTTTCGCCACTCAGCGAAACTTGGTCTGCAGCTTTTTGCATCTTCTCCATCAGTTTCGCTTCGTCTTTTATGGCTACTTGAGAACCCTTCTCGCTATTCTTTTTAACATCTAATCCCGTCAAGCAACTCCCAGTCAACGCATTCATTTTCTCCAATGCGGCGAGTTTCTTCTTCTCTTTTGCCTCCTTCACCTGTTCCCCTGTCAGCTGTACCTTCCCAATGTCGCTGGCTTCATCACGGTTATCAGAACTCATCGATGCCTTCGATGATTCGCGAGACATCGTTCCAATCGAAGAAGTTCCAATATCACTTCCGTAAGTATTCGATACAGCAGTTGCACTTTGCAAATGGCCGTTAACCAAAGGTTGATTAGAGACGTAACTCTGCGAGGGAGCGAGAGGCGGCTTCATGCTTTCCATCCCAGCAGAGAAATGCTGTTGAACGTGTTGTTGTTGCTGCTGCGAATGCACCGGTTGGTACGAGCTCGTTAACGAAGCCGAAGAGTGCGCGGTCTGTATCATTTGCGACTGTTGTTGTTGCTGCGTATATTGTTGTTGCAGTTGTTGCACTTGCTGCGCGGCCGCCATTTGCGTAAGATTGCCATCGGACTGATGATTACTTCCTAATGCTAGTCTTGAGAGCGAACGCTCTAAACGTCTTTTGTGAAAAGCGCGAACTTTACTCTGACGTTCGGTCGCGTGCCTGTGCCGCATTTCCGCCTCTTCTTGCTGCTGCGTTTTTTCTAATTCCTCTAAAACTTGAAGCTCCATCTCATCTTCATACTCTAAATCACCATCCTCAAGCGCGGCAAGAACCGGAGTCTCTGATCGATTCGGATAAGCCATTGCCGACGCGTCGTAGCCGTGTTGTTGTTGTTGTTGTTGTTGTTGTTGTTGTTGTTGTTGCTGCTGCTGCTGCTGCTGTTGTTGTTGTTGCTGCTGCTGTTGTTGCTGCTGCTGTTGTTGTTGTTGCTGTTGCTGCTGACCCATCGCTTGCTGGGACTGAGGATGTTTTGGTGGTAGAGGAAAACCACTAGACAGCACGTCCGCCGGAACTTGTTGCGGATAGTTCGAATTATTTATTGCACCAACTGGCGGAGAGGCTAACGGAGAACTTAGCTGCGATGCACTCTCGCTCGAATCGTTGCCTTTCTGATCAACTGCGTACTGATGAGACGGTTCGCGCGCTTTGAATTGCTGTTGAGCCAATCCCCGTCCCACAGAGTGTGATTTTTCTATGCGTTCACCCGGAGCGAGCGGCATGCTCTTCACGTCCAAGCCTAGCTGCTGAACGGACGAAGCGTCCTCTTGCGTCCTTGATATTCCTGCGACTATCGACGGTGACGGTGCTCTGATATTAGAATCCTGTCGCAACTCTGAAGAAACGACAATAGGAGATTTTTGCGGAGATCTCTCTCGCTCGTGCATTTCATCCGGCGATCCTCCCGCACTATGTTGATGGTGATGGCTCTCGCGATCTTGCGATTCGACCGATCTCGCACTGTCCACTCTAGGCAAGCCAGTGTTGGTACCGGTACCGGTGGTGGGTTGTTCGCTTGAACCTCCATCATCAAAACCATTCGTCGATCGCATCTCTTCAAACGAGTCTCGAGATGAGTGTTGTTCTCCAGATTCCAAGTTCGGCCTTTCCTCGGATAAATATTTCACCTCCTTATTTATTTCACGCTCAATCGTATTCACGTCCGAATCCGAGAGCTGCAACTCTTCAACCATTTCCTTCGCGACGTTTTGTGCTGAATCTGTATCCGTGTTAAACGGAAATTCTACCGTTCTCGTCTGACCGGAAGACTGATCCGTAATACGCAAGCGCAAACGTAAAGTATTGTTATCCATCAACAAACCTTTAACGCGAATATTTAATGAAGCACCACGCTCTCGTTGTTCGAAGTGATCAGCGGGTAGCTCGGAAGATCCCTCCGTATTGGAAACAACGCGGTAGAATCGTCCACCTGGTGTTGCTGGAAGTTCTTTCGTTGACTCTTGTATGGGATACAAACCTTTCGCCTTCTTTTCGCCAATTGAAACGGCAAGTTCGCTACTCGTTACCATGGGCGGATGATTTGCAAGCGAGTCAAAACTAGACCTGCTTAGTTCTGATGATTCATCTTCAGCGACTTGCGGTCTCGGCGCTTCGGGTTCTTCTTCGACGACAGCTCGTGGCAAGTTGCGCGGACGCGACTGCTTCTTCTCTAAAAACGGATCCGCGAGCAGTTCAGAAGCAGTCCAACGCTCTTCTTTTGGTGCGATACACTTCAAAATGAAGCTATAAATCGCATCGCCTTTTTCCTTGACTGCTTCGAGAGCCTCGGGCAAGATGCCCTGGGAAACTCTTTTATAGATTTGCGCTGGGTTTTTGCACTCAGAGTATGGACACTTAAAGGTGACCAACTCAATCAGGCACATCCCAAAAGAGTATATATCAACACGCTCATCGTAATCTTCTTCATAGAGTTCAGGTGCCATGAATTCAGGCGTTCCGATGACAGAATGCGTTCTTTGATGATTGAGCATAGCTGCGAGACCTAAATCGCCAATTTTAATCTCGCCAGCGTTACCATTGACGAAAATGTTGTCGCATTTCAAGTCTCTGTGCACGATGGGAGGATCGTGCAAGTGCAGATACTCCAATCCTCTTAAAATTTGACGAGACCAAGACTTGACGGCACGCATATCGAGGTTCGTCTTGAACTTTGCCGCGTATTTATTTAAAGTGCCTTCACACGCCTCGGTGATGAAGTTCACAGACATTTCACCCTTCTCCATGACATTCCAGCTGTGATAGAACTTCAATATGTTCTTATGATCGAGCTTTTTGAGAATCTCAACTTCGTGCATGAGCCGTTGCTTCTCTTCTGGCGGTAAACCGGTAACTTTAACTTGATTCCAGGCGACGTCCATACCTTCTTCCTCATCAAATGCTCTGTACACGTTCTTATACGTCCCTCGCCCGAACAACTGCGTCGTTCGACCGAACCTCCCAGTTGGATCCCACTCTACAAATTTCGTCTCTTCTTCTTCCTCCTCCTCTGGGTCTGTAGGTTCTTTTACGTGTTGTTCACTGACAGCCGGTGACGGCGTTGGTGGTGGCGGATCAGCTACATTTTCGCCTCCTCCTCCTTGCTCCAATTCTTTTGGTTGAGTTTCACTTTTGGGCGAGGAACCCTCACCTCCACCACTTCCAGCTCCTTCAAACGGCGACGACGGCCTCGCGACTTCTTCCTCTCTAGACGTCACGATCTGCTCTTCGACTTCACTCTCGCCGTTCATCTTGCTCTTTTACTGTGTGCACAACCTCTCTCTCTCTCTCTCTCTCTCTTTTTCTTTTAAAGTCCTTTAAATTTGGTTCAAAGGCGCCCCGCCGTCTTCTTCAATTAGGAAGGATTCTCTCTTTCGAAGCAATCTTCTTGACCCGTCTTCTCTTCTTCTGTCAATTCGATTTAAATATAACTCTTTTCGTTTAAAATGATTCCCCGTGACCTCTTATTTCCTACCAACAAGAAACCATACTTGCTGGACGGTCTTAAGTGCGTCCTACTCCGCGTGGAATTTGCTTGGTTCAATTGTACTCCCAGTGTACTCTCAACGTTAAAATCGAGATGCCGGTACGTTTCTTTTCGAACTCAAAATTTTTGAAGACTTTCGAGACTATTAAGACACGACGCGACCGTGAAAAGTTTAGTTTCAACGAATAGTTGAGTCGAACAAAAGGTTTGAAATCCAAACCCGGTTTCTCACAACGTTTATCGCGACCAAAGGTGACGATATTGAACGTAATCCGGGTCCTAAGTCGCCGCTTTTTTTTGTTTTCTTCTTTGACTGCTCATGTTTAGGGTAGTCGACGAAAGAAAGGACCCGCAATTTTTTTGGTTCGATTTGTGATTCGAGAGAACACACACACGCACACACCCTTGTTTACATTTTATCAGCATACGCAGAAGAAACCGCGTGAGAGCACGAAAAGATGTCGTCCATGCTCAAACCCTTCCTGAACTGTGTCATCTCCATCATAACGAACGA
>Ga0163180_10001143_pt1 | contig 15136 bp, 15 predicted proteins | sample AtlANTMetagenome_2_FD_109647 | JGI IMG/M metagenome (GOLD analysis project Ga0163180, IMG submission 109647) | Marine eukaryotic phytoplankton communities from the Atlantic Ocean - Atlantic ANT 4 Metagenome | ecosystem: Environmental > Aquatic > Marine > Oceanic | place: North Atlantic Ocean...
TGCATTCAAATTCGGAGCCCCACCACACGCAGGTTTTGCTGTTGGTTTAGATCGATTAACAGCGATCCTCGTAGGCGAAGAGAATATTCGTGAAGTGATTGCCTTTCCGAAGACCCAATCAGGTTCAGACCCACTTACTAGCGCGCCATTGCCCGTAGATGATCGACACCTGAAAGAACTTGGTTTGAAAGTTTTACCTCCTTCTACATGAGATGCACTAGTTGATCCGTCGAACTCAACTAGGTTTTAGGGGTGGCCGAAGATCTTTTTACGCATGTAGCAAAAGAGCGTTTAAAAAATAGGGGACCTTTAGCAGACCGCTTAAGGCCTCTACTGATAGATGATGTAGTAGGTCAGAAGCATCTGGTCGGCAAAGGCCAACCTCTTCGTCAGTTGATCGAAACAGACAAGCTGTCATCTTTAATACTCTGGGGCCCACCAGGAACGGGTAAAACAACAATCGCTAGAGTAATAGCGCGAGTCACCCAACAAGATTTTCATGAATTGTCAGCTGTTTCTGCAAGCGTTAAAGACGTGCGGGAACTCGTAAAAGCTGCAGAAACACGCCTAGGTCAAGCTGAAGTAGGCACAATACTTTTTTTGGATGAAGTGCATCGCTTCAACAAATCTCAGCAGGATGCTTTACTGCCTTCAGTTGAATCTGGCCTAATAGTACTGATAGGGGCCACAACTGAGAATCCATATTTTGAAGTGAATGCTCCCTTGCTTTCAAGATCGACATTATTTCGTCTTGAACTTTTAGATAGAGGTTCGATAACAGAGTTACTAGCGAAAGGTGTAGAAGAGGAGGGGGTGCAGGCTGACCCAGAAGCCTTAGATTTATTGGCCGACCGCTCTGCAGGGGACGGCAGACAAGCTTTAACTAGTCTTGAAGTCGCTTCAGCAATAGCAATTGGACGAGGTGAAAGGAAAATAACGTTAAAAGACGTAGAGGCGTCTTTGGGGGCTAAAGCCATTCGTTATGGCAGGGATGATCATTACGACATAATTAGTGCTTTTATAAAAAGTATCCGAGGATCTGATGCTGATTCGGGTCTTTATTGGTTAGCCCGCATGTTGAAGGCAGGTGAAGATCCAAAATTTATAGCTCGAAGGCTAGTTATTCTGGCGAGCGAGGATATCGGTATGGCGGACCCAACTAGTTTGCTTATTGCTGACGCTGCAGCACGTGCAGTAGAGTTCGTAGGTCTTCCTGAGGCTCAGCTAAATTTGGCTCATGCTGTGGTTCATTTGGCCACGGCTCCTAAATCCAATCGGGTAACGCTTGCCCTGACTTCCGCCATGCAGGATGTTTCTTCGCCAGGAGAGGGCCGTGTTCCACCACATTTGAGAGACGCACATTACAGTGGGGCATCAAGCATCGGACATGGAGAAGGCTATGAGTACCCGCACAATAACCCGAGAGGATGGGTTGAGCAAAAATATAGACCAGGAGAGGTTGAGTCAAATACTTATTATGAGCCTTCACTGCATGGATTTGAGCAGCAGGTACTAGAGAGAATGACTGATTTGAGGGAACATAGCAATGTGGAAGTTGTGCCAGAGGAGCAAAACTAATGCGTAGACGTTTATTCTGGTTGTTATTTGGTTGGGCTCTAGGTGTTCTAGCTTCAAATTGGATGGAAAATCGTTTTCGTCGAAGTGTAAATAAATATGCACGAAACACTTTTTCCAAATTTGGAATAGTTCCGGAAGAGATAATCAATAAAAGAAGTGAACTTTTTGAAAAAGTCCAAAAAAGATTTGGCAGCCAAGAATCTGATTTTGCGATTAGAAGTATGAGAAATTCCAACTCTCGCTTTAATGGGCAAGAGAGCTATTTGAGACGACAACATAGACCTGTAAGGCCTCAAAAGTATAATTGACCCTGCACCTACCTATTTGCTTCACTCCATAGCGCTAGGCTTGTTTTATGGGAAATTCTCTGTCAACGGCAAAAGCAATTCGTAACGAATTCACAGATTTCTTTTCTGCTCGCGATCACGAGAGAGTTTCATCAGGAAGTCTGATACCGCATGACCCGACATTACTCTTCACAGTGGCTGGAATGGTTCAGTTCAAGCCCTATTTAATTGGTGAGCAACCGGCTCCATGGCCGCGTGCTGTAACTGTACAGAAATGTGTCAGAGCTGGCGGTAAGCATAACGATTTAGACGAAGTTGGGAGAACGAGTCGACATTTAACTTTTTTTGAAATGATGGGCAACTTTAGTTTTGGAGACTATTTCAAACCCGATGCTTGTTCCTACGCGTGGGAATTCGTAACAGAAAATCTCGGTTTGGACCCTGAAAGGCTATGGGTGACAGTTCATGAAAGTGATGATGAGGCCGAGGAGATTTGGATAAATAAAGTAGGTGTGGCTCCCGACAAAGTTCAGCGTTTAGGAGAAGACAACTATTGGAAGATGGCTGAAACTGGGCCGTGTGGACCCTGTTCAGAAATTTTTTGGGATAAAGGTCCAGAATTTGGCGCCGATGGTGGACCAGCTCACGGAGATGAAGAGCGTTTCGTGGAAATTTGGAATCTGGTGTTTATGCAATTTGAACAACATCCAGATGGTTCAACGACGCCGCTTCCCTCTCCGGCAATAGACACAGGTTTGGGTTTAGAGAGGATTTTGACGGTAATGCAAGGAGTTGATTCTGTTTGGGAAACAGATGAAATTTCAAAGATTATCGGAGAAATCGTTCAACTCGCAGGGATCTCATATGGTGAAGAGGAAAGATCAGACATTTCGATGAGGATTATTGCTGATCATGCTCGTTCATCTACATTTTTGATAAGCGAGGGAGTTTTCCCTAGTAACGAAGATAGAGGCTATGTACTTCGTCGGATTATACGTCGGTCAGTAAGACATGCGTGGCTACTGGGACTTGAAGACTCCGTGATGTCTTCGCTAGCAGAATCAGTTGTAGCAATTATGGGATCTGATTATCCAGAGCTTAAACAAAATATTGATTTTATTCAGGAAGTTCTAAGCAGGGAAGAGGAAAGGTTTCGTGAAACACTAAAGTCTGGTTTGCTGATCCTCGATGAAGCAATATCAGATCTTGGAAAAAATAAAGTACTTAGTGGAGAAATCTCTTTTAAATTACATGACACATATGGATTTCCTCTCGAACTAACTGAGGAAATTTGTTCGGAAAGATCTATTGAGGTCGACGTTGAAGGATTTAAAGAATCAATGGCAAGACAGCAAGACAGGGCCCGATCAGCGCGCAAAGATGCAGTAATAGTTGATGAGACGGGTGAGTTCAGAAAAATTCTTGACAAAACAGGCCCAACAAGGTTTGTGGGTTATGACAAAACTAGTTCTGATTCCAAAGTCTTATATTTCGATGATGATCTAATCGCTCTTGATGAAACACCGTTTTATGCAGAAGCTGGTGGGCAGATAGGTGATACAGGAACAATCTTTACGGCAACTGGCAAAGTCAAAATTGTCGACACGACTCTTGCCCTGGATGCAATACACGTTCATCAATATGAATTGTTAGAAGGACATTTGGAGTTGGATCAGCAGGCAACAGCTGAAGTTGATGGCGATAGACGGTCGCAAATTCGACGTAATCATACAGCTACGCACTTAATCCACTGGGCTTTAAGAGAAGTTTTGGGAGAACATGTGAAACAACAGGGTTCATATGTGGGACCCGATCGGTTACGTTTCGACTTCAGTCATTTTGAAGCAGTTACGGATGAGCAAATTTGCTCTGTAGAGGATCTGGTTAATTCTGAAATACTAAACAATTCTGAATGTAGTCATGAAGAAATGAGTCGTGAGGAAGCTGAGAAAAAAGGTGCAGTAGCTTTTTTTGGTGATAAGTACGGAGATAGCGTAAGAGTCTTACAGGCAGGTCCAAATTCACTGGAGTTTTGTGGAGGAACGCATGTTTCAGCATTGGGTGACATCGGATTAGTGAAAATTCTTTCCGAAGGCTCCATAGGTTCCAACATTCGACGGTTGGAGGCAGTTACCGGCACATCAGCTGTTAAAAATTTGAGAGAAGCTGAGAATCTTCTTTCAAGAGCTGCAGACCTTGTAGGGGTGCCACTTGAAGACTTATTGGGTGGAATTCAGAGAAAAATAGATGAGCTTAAATCGCTGAAAAATGAAGTCAAAAATTTAAAACGCAAAGATGCATTGGGGATGGTTAAAGAGCTTGCAGCAAATGCAGAAAACGGAATAGTTGCTTCAATTATTGAAAGTATCGATAGGGAAAGTTTGAGAGAGTTAGCAGTTGCCGTAAGAGACCAAGAAGAAGTTAAAGCTGTGATACTGGGAACGGCGCCAGCCGATGGCGGCGCGGCTTTAATAGCTGTTGTTAAGACCGATAGTGGTTTAAACGCTGGAACCATTTTGAATGAAGCAGCTAAAACAATAGGTGGCGGAGGAAGGGCAAATGCTGAACTCACGATAGTTGGCGGCAAGAGTCCAGAAAATCTGGAAGAAGCATTAGAGCAAGCTAGAGCAGTTGCCCACGCTGGTTGAACAGGTGAGAGTTTTAGGGTTAGACCTTGGGGGTAAAAGAATCGGGGTTGCAATAAGCGACAATGATGGGAAAGTAGCAACTCCTCTTCAGGTTTTAACACGTTCGAAAAACACCTTGGAGGATTATAAAAAAATTAATGATTTGGTGTCTGAATGGGAAGCAGAGTTTGTCGTAGTAGGGATGCCTTTTTCACTAAACGGGAATAAAGGCCCAGCTGCCAAAGCGGTTGAGAAAGAAGTCAAAGAATTGTCTTCTGTTCTGTCCGTACCGGTTGATGTGCATGATGAACGTTTGACAACTGTAATAGCTGCCCAAGAGTTGTCTTTGCAGGGGCTAGACAGTAAACGACAACGTAAAGTGATTGACCAAGTTGCAGCATCAGTAATTCTACAATCGTGGTTAGATAACCGAGCGTGAACGGAGAAAGGTGACTGACGAAACACCAAGTGGAGAGACTTATGAAAAAAGTCTTCCACATGAAGAAGATAGCAGCTTCGAAGATTTCCATTTAGGCGATGACGACTATGAGGTGAGACCTGATGTCCGGTGGGTTCGCTATCGACCACCAATGGGACCGATAGTTCGATGGGGGTTAGTGGCCCTTGTGATAATCACCGTTTTAATTAGTGGATGGACAAGACTTGAAAATTGGATAGATGATCAGGTTGAGCCCAGTCAATCACCAGGAGAAGAAGTTGAATTTTCGATAGAAGACGGTTGGACTACAAACGATGTAATAGCGACTTTGGGCGATTTAGAAATTATCGACAGTCCAACGATGTTTAGGCAATGGATGAGATGTCCTACCGTGCTAAAAAGTTTTTTGAATTGCAGTCCGGGCGAGGATTATTCCTTTCAAGCAGGGCGGTATTTACTAAAAGAACACTCAAGTTTCCAAGATGCTGTGTCAGAACTTAGAAAGGGTCCAATACCAGAAGAAGTGATACGAGTAACAGTTCCAGAGGGGTTGACGCTAGAGCAGATCACGAAACGTTTATTAGGGGCACTGCCAGCTTTTGATGAAGAGGAGCTTCGGGTTTCACTATTGGACGATCGCATAAGATGGCAGCACTACCCGTCGAATCTTTCATTTCTTCTAGCGGAAGGCTTATTATTCCCAGACACTTATCAATTAGACGAAGCGACAGTTTCAGATGAAATAGGTCTTCTATTGAGAATGCATCGACAATTTTTGAAGGTTATTGAAGAAGAAGAAATTGAGAAAAAATCACAAAGCCTTGGTATCACTCCATATGAAGCTTTAATAATCGCGTCATTGATTGAAGAAGAAGCACAATTAGCAGAAGAGAGACCAATGATCTCGAGAGTCATTTACAATCGACTGCAAAGAGGGTGGCGATTAGGTGTTGATGCAACGTCGCGCTATGCCGTCGGCAAAACTTCCGGACAGGAACTCACTATTAGCGATTTGGAATATGACTCCCCATGGAACACGCGTGTTTCGTTAGGGCTCCCACCGACAGCTATTTCAGCACCTGGTAGAGCCTCAATTCAAGCAGCCCTAAACCCAGTGGAAGGTGATTGGCTTTACTATGTCAGAACGGATCAAAATGGGGTAGTTGGCGCTCACACATTTGCTACGACTGCAGATGATTTTCAGAAAGCACGGAAAATATGTGTAAATAAAGATCTAGGCTGTGGTTAGATCTGCGATAATTTCAATATGAGGATCAATGGGTCAACAGTTTTAGTGGGAGTGATCGGGAACCCGGTAAAACATTCTCTGTCACCGGCAATACTTAATGCTGCTTTTAGAGAAGCAGAAATGAACTGGGTGTATACAGCTTTTGAAACACGGGAAGAAAAACTTGCGGATGCCATCGAAGGAATTAGAGCTCTGGGTATAGCGGGCCTTTCCGTAACTATGCCACACAAAGCAAAAGTTTTTCCTTTGATGGATGAAATTAGTGATAGTGCACAAATGCTGGGGGTCGTTAACTGCATCGTAAATGATGGAAAGAAACTAAAAGGATACAACACTGATGGCGATGGTTTTTTAGATGCAGTGGCGCACGACTCAGGGTTAAACATGGTTGGTAAAAAAGTTTTAATAATTGGGTCAGGGGGATCAGCGAGATCAATAATTTATTCGCTTAGTAAAGCGGGGGTAGGAGAAATAGCTGTCATCAATAGAACCAAGAAAAAGGCTCTTGATGCAATTGAGCTAGCTGGTCCAGTCGCAAGGTATGTAGAAGAAGACAAAATCTCCAAAGTGGCTGCAGAAGCTGATCTTGTTGTTAATGCGACACCAATTGGTATGTCAGATGCTGGCACCACAACAAAGTTTCCGATAGAACCAAATTTGTTTTCTGAAGGTCAACTTGCCGTAGATCTGATTTATCACCCCTTATCAACTCCATGGATGGAGGCGTTGAAAAATCGGAAAGTGGAAGTTTATGGGGGTCTCTCAATGTTAATTTTCCAAGCTGCAAAAGCATTCAAACTTTGGACCGGCCAGGAGGCTCAGGTAGACGCTATGAGAAAAGCAGCTTTATATGAAATCAAAAAAATTACACAGTAAGAAACATTTAACTAATCGTTTCATTTGGCTGCCCGCAAATAGGTAATCTAAAGAGATGCCTACAGAAAAAATACGTCACATTACCTTGGTTGGTCACATGGGCTCAGGTAAATCCACGATTGGGTCTTTACTTGGAAATTTAATGAATTGTGACCACACTGATCTTGACGTAGTAATAGCAAATCAGGCAGGACGAAGCATAGGTGTAATTTTTGCAGAAAAAGGAGAAAAGTTTTTCCGTGACCTCGAAACACAAGCTCTTGCCTCGAAACTTTCAACTCAAGAGCCTCTAGTTATTTCAACAGGTGGTGGGATTGTGGAGAGGTCTTCAAATCGAATTTTATTGAAAGAAAAATCTTTTGTTGTTTGGCTTCGCGCAGATATAAATATTTTAGTCAAGCGTGTAAGCCGGCGTACTTCTAGACCGTTATTAAAAGAAAAAGATCCGTTAGAAGTACTAACTAAACTAGATAGAGAAAGAGCAAATCTTTACGAAGAAATTGCAGATTTAACGATAGATACCAACAACATGAAAGCCACAAATGTTTCTGAGGTGTTGTTTGATAGTTTAAAGTCGCGCTTAGGTGTAGAAAATGAATGAAGTTGAAGTAGTGCTATCTAGCGGTATTACGTATCCGGTTATTGTTGGTAATGGCGCATTGAAAAAGTTGCCAGATCTTATATCTGATGGGTCTAATCGCGCTGCAATTGTCACACAGTCAAAAATCGGAATAGCTGTGGAACCCGGGATCGAAAACAAGGTTTTCGAAATTGATGATGGGGAGGAAGCTAAATCTTTGACAACGATCGGAGAGCTTTGCAGTGCTTTCGCTTCATGGGGCTTGACAAGAGCTGATGTAATCATAGGAGTAGGTGGAGGGGTAGTTACAGATGTAGCAGGATTCGCCGCTGCGACATATCACAGAGGAGTTGACGTTATCCACGTCCCTACAACTCTTCTGGCTCAGATCGATGCTGCAGTAGGTGGGAAAACAGGAGTCAATCTCCCAGAAGGGAAAAATTTAGTAGGCTCCTTCTGGCAACCAAGAGGTGTTGTTTGTGACCTTGATGCTTTGGACACACTTCCTGAGGATGAGTTGCGTTCTGGCTTAGGCGAGCTAGCTAAGTACCATTTTTTGACTGGTGATCCACTTGATCAAATGGAACTGCAAGACAGAATTACAAGGGCAGTAGAGATAAAAGCTGGGATCGTTGGAGAGGACGAAAAAGAGCAGGGCAAGAGAGCCTTACTTAACTACGGTCATACTCTCGGTCATGCAATCGAAAATATTGGAAACTATGAGATTAAACACGGAGAAGCAGTAGCTATAGGGCTTGTGTATGCCGCCGAACTTGCTTACACCTTAGAACGCATAGATCATGAAAAAGTTGTGGAACATCGTCAAGTATTAGAAAGCTATGGTCTTCCTAGTGCTTTACCTAAGTCGATGAGCGATGAAGACTTGTTGATTTCAATGACGCGAGATAAAAAAGCAGTTGAGGGTTTCACTTTCGTTTTAGATGGCCCGAACGGTTTGGAAGTAGTGCAAGGTATAGAAGAAAATTTTGTAAGAGAAACTCTTAAAAAAGTTAGATGATTTTGACAAAGAAGTGGAGAAAAATATGAGTGAGCCAATTTTATTACTTCTATCTGGGCCTAATTTGAATCTCTTAGGAGAAAGAGAGCCTGAAACCTACGGTGATGAAACTTTAGAAGAACATGTTGAAGTTGCTAAAAATAAAGCAACAGAAATCGGATTTATTGTCGAGCATTTTCAATCGAACCACGAAGGTGAAATCGTCGATTCGATCCACGCTGCTCGAAATAGATGTTCAGGAATAATTATTAATCCTGGAGCTTTTACTCATTATGCATGGTCCATACATGATGCTTTAGCTAGTTTCGAAGGACCCATCATAGAGCTACATATTTCTAATCCAGCAGCAAGAGAGCCATGGAGACACACCTCTGTCGTGGCGCCGGTAAGCTCGGGTACCATTGCTGGTTTTGGGGCAAAGGGTTATCAGATGGCAATTGACGCCATAGTAGGCATGATTAAATAATGACAAATAATTTCAGTACAGATTTTGATATGACGGGACGACTTTCGAAGCTTGTTGAAAAAGTTGAAACAGCAGATTGTGACGCGTTATTAGTTACTTCACTCACGAACATTTACTACCTTTCCGGATTTACAGGTTCCGCAGGTTTACTTTGGATTGACGCAGACAGAGCTTTACTTTTAGTCGATGGGCGTTATGGAGAACAGGCAGCGGAAGAGGTAGAAAAATCAGGCGCACAAATTGAAGTTGAAATGGTTGGTTCGAAGCAGTCTGAAAAGCTTAAGACTATTTCCAAAACGACTAATCGCATTGGACTCGAAGCGCAATCAGTTACCTGGGCGAGGATGAAGAATTTAGAAAAGATTTTTGAAAACTCAGAATTGGTATTTACAGAAGGTCTTGTAGAAGATCTTAGGCAGATCAAAGATAAGGGTGAAATCGCTTTGATGAAAACGGCGGCAGAGATAGCTGACAAAGCACTAGCTAGTATTTGGCCGATGCTCGAAACTGGAGTAACTGAAAAAGAAGTTTCCACGGCTTTAGATGAGATGATGGTGAAAAATGGGGCTGAAGGAACTGCTTTTGAAACAATTATTGCCGCAGGTCCTAATAGTGCCCGACCGCATGCACGACCTGGTGATCGGATCTTGTCAGAGGGGGATCTCGTAGTTTGCGATATGGGAGCTCTTTACAAAAGCTACCGATCTGATATGACCCGCTCCACTCGTATAGGTGGAACTGGAAAAGGTAAGCCAGCTGAAATGCTTGAAGTCGTTTTAGAAGCTCAAAAAGCAGGATTAGAAACAGTAAAAGAAGGTGTACCGAATGCAGATGTTGATGCTGCGTGTAGAGAAGTGCTAAAGGAAGCAGGCTTAGCGGAAGCATTTACCCATGGAACAGGCCACGGGGTTGGCCTCGATATTCATGAAGCTCCCACGCTTTCTGGACTGACCACTGACACTCTTCGCTCGGGTCAAGTAGTAACAGTTGAACCCGGGGTTTATTTACCTGATGTTGGTGGTGTCAGATGGGAAGACTCCGTGATTGTTACTGAACAGGGTTGCGAGTTCTTAACCCACTCGCCAAAAATAATTTAAAAATAAAGAGAAAATAAAATGTCTGTTATAACAACAAATGACCTAAAAAATGGAATGACTCTTGAACTAGACGGCGAACTTTATCAAGTCGTTGAATTTCAACATGTTAAACCTGGCAAGGGTCATGCTTTTGTTCGAACCACGTTACGAGGTCTACAAAATGGCGTAGTGGTTGATAGGACATTTAGAGCTGGAGAAAAAGTAGAACGGGCAATTATCGATAAACGTTCTATGCAGTTGTTGTACAGAGATGGTAATGATTACGTTTTCATGGATTCAGAATCTTTTGAACAGATGTCTATAGAGCCACAAACTCTTGGTGAATCGGTTAATTATTTAGCAGAGCAAAGCGAAGCACAGATGTTGATGTTTGGAAGTGAAGTTGTAGGAGTTGAATTGCCAGCGGCGGTTGAACTGAAAATTGCTGAGACTGAACCTGGAGTTCAAGGCGACAGAGTTTCAGGGGCTAGAAAGCCAGCAACTCTTGAGACAGGATTAGTTGTTCAGGTGCCGCTTTTTGTTGAGCCAAATGAACAAGTGAAGATTGATACTAGAACTGGCGAATACCTAAGTCGTGTTTAAAAATTGCGACTGTCGGCTAGAGGTTTAACGAATGCCATCAGTAGGTAATAGAGGTTTTGGGTCCAGGCGTGAAGATAGAGAGACGGTATTGGGAATTCTCTACGCTGCAGAAACTCAAGGAAGGGAAAATCTAGAAGTCCTGAGTGAACAGCCAGTGAAACCAGAGAGTTATGTTTATGAACTCATTGAGGGAATAGCATCAAAGCAGGAAGAAATAGATTTACTGATCGAAAATAATGCAGAAGAATGGCGTTTAGAGCGAATGCCAGTTGTCGATAGAGCTGTAATGAGATTGGCAGTGCTTGAATTAATCAACTTTCCTGAAACGTCAATCGCTACAGTTATTAATGAGGCTGTTGAACTAGTCGGTGAGTATTCAACAGAGAATTCCAAGCGTTTTGTAAACGGACTGCTTTCTGAAATAGCAGATCAAGTCAGATTATAGAAATTCTTGTCCTTCTAATATTTTTTCATTCTGGCATAGGATAAATTTCTTCTCAGAATGATACGCGAATGACCCTCTTACGCGTATATGGTAGTGCTTGGCCGTCAAACGGGTCCTAGTGAGGCCCATACGGATCAAGGAGATAAGGCCTATGGCCGATCGAGAAAGACGTATGACGCCCCCTTTTGGGGGCGTTTTTGTTGCAAGTGCTCGTGTGATGAGCCGGGACGACATGACAAGAGCGATACGACGCATGGCTCATGAGGTTATTGAAAGAAATCATGGGTCAGAAGATATTCTCATAGTGGGATTGCAGACAGGTGGAGTAAAAGTAGCGGAAAATCTCGTAAAAGCACTAGAAGAGATTGAGGAAAAAGAAATAGAATCTGGATGTTTGGATGTCGCCTTACACAGAGATGATATTGGCCTGAGACCGGTTGTCCCAGAAGCAGTAACAAAGTTGCCTGATCTTATAGACGGAAAAATAGTTGTGATAGTGGATGATGTTCTTTTTACAGGAAGAACGATCCGAGCTGCTCTTGACGCAATCTGCCATTTTGGTCGGCCTCGTTCAATTCAACTCGCCGTCATGGTTGACAGAGGACATAGAGAATTACCTATACGGCCTGACTATATAGGCAAAAATTTACCTACAAGGATTGATGAAGTAGTAGACGTGACTGAGGAAGGGGTAGACCTTGGAGTGATGCGGAAATGAGTTTAGAAATTGAAACCCCTTTAATACTTGATAAGCACCTTTTAGGGATAGAAGGCACGACCAGAGAACAAATAGAACTAATTCTTGAATTAACAGACCGTTTTGCAGAAATTGGGAAAAGACCAATACCAAAAGTTCCGGCATTAAGAGGAAGAACTGTAGCTTCTGTGTTTTTTGAGGATTCGACTAGGACACGACTCTCATTTGAATCGGCTGCGCGCCGGCTATCAGCAGACACACTTACATTTTCTGCTGGCTCCTCTTCGCTTTCAAAAGGCGAAAGCCTCCGCGACACAGTGGAGGTAATAACGTCTTATGGTGCTGATGTTTTGATTGTCAGACACAAAATGGCCGGGACGCCTAAAAGAATTTCAGAATGGACTGACGCGTCAGTGGTAAATGCAGGAGATGGATCGCATGAACACCCAACACAGGCTTTGTTGGACTGTTATACGTTAAAACAGCAACGAGGATCTTTAGATGGTATGTCGATTGGCATAGTGGGGGACATAAGACATTCCCGTGTTGCTAGATCAAATGTCTTAGCTTTTTCATCTTTAGGAGCAAAAGTCACACTTATTGCTCCCAAGACTCTCTTACCCCCATCGATAGAGAGGTGGCCAGTTAATATTTCAAATGTTTTAGATGATGTTATTTCCGACCTGGACGCCTGTTATCTGTTGAGAATGCAGTCCGAAAGACACAGCAGAGGACTTGTGCCTTCTTTGCGTGAATACACAAAAGATTTTGGTTTAAATGAACGGAGGAGCAAAATGCTTTCGAAAGATGCACTGATTCTTCACCCAGGCCCAAAAAATCAAGGAGTGGAAATTACCGCTGAGGTATCAACTGACCCACGGTCCATAATTCTTGACCAAGTTACAAATGGAGTTTCCTTAAGAATGGCAGTTCTTTTTATGCTTCTGGGGCAGCATGAGATGTCTCAACAAAGCGAGTTGTAGAAATGGGAATTGTCTTAAAAGGTGGAAAGATTCTTGACAGAAAAGGTGAAAGGTCTCTGGATGTATCTATAGGGGCAGATGGAAAAATTTTAGAGACCGGCAAAAAATTAGAGGGGGATGTCGAAGTCGATTGCTCCGGTTGCGTTATTTCATCAGGACTCGTTGATCTTCATGTGCATCTTCGAGAACCAGGAGATGAAGAGGCAGAGACCATAGAAACTGGTGCACGCTCTGGGGCTATGGGAGGTTTCACGGCGCTAGTTGCGATGCCAAATACTGAACCAGCAACCGACTGTCTTGCAGTAGTTGAACAAGTTAAAACCCTTGGAAAAAAGTCGTCTTGTGAAGTTATTCCGTCTGCTGCGATGACTGTAGGACGAGAAGGTAAAGAAATGGTACAGATGGGAGAACTGGTAGATAACGGCATTGGGATTTTCACAGACGACGGGAAAGGTTTGCAGGATCCGCAGCTTATGCGCCGTTTGATGGAATACAGCACAGGTCTTGAATCTCGGTTGGGTAGGCCCGTAGTCTTAGCGCAACATTGTGAAGTTCATGAACTAGCCGAAGGTGGTCACATGCACGAAGGTGAGTGGTCTTCGTTTTTGGGAATACCCGGGCAGCCTTCAGAGGCTGAAGAATTGATGGTCATGCGAGACATAGCATTGTCAAAAATGACAGGAGCAAGAATTCATTTTCAGCACCTTTCTACCCTTGGTTCAGTGCAGATGGTCAGAGAAGCAAAAGCTGCAGGTCTACCTGTTACAGCTGAAGCCACTACACATCACTTCACACTCACAGATTCTGCATGTAGCTGCTACAACCCTGTTTTTAAAGTCCACCCTCCTTTGAGAACAGAGACTGATATAAAAGCGATAAAGGAAGGATTAGCGGACGGAACTATTGATGCAATAGCTACCGACCATGCACCTCACAGCCAGCATTCTAAAGAAATGCCATTTGATGAAGCACCACCCGGGATGCTAGGACTGGAAACAGCGTTATCTCTTTCCCTTGAACACAGTGGACTTGATTTGCATGGAGTGCTGAATCTGCTTTCTTGGCAACCTGCCAAAATAGCTGGGGTGGACGACCGTCACGGTATGACAGTCGAAAAAGGGAACTCGGCGAACCTATGTGTAATTGACCTAGATGAGACATGGACAGTTTCAGGGAAAGAAATGTTAAGTAGAAGTTCAAATACTCCATATGAAGGATGGAACCTGAGAGGACGCGTACGGCACACTATAAATAACGGACTTTTGGTTGTTTTTGATGGAGAATCTACCAAGTGAAGAAAAACCAAAAAAAATTAGTTGAAGCACATTTAGTTCTCATGGATGGAACAATTTTCACCGGAGAGATGGTTGGCGCTGCACCTGAAGGGGGAATTGTTTCAGGAGAAGTTGTGTTTAACACTGTGTTGAGTGGATATCAAGAAGTAATAACAGACCCTTCTTACGCCGGCCAGCTAATAACTTTTACTTACCCACACATTGGGAATTATGGTGTTAACACTGAAGATAATGAAAGCTCGTCTTCCTTTTGCAGAGGCATCGTGGTAAGAGACTTAAGTAGGAGGCACAGTAATTGGAGAGCCACTCAGAGTCTCGATGAAATGCTCAAATCAAGAGGAATTTCTGGAATAGCTGGTGTAGACACTCGTCGATTAACCCGACACATAAGAAACCTAGGAGCTATGCCAGGTGCATTTGGTGATGTTGATATTGAAAAATTAAAACTAGCTGCCAGCAAAGAATCAGGAACCGACAATATAGATCTTGTAAAAACAGTTACTTGTGATGAAATCTACGATGTTGCTTCAACTGGCGGCAAGAGAAAAATCGTTGCTTATGATTTTGGTATAAAGTCAACGATTCTTCGACACCTATCTAAGTTAGGTGATATCACAGTGGTGCCAGCAAGTACTTCATCCGAGGTTGTTTTAGGTATGAGACCTGATGGGGTTTTTTTATCAAATGGTCCGGGAGATCCAGCACCACTGGATTATGTCCGAGAAAATATAAAAAATATTCTAGGGGAAGTGCCTATATTCGGGATTTGTTTAGGGCATCAACTTTTAGCAGAAACTTTAGGAGCTGAAATTTTCAAACTTCCATTTGGACACCATGGAGGAAATCACCCTGTAAAAAATATAAAAACAGGCATAGTTGAAATAACAAGCCAAAATCACAACTACTGTGTCGTGGAA
>Ga0163180_10001144_pt1 | contig 15131 bp, 22 predicted proteins | sample AtlANTMetagenome_2_FD_109647 | JGI IMG/M metagenome (GOLD analysis project Ga0163180, IMG submission 109647) | Marine eukaryotic phytoplankton communities from the Atlantic Ocean - Atlantic ANT 4 Metagenome | ecosystem: Environmental > Aquatic > Marine > Oceanic | place: North Atlantic Ocean...
AGCGACAGCAACAGATTCATAATATTCTTTAGCTTTTCGCGTAGCGCCTAATGGATTATTTAATCCTATAATACATTCATGTTTTTCTTTACATGCTGGTATTGAATCCCAATTAAATCGACGTGTAAAAATAGCATCATGTTCTAAGATTACCATAGGAGTATTAGTCAATGCACATAGTCTCCAACCAATCATATGAGACATTAAACAAGATATAACTTTTTTATAATGTCTGGCACCATATGCATGTAATTGTAATCCTGATTTTATATCAAGTCTTGAAGTACCAGGTTTAATAGGCCATGTCCAATCTGTTAATTTTTTACCAAAACTAATTAAATATCTTTCTAGAGTTTTTGGTGTAACCGCTGGTTGTATTATAGGCAATAAATTAGATCGGGTTTCTGCTATGGATCGAATAACGTTTCTGGCTGCTGCTAGACTAGCTGTATCATCTATATCACATATAATAGCAGCTAATAATTCTGGATGCGCTCTTTTATCAAGTTTATTTACAGCGAGGTGTGCTTGAGGTGTAGGTATAAAACCAGAACCATTTTCCCTCTCTATAGCAGTTAAAGTTTTTACTAAACTGCTTTTACCTTTCATATCTTCTATTGACGGCATTAAACCTTTTCCTTTTTATGTATTTATGGTTCAATTAATCCACGATCTACAAGTTCGTTATAATTTCTCATTTTAGCTCCATAGACTCCATCTGAATCATCATAAGGTTTCTTACGTATATGAATCATATAACAATCTTCAACATGGGGTAGGTAATGACTATATTGCCATTTTTCATTTAAACATTTATCGTATATATTATAACCCAAATTACCATGAACAGCAAGCATATGCATTATACCTTCTTCAACGAAAGGATGAGGACTAATCTGTCTCATCATTGCGCGTGTAACAGCGTTTATTTGCGCTCTAAACGCTTGTCTTACTTCCCTTGATAGTACATAGCATGCTCCACTCCACAATTGAACATTGCGATTAGCAAAGCCTGGAAAGAGATCTACGAATGCAGGTAATTGCCTATTCTTATGTACATCATCAAAACAAGCAACGCCTTTAGCTTCGAATACATTTTCAGTCATACCTTTACGAATAAACATATCTGAATCTAACATAACAACAGTATCGTATTCGTCATACTCTTCATTGAGCATTGCTAATTTTTGGCATTGCATTCGAAGATCTTCCATAAATGGTTTACCATCTAATAGTTTATATTCAGCACCTAATCTATTTGCATATCGTTTAATATTCTCAGCACTCTTCTCTACTATTGGATGAGTCTTAGAATGTAAATATTTTTCATGTGGTTGAAAATGTTGTAGTATTATATTTTTCATAGTATTTCTAATCCATATAAATTTCTTACCACTTCAGGAATATTATTTTTCCTAGCATTACAAAAATGTAATAATGTAGCGTCTTTATGAGCCTCTTCTGGTAAGTCACAAAATCTATCATGAGGTAATTGTAATTCTTTATGATCTTTTAATATTCCAGTTACATGAAATAAATGATGCATTAATATTTCATCATTAGGTGGTAGTCCATCAAATGATTTGTTACTATCTATTATATCCTTTTTTAATGCTTTACGCAACTCTTTTCTGTATTCTTTTTTTAATTTTACACAATTACCAAAGAACATAGGTTGACTTTTATGATATAAGGTAGGCCATTTTCTACCGTTCTTACTAGCATCTAATTTAGACATTCCTTTTAAATGTAATCTACCAATACCAGGATAATTAAATATATTATCTATAGTTTTTGTAGCTATCATATCCATATCTAATAATAAAACATCGTCATATAAATCAAACGATTCATTTAAGACATATAATTTTTGAAGAATTAGCCATGGTTTTTGTTCTTTTTGTTTAACCATTTCTTGCATCGGATAATCTTTTAATAAAAGATAATCAGCATTAATAGCCTTAGCATATTTTTTTATAGTCTGTTCTGCCATTGATGTCCATTGCGGAAAATTACCACACCAATGTTGTACTATTAAATTGCCCATTCATTAACCGGTTTATTAACTACTCTATTCATTTTAACTTTATCAAAGTTATTTGCTCCTGCTAATTGAACATGAACAAAATTAGCACTGTCTCTTAAGTCTACAACGGGTCTTGGGTCTTTTGTTCCCGGTTGATAATGAACACTACTATTCCATTTGTAATCCATAGTAGTCCAATTCATTTTAGCCACTTCTAACATAGCATGTAGATATGGTTGATCGCATGTATAAAAAGGAGGTAATTGAGCACTCTCAATCATAGAAGTATATAGATTAAATTTTAAGAATTTATATTTTGCTTTTAACATTCCAGGTTTAGAATAAACTACAACTCCAGAATTATATACTTTAGGTAATCCAGATTCAGTTCTTGGAAGTTTAATATTATAAATCGATTCAATTAGTTTCATCCAACGTTCATCATTCTCATTATTAATACCAGCAATTGTATGTTTAGTTCTTATATCTGGAGCATTCCATTCTTCGCATATACCTATATCAAATGTTGTTTCTTTAAATTGATCAAATATATTTTCTGTTAATCCTTCTACAGGAAATACATCTGTATCTATATACAAAACATAATCATATTTGTCTGATATTGATGGTTCAAATATAGGTTTAAAAGAACCATAATGAGAAGAGAATGAACCAAGATTAGTTACGAATTTGGGATCATGTTCATATAAATGTTCTGAATTAATTCTCTTGGCGTATTCTTTAAAACATTCTACACTATATTTACTTTCACTTGTCTCTTCACCATCTCTATATTGATATATTAATGTTTTCATATCAGTTCCTTATATAATATACATCTTCTTCAAATCTATCATATCGATAATAACCCAATTCGTTTAAAAATGAATTTTCTTCCTTTTCATTTGGTGCTTCCATATGAATAACTGGAGAATTATTTATTAATGTTTCTTTTAATCCTAATAAGATAGAAGTAATATATCCTTCAGTATCTATTTTTATAAAGTCTATATCAGTAAAATTATAGCTATCTATTGAATTACAAGAAACACTTATTGGTTTTTGATCTTTCCATTTTGAATTAGTGCCTGTCCATCTAGTATCTAATAATGGTTTGGTCTCTTCAGATACAACTACATTACTTTCGGTTCTTATTGGATTTTCATATATTAATACTGTTGAATCTTTATCTGATATAGCTATATTATGACAATTAATATTCTTATATGGTTTTGTGTTATAATCTAACATTTTATATAAACTGGGTATTGGTTCAAAACATTCTACATTTTCAAATAATTGTGCGTATTGAAAAGCATAGACTCCTACATGAGCGCCTATATCTAAACAACGTCTAAAATTTTCTACTTTACATTTATCCCAACCACGTTTAAATTCATCTACTTTTTGAGCTAGTTGATATACTTTAGTAGTAGGAAATTTGTATTGAGAATACGTTACACTGTCTAATAAATTCATTACCACTTTGGAGATGTCAATATATTATCAGGATCTAAATTATTTTTCATGTTACTTGCTATAAATTTAATATCATCTATAAGAGCTTCGGAGAGAAAAATAGGATCGAATCCTAAACTACAAAGACCTGCATTGTCTACTTCAAGTTTATTTTCTTTTAATTCTTTTCTTGGGTTATCGATATATTCTATCGTAGCACCATATTTTTGAGAACATATCATTGCCAATTCTTTTACATTTCTAACTTCAGATACTTGATTAAATATTCTTACTTTATCTTTCTTAGGAGGACTTTCTAATGCTAATCTCACACAATTAGCTGTATCTTGTATATGAATAAATGCTCTGGTCTGACCACCGGTTCCATAAACGGTTATATTATTACCTGTTGCGGCTTGAGATATAAACCTATTTAGTACAGTTCCATATATACCATCATAATCAAATCTATTAACTAATCTATCATCTAACATAGTTTCTTCTGTTTGAGTACCCCAACAAATTCCTTGATGAAGATCCGTAATCTTTAATCCCCAATTCTTATTATAAAATTGAAATAATATTTGATCAAGAGATTTAGTCATATGATAAACACTTCCTGGATTAGTAGGATAAAGTATATCTACATCTTTTTCTGTTGAATTTATTTTTACATTAAGATATCCTTCGGGAATTCTACCAAAGTCTTTAGAGTAGCCATATACTCCCATTGTACCTAAGTGTAATAAATGTATACCAGGATCGATATCAAGAATGCAATTGAGAACATTATGAGTAGATAAAACATTATTATCAACTGTATATCTCCTTTGAATCTCTGATATCATTGAATATGGAGCAGACCTTTGTTCTGCGAAGTGAACAATAGCATGAGGCCGTAATGCTTTTATATATGCTTTTAAGGCACTGTAATTATGTGCTATATCTATATCAGCACAATGAAGCTTCATATCATGATCATATGCTGCTTGTAACCTATCTGACATACTAGCTATATCAGTAAGAGAATTACTATTTAATTCTTTATCAATTTTTCTTCTTGAAAAGTTATCTATAATATGAACATCATGTCCAGCTTTAGATAACTTTAATGTCGTAGGCCAACCGCAAAACCCATCGCCGCCTAATACTAAAACTCTCATTCATTTCTCCCATAATAATTTCTATACCATTGAACGAATTCTTTTACACCAACCTCAACAGGTGTTTTTGGGTTATATCCCAATTGTTTTAATTTTGTACAATCAGACCAAGTCTCTTGAGCATCTGCAGGATGTTTAGGTTTAAAATTTATATTTGCTTGTAATCCTAAATTGTCTTCTATGTAATTAACAAAATCCATAAGTTCAACTTGTTTACCATTGCCTATATTATAGATATCTCTATTAGTCATATTATTAGAGACTATTGTTATACCATCAACAATATCATCAACATAAGTGAAATCTCTTTTCATATTTCCATCATTAAATACGTATATAGGATTTCCTGCTGTAATATTTTCAGTAAAATTAAATAGAGCCATATCTGGTCTTCCCCATGGACCATATACAGTAAAGAATCTTAATCCAACTGCATTAGGTATTTTAGATATATGAAACATGTGTTCATTTAACTGTTTAGTATATCCATAGGGACTTAATTGATGTCCTAATTTATCTGATTCTTTCCACGGTAAAGGATTACCATGCATAGTACAAGAAGTAGAAGCATATATTATATTTGGAACATTAGAAGCTTCACACGCTTGAATAAGATTTAAAGTTCCAGTAACATTATTATCAATATATTCTTGAGCATTATCCATAGAATATCTAACACCAGCCATAGCAGCTAAATGAATAACCAGGTCTGGTTTTGTAAACCAAATAAAATCTGATACATCATCTTTATTACGTAAATCTATTTCTGAACATTCTATACCGTATTTGTCTTTTAAATGATCTGCTCTATTAATTTTTAATTTGGGATCATAATAATTATTAAAGTTATCAAACCCCATTACATCATAATCTTCTGAAAATTGTATAGCTGTATGAAATCCTATAAAGCCAGCCATTCCTGTTATGACAACTTTAGGCATTAATATCCTCCATTAATTGTTTAACATTTTCCCCTTTATTTGGTAATAAATCTTTTAAGAAGAAGTGTATAAAATTACATTCTTTTATTTTGGTATTTGCTGTGTATAAACCATTCCATTTCCAATGCAAGTGTTTTATATTCATTCCTTCTTCTCTAATCCACGTATTAAGAAGTGTTTGGTCCGTAGACCATTTCCACGTACCTTGGCCATCTATAAAATCTTTAAAGCGAGGTCTTCTTAAAAACTCTGTAGGTGTTTGACCTTTTAAATATGGAAGTATTGATTGATTCATAACCATTACGCCCATGTTCATAAATTCACCACCTGAAGCATTCCATTTCCAGTCCACAGTTTTTATATTATGGTATTGCATTTGGGAATAATTAATTATCTTTGCCTTATACTGTTCTGTAATAGGCATTTCTCTTTCTACTACAGCAGCAAAATGATAATTATCAGGCACGCTATCAAAAATGGACTCACTGACAGAGTTCCTAACAAATACATCAGCGTCAATAACAGCGACACTATCATAGGTGTTAAGATAATTGAACGAATTTTCTTTCTCATAGATTGGAAGGAATCCACCATATTTTTCATAACTTTCATTACTCCTATTTGTTGCAAAGACATCAGGTTTAATTCTTAGAATAGGTTGTCGTTGAACGGCATAATAAGCTCCTATTCTACTAGCATATTCTTTTACAGATTCTGTGCAGCGATCGTATAATCCAGATCTATTGCCTGTGTATACTTGGTAGATCAATGTTTTCTTCATAATCAAAGCCTATAAAATTTCTATGAGGATTGTGGTGATTAATGGTATTTAGACCATCTATATTAACCTGTTCAATATATTCATAATCATTCAATTTTTGTTGTCTTTTTAAATTTAATATACTAACTATATGCCCATCACTATTAACATTAAGGGGTTTACACACAGCCTGGGCTACTAACCTTTCAGCAATAGGAACTGTTATATAATAACCTGATCCTGGAGAAATGTCAACACCTTTTTTACCAAAATCTCTATTAAGAAAAGATAATAATTTATAACCTTCATTAGATAGATCAGGTAAGGGTTTAACTAATTTCGAATCATGTTCTAAAATTAAAATAGGTGTTTTCAGGGCTATACATTTACACCAAAGATTAAAATGACTATACCATACAGCCATTTCGGTTGCTGTGAAATCTCTTTTACCTTTTTTAGAAAATCGTAATTGATTTTTATAGATTAAATCTTTAGGAGTTGTTGCATCAAAAGATATAACATTATAGTCTTTCCAACTATCTGCAACTAAGTTATAATATAATTGTGATACCGGATGATCTTTCATCCGAATCATATAAATTTTATAATCCATGTACGTTTATGGGCAATGAATAAGGCCGGAATCCAGATCTAAATCCTAATCTTACTTGATAATGCCACTTTGCATATATACCATCTTCTTTAAATATTCTAGGAGGCATAAAATTATCATAGTAATTTCTAATTTCGTGATAAAGATATTTTTCAATTGGGACTGCGATAGGTTCCCAACCCCATGCTTTCATATTTCCTTTATTAAGTCTTCTATTTACTTTACATGCTCTATTAACCATATGCCAAGCAACTTCAGGTTGAATCCATAAACCATAGGATGGCATCATTCTATCAGATACTGAGCCTCTTGCTAATGGCCAAATAGGAATAGATTTTAGAGATACAACATTTTCATAGTCATTAAATGTAGGATGAATAACAGGTTGGTTAATAATATCTCTTTGTAATTTGGCACCAGCTCTTGTTATGATTACACCATTTTTATCTTCTCTTCGTCCTTTTATTTTTCTGAGAACCTGAAAAAAAGAATAATATTCTTCTATACTAAATGCTTTTGTATCTTTATGTAGTCTAATTTGAAAAGGATACATAGTACTCATATGATTTGCTATACCATGAGCATAAGCTTTTTGTTGGACTATTACATTTCTAAATCCTACAGCATTAAAGGAGTCTCTAGTTACATTTATGGCTTTCATACCATCAACGCTGTGTGTATCGCCAATAACATATATTCTTGTATCTACATCTAATTTCATCTGTAATCTTCTAAACTAAATTTTGTTCCGTACATTTTATAATTAGTTCTATTATGATTTGTATATACTAGAACTTCTGGATCATCAATTAAAAAATCACAGGATTTACAAAAGTCAGGAAAATTACCAGACTTATGTTGCTCCCTTAATTGTGTATATTTATCTCCATACCATATTTCTTTTAAAGTATTTTCAGAACCATGACCTAAAACAGCTTCATCATCCCGTCCCAATACTTGACAACAAGGATGAATAGCGCCAGTGGAACCATGCAAACCACCAGCTCTAATAACAAGGTCAGGGGAGAAAGGTCTCCCACAAGTTTTTTTATTTCCTTCACGATCGTATTCTGGGTCATATACTCCGCTCCAATTATGCATCTTCCATATTTCTGTTACAGCTCTAGATGATTCAACTATCCGTTTATATCTTTCTACTTCATAATCTATATTGTTATTATCTAATATTAAATGATAGGTTGCTACTACACAATCTGATTTCTTTTTAACTACATACCTTTTCATTTCATGTAGATTACTAATTACTCTATAGAAATGTTTACTATTCATCCATTTACGATAAGTGTCGTAATCATATCCTATTATACTAAATCTAAAAAAATCTAAACCAGCATCAACACATTCTTCCATAAATGACCCGAACATTCTCATACCATTAGAGAATATAACTGCTTTTGCATTATATTTTTTAACTATAGAAATATATTCAGGTAGGTTTGGTAAAACAGTAGCTTCACCGGATCCATCTAAATTAACAACGTTTAATCCATATTCAGCACACTCTGCAACATATCTTTCAAATTCCGATAGAGACATTCTACCAGTCCAGTTTTTACCTCTAGCACCAGTCTTACCTTCAGGAGTAGTTTGAGGACACATTTGACATGTATAATTACATCCTCCATTAACTTCTATTACTGCTCTGTCTATTTGCATTTACCAACCATTTAAAAATTTTAAAAAGTATTGTTTATAATTATTAGCCTTTTCTTCAGCTGCTTCAATATAATATGTTATTTTTTTCAATTGTGTATCTATAAAAAAATTCTTTTCTTTTATCTGTATAGCAGCCGGTGTATGCCATTTTGTTATTGAAGCCTCTCCGATAACAATATGAGGTTTAAAAAAATTCTTTGTAATATAATGCCACATGCCTTCATATGATATACAACACTCACATGTTCTTATATGATACATTGCTTCACTTATTGGTGTTCTATAACCAAGTTCTACTACATCATAACCAAAGTCTTTTAATCTATCTATTAATCTGGCCCATTCATGATCTAATAAACACATTTTAGATAATCTCGCTTGTTGATCTGAATTAAATGTAGGTCTCCATAAAACTATTTTATTAGTTATTGATGTTGTGTCAAGTGTTGGATCAAACATCCATTGTTTATAAGGCGTTGAATAATTCGACCATGGTTTTCTAACTCCGTAATATTTTTTATCATATAATGCATAATCATTAGAACCAAAAACATATTCTACATTAACAATATCCTTCCAAATATATCTATCTAAAACATAATCAGCCCGGAAATCAACGGATTCGGGATCTTCAAAATGAAAGTAATAATCTTTAGGGAAGTGGTGGTGGAGTTCTAATGTAACAGGTTTTTGATTAACGAAAGCTCTCATATAAGCTGAATTAAATGCATACATACTGTCGCCTATACCAACAGTTGTTTTCCATTTAATCTTACTTACGCCATAATTGTCTTTCCAATCACTGATCGTTAGATCCCACAGGTTTGTCATAATGTTCAATTATCTCAGTTGCTAGAAGTTTAGCCCGCTTAAAATTCTTTCTAAAACGATTACTTTTGTGACCATTATTTATAAAGAATCTCAATGAGTCAATATCACTTTCATGACTAGGCAGCTGAAATGGTTTGCGGCTTGTTATTAAATATTCAAATTCAGATCTTCTATTTAATAATTCAGCTAGACTTAATTCGCGTGTAGGATTCGAATCCATAGTGTTCATCTATATACTCCCTATTTACCATATAATCTATATTACTCGAAATAATGGTTTTACGTTTATTACTTTTAATCACTGGTGATCTATGAACTAAAAATGTTGGAAAAAATAACAAATCACCTTCTTCAACACCAATTGTTCCGTAATTTAAAAACTCTGTAGCTTCATTCTTTTCAGGCAATTCAACAAAATATATTATAGCCCAATGGCCATTATGTTGATGCCAACCAAAAGAAGAATTCTGTGTATATTGATGAAACCATGGTCTCATATTTGGGTTTTGATCGTGTATCATTAACCCATATTCTTCGCCGTGTTCTATACAATAAGGCCATATAACATGATCCCAATATAATTGATACTTTCTCTCTAATTTAGGTTTATTAAAATCATAAAGATAGCCCATTTCATTTGGTTGTATGTCGTTCTCCTCGACCTGTTCGGCTATAAGGCCGAGGAGTTTTTCTTTATGTTCTAAATGATTATCGACTTTATAAACGTGAATAAAATCTTTATTCGTTAAGTTGTTGTGGGTCATATTCGTCATAATCGTGAGCGTCATCAAACATGACTTCATTTAGTTGTTTCGAATCAGGATCAATTTTACGAATTTTACGTTCTCGATGTTGATCCAACTTCTTATGTTTACCCTCATTCTTGTTTCGGGTATCAAATCTTGGATATTTGGGCATGGATTTCTCCATTAGGTCATTAATTCAAAATGCGGACCGTCTATAAATGGTCGTCTACCTTGTCCTCTTCTTAAATCAATATAAGCATTCATTGCGTCTTCGGCTGTTCCAGAATATGATCTTATATCACCTTCTGACCAAGCAGCTCCCCATTTAACAGCAACTTGTTTTTCTTCTGCAGCTTTTTTAAAAGCATCACATATATCATCATATACATTTAACTCCCATACAACATTAGATCCATCATATGCAACTACATCTACCGCATGTGAAAATCCTGTATCCTGAATTAAATGTTTTGATTTCATAGTTTGTGATCGTCCAGCAGCAACTAGTTTTTCCTGTTCTTGAACGGAACGCACCCCATATGTAACTCCGAAGTCAACCTTAGTCAACTCTATGGCGCGTTCGACAACGGCAACCATATTTGGATGTACACCTTCTAATTTCTTTCTCGATCTATTTGATAAACTAAAAGCCATTACGCTCTCCTTATGTGTTTATTTTATTATCCTTTGCGGATCCTTTTTTGACCTTTTTCAATACATCTTTCCAACCATCACTAGTTTTATTAATAGTCATACCCGCCTGAGTAATAAACGATGGTGTAGATAACATATGTACTAAATCCGGATTATTTTTCAATTTCTCTTGCAATTCACTATACGTCATGAATTCTTCAAAAGTTTCTTGGGTTTTTTTATTTCTTATTTTATATGTAGGCATTATTTTAATATTAAATTAGGATATGCTTCTTGAACAAGTTTTTTGGTTATACCTTTGACTTCTAGTTTTTTATTTATCATTTGAACTAATAGTTCTGCATCACCAGGATGCACTGATTCTAAAATATCTAGGAAAATCTTTTCTCGTTGATATGATCTCATACGTTCTCCAGGACCGCCTTTAACAAAGTTCTCTAGTTTTTTATTGTGTTGAGTCCAATTAGATGGATGAGATTCTTCTGGAGCAGGTTCATAAGGTGCTTTACCTGGTGGTAAAATCCATTGAACTCTATCATCAAAAGATCCTCTTAGTATATCTTTTAATGCCCAATTGTTATCTTGTTCGCGAAGTAATTGAATTTTTTCTTTTTTTGTTTTAGCTTTTGATACTTTATTTAAAATTTCAAAAGTATAATATGTAGTTTTATTAACCATTATATAAAGTCCCTTACGTCTTCTAATAATCTACGACATCTTTTCTCTACAAGATAAGGAAATACTTTAGCTTTATAATTCGATTTATCTTGTGTCGTGTAGCTATTTATAATCTCCTCTTTTATGTCTTTAGGAGTTTGTGTTAAATCTATTAATTTCTGATTTCTAAGATAGTTACGATACCATTCAGGAGTATTAGTTAGATTAGCCGTAACCTCAGACAATCGATTAATCATCTCATCTAAATTCTTTTGCCTTAAAGGAGTCTGTCTTACACCCTCTACAAAGCAATCATCATTAGATAATACATTAGGCACACCATCAGAAGTATCACCTTTCATAATCAATTCTTGTAATTGTCTACGAGGTCTTTCTTCTTTAATCCATTTCTTTTGCATATGAGACCATTGAGACACATTATTATATTTTTGTAATTGGGCAAAATCTTTATCTGCAGATATAATTAATACTTCTTCACCCTGACCAAATTCTTGTGTAGTTTCTACTATAGCGGCTATACAATCATCAGCTTCGGCTCTATCATTCCATACTACTTTATAAGGAAAGTATTCTTTTAATTCTTCGAATACCATATCAGTAATACGAAATAACTCTTTCCAATCAAACTTAGAAACTTTACGAGCATCTTTTCTTTTAAATTTATAAGGAGGAAAAAAATCTTTACGCCAATTACGGCCGCCATCTGAACATATAACTAATTCACCAAACTTATCTTTATGTTTAGCACGATGCATTCTTAAACTATTAAGGATCATATGTCTAACAAGATCCTCATCAATATCTAATTTTTGGGTAACTACATTACCAATTGCTATAGCATTATAATCTATTAATATCATTATTTAACTCACGTATCACATTTTCAAGTTCTTTTATTCGTTCTTTTAACTTCTCAATTTCTTCTTCAAGCTTTTTAATCTCTTCGAGACCTCGATAACCATATTCTGAATAACCATTTTCCATGTTATCTCCTATTTAAAATGTGAAGGGAGGACTTTGGTTTCACCCCCAACCAGGTCGACCGAGATACCATTCTCATAATCCCCTGGAACTTGCTCCCACTCGGTAGAGTGATGTGATTCTTAGTCGCTAGACTTTGAACCTGGCTACCACGCCTGAACAATCAAGTTACGCCTCTTGGCAAGACGCGTTTCCTTGCACTTCACTATCTGACCCGTCAGTCAAATCATAATATAATTATACCACACTTTTAAACTAATGTCAACCCGTTAAATGCTTAGAATGTATTTTACATCCAATAAATTCGTTATAATATTCATCTTTTAATAATACATCGTTTTCAAATTGTAGTTTAGCTTCATAGTAACTACATTCGCCTTTAGTCTTACATAATCGCAATATCTCGCGTTTAAAGGCGCCATAGCCCTCGTTTAACGCGATTCTACGGACGGTTTCGGAACTACCGTAGTAATCCATCCAGTCGGATTCCACACGTGTTCTAACACGCCTTTTACGTTTCTTTGTTTTGGGGAGTATTTTAGGTTTCCAAAAAAACTTTTTACCAATGTATTTCTTACCTGTTGATAATTCAGTAATCTCATAAACAAAGCCTTGATAGTCTTCGGGCGTTGTTGTAAACTCTTTATCATTATATAACCACATGACTCTATTTAGTCATTATCTACCATCTGATTTTTACATAGTTTATAGTAGGTTGATATATCATGATCACTAAAACTATCCCAAGTTCTTAATGATACTAATGATCTATACACTCCCATAAACCAATTACGGAACATATACCAATTACCTGATCCTGTATTAACCATTTCTTTATAATCAAAATATTCTAACTCACCGTGATGTTTAAAACCCATCCAAGCAGGTGGGACTCTTGTTACAATATCATTATTATTTCTAAATCTATAATGTTTAAACCTCTGACAAGAATGCCATTTCATATTTCCCACTCTAGGAGATCCAAATGTATATAAAGATATAGCAGGTTGATTTAATCTTCCAGCAACTAATGTAGCTAATGCTGCACCTAAACTATGACCCGTAATTATTACATTTTTATTTGTATAGTCACATTCATCTAAATGTTTTTTAATATCATCCCAAACATGATTAAGAGCTTCTTTAAATCCTCTATGAACTTTTCCTTCTGAATCTCCACCTAAAGATATAGATGATTCTTTTCTAAATTTTAAATCTGCTTTTATATCTTCCCATTGGGTTGGTTGTGTTCCTCTAAACACTAGTATAAAATTTTTTTTACCGTTTAATGCATATGCCTGAGTTCCTCCAAAATCAAAGAATTTAACAGACCATCTAGGCAACTTCATGGCCTTTTTGAATCCTGCTTCATTTTGATATGCATGCATTGATAATTTGGCCAGCCATGTAGCTTGAGCCCAAGTAAATTGATCGTTTACTTCGCTATCCTTCATCTTCGTCTTCCTCTACTTCTTGAAAATCCATAGACGTACCACACATAGGACAAAATAAAGGTTGTTCTCCGGACTCAATTACTAATACTTGTGTTTCAGTATCACAAGCAATGCATTCGGTCCAATACTCTTTATCCATTAGAATGTAATCTCACATGCGCCGCCTTGACATGCAGTGGCGCCCATAGTATCAATATCTGTATATCTTTTTTGATCTAATTGTGATATGAAATCTACAGGTTGTATATTTTGTTGAATTTTAGTCCATTTATGTAATAAGAATACATCTTTTAAACAGTCAGCACATTCTTTAGTATCATTCATAAAATAATTATCTGCAAATTTATTAAACCTTCTAATCCATTCTTTATTTAAATCGCTTATTTCACCTCTATGATCTGCATCCATTTGAGCATACATAGTAGCCTCCCATAGGTCTCTAAATCCTGATTTTCGGGTATCAACAATTAACCCGGAAGCAAATAAAGCTGCTTTACCATATTTATTAACAATAGCTTCCTCAGATAAAACTTCTGTCATAGGTGCTTGAGCGAAATCTTTATCTCCTGAACTAGATAAGAAAGATATTCCAGCAAATGAGTGTCTGTTTTTATATACATAATCTTCGACCTTTCCCCACATATGCGGTTCTACTGTTACAGTATTTGATACATTATGTCTAACAGTTGGATCAGCACAAAGATCTACATTAGTCCCAGCTTCAACCCAATTTTGTTGTACTAATTTTACTTTTTCTAATAGATCAATTCCATATAATTCTTGTCTGTATAAAGACCCTTCAGGAGTTATAATTGGAAATCCTACACAATAATCTGTATTGTTAGAAGACCATACACTCTCTTCAACCATATAAGGATTTGTCTTAGCAATTAATTGTGCTACTTCTGTATCTTTATTTAACTGTATATGACGAAGATAACGAGGACTATGCTCGGCGTGGATGCCAGAAGCAGTCTCCAATAATACAGAAGCGTTTCCTGATGGCTTGACACACGTGGTCCTGGCCGCAGGATTGATTCCAATAAGTTCAGCAATCTCTTTATTAACTTTCTTAACAATTTCAGCTCCTTCTTTTTGAGTTTCGGCATTTAGGAGAATTTCAGGATTATTCATCCAACCTGTTACAGA
>Ga0163180_10001145_pt1 | contig 15128 bp, 7 predicted proteins | sample AtlANTMetagenome_2_FD_109647 | JGI IMG/M metagenome (GOLD analysis project Ga0163180, IMG submission 109647) | Marine eukaryotic phytoplankton communities from the Atlantic Ocean - Atlantic ANT 4 Metagenome | ecosystem: Environmental > Aquatic > Marine > Oceanic | place: North Atlantic Ocean...
AGCGTCGATTGGGGTTTTTACGGAAGTCAGAGGATGTCAGGCCCAAATAGGTTTCGTTGGACAGCTCACGTCCGTAGCCCAGCTTGATTTCCAGGTCGTTGTAGATGGACTCGGTTGGCTCGGTCGAGTAGCGCGCTTTGAACATGGCATCTTGGCGGTTGAATCCTGTTTTTCCACCTCCATCGACTACTTTGAAGCCCGAGGACGAGAGATGGGCGAATTCCCCAAGTACACCCCACTGGTCTGTGCCATATCCAGAATAGCCGTGCGCCTTAACGGTGCTCTTTGAGCCATACCCTGCGTCGACTTCGCCGATCACACCGTCGATGGGAATGCGCCGAGTCTTAAGATTGATGGCTCCTCCGATGGTTTGAGGTCCATACCGAATGGCCGCTGAGCCTTTGATGACTTCGACACCTGTCATGCGCATGGACATGGGGAAGTAATAGGCGGCCGGCGCAGCGTAGGGTGAGGGTGCGATGAGCACACCATCTTCCATGAGAGTGATCTTGGCGCTGCGATCGGAATTGCCTCCGCGTAAACCGATGTTGGGTCGAAGTCCGAAGCCGTCCTCCCCTCGTAGATACACGCCGGGAACTTGAGATAGAACCTGATGGATATCGGTGTATTCGTGTCTCTCTAAGATCTCTTCCGTAATGACATGGGCAGACCCGGCGACACGGGGTGTTCCGCGGTCCTCTGTGATGATCATCGTGCCATCAATTTCTTTTTCATTGATTGCAGTTCTGTCATCATTTGAGGATTCGTCAGTAGCGTCTTGCGCATGTGCATCGCCGCTTTGCCCGATCAATAAACAACTCAGAAATACTGCTGCCCATCGTGCCGGAAGGATGGGAGCGAACGCAGCACGAATCGGGGATAATAGTGCCGATATGAGGCCATTGGGATCGTGGTTGGGCTCGGTAATTCCGAGATCTACGATGGGCTCAGGTGGAGCGATGTGCAGGGAACCCAGCATGTTGTCCCAACAGGCCAACCAGGTGCCGAAATTGGCGTCATGGTATTCCGCCGCTTGAGCGTGGTGAATCTGGTGTTGGGCTGGGCTTAGGAACCAACGCTCGACCCAGGTTGGAAAACGGAGCCAAACATGGCTGTGCCGAAGATTTCCCGTCAATGCATTTAGAGCGAAGCCCACACCATGTACGCCAGCAATCGTGTACTCGGACGCCTGCCCTCTAAACATCCAAAAAGCGACGCCCGCCATGACTCCTGTCGTGAGGGCACCACGAATTCCGTAGAGGATGCTTTCAATGGGATGGATGCGATGAAAGGTGAGTGGTGTGAGTACCTGTGCAGAGTGGTGTACTTGGTGAAATTGCCAGAGGGTGTCGAATCGGTGCAGGGCAAGGTGCAGAATGAAACGGCTCGCATCCCAAACGACGAAGAGGACCAAGGTATAGAGGAGTGTGAGGGCTCCTGTTGATATAGATGGCAAGTCGGGAATACCGAAAGCGCGATCCAAGATGGTAGATACTCGGATCGCCAACCACCATGCGCCTCCCACCATCGGTACGATACCCAAGATGGTGAGGACGCGACGGGCCACGAGGAGCTGTACATCCAATATTGCAGAGGGGTGAGACCAAAGGTGCAGACCTAGGGCTTTCGACCACTCGATGCGTCCTTCTCGTACACGGTAAAAGACGATGGCGATGAGGGCCGCCAAAAGCAGGAACGGCAAATACGTTCTGCTTGTTGGGTCGCTAAAGGGGACGAACATGTCCTCCCCAAATGTCCAAAGCGAACTAATCGTTGTCTCCAGACGCTTCTAATGGCACTTTGAGTCCTTCGATCACTTCGGGGAAATCATTTTTCAGCAGGTCCGTCACGCCTTTTATGGCGGCGTGGACACCGGCCAGTGTGCCGGAGTCGACCTCGAGAGTCTCATCGAGAGGGTACTCCAATCCAGCCACTGCGGCTTCAGCAGACTCCAGATTGGTCATGACGTCATCGGCGAGTTGACTGCCCTCATCACTGAGCGAAACCAAGAAATTGTGCATGCCGATGACCTCATCATTGTCATTTCCAGTGTACAGGCTTCTGAACCCGGCGAGGTTCGCCGCCAGCCAGAGGTGTGAGCCTCCGGCCAATCGAGACTCAATTTTGCCTGTGCAATCGGCTTGCCCACATGACGTCAGCCCCAGCGGCCATCCCAGCTTTTTATCTTTGACCTGGACCTCCATGTAGAAGAGCGCATCAAAAATGGCGTTGAGGCCTTCCACATCCGTTTCGAAGATGGAACCGTCTTGTCCGGCTTGGGCAAGGCTCGTGCCGTAGCTTGTCTCCCAATCGGACCGAATTTGTTCGACATCGCTTAGGATTTGGTCAATGATCCGGAGACTATAATCGGCGCGAGCTTGTGCGACGCCGGACTCTCCAAGCGTATCCCAAAGCTCGATATGAGCCGCTAACTGGGTGGGGCAATCATGAGTGTAGTTTGGAGAAAATAATAAGATTTCCAGGGCGTCGAGTCCGTAGGAATTGCCCAAGACATTTTCTTGCTCAAAGAAATCGCTCGCGTCGAAGTCTCGACGCGCCGTCCGTTGATCGACCAGGCATCGATTGGATTGGGGCCAGCTATAGATTTCATACCCGAGGTCTTGGCCGCCGTTCACTTTTAGAGAATCGCCGACGGCACCCATCTTCATGACTTCCATTTTCTGCCATTCCGTCATGGCGGCAGTCCAGGCTTCTTGTGCTGTAGTGCGTGTGGCATCGTTCATGCTGTCATCCACGAGCGCGTCGATGGCTGCATGGAGATCGGTCAGAACGGTTTCTGTTTGAACTAGTTGAAGATCAACCACCACCCAAGCGTCTTCCAGAGTGCCGACGAAGGCGTCCCGAGTCTCGCCTTCAGGGCTTTCTTTTTGTTCCACTCCACAACCCAGCTCGATGACGATGGTGGCAATACCGAGGGCGCCTAGGGTGGCCCAAGATGACAACGTTGTATTTTTGTTCTTTGGAATCATGATTGTGTCTCCAAAACTCGTGGATGCGAGTTTACTTTGGAAAGGGAGTGGTCGTTGAAGTTGTTGAAGGACAAAAGTCCCGGACGCATGCGCCCGGGACTTTTGATTTATGAAGCGTAAGTCAAAGTGACTTCGCCACGGTTACCAGTTCGCGCAGTTGTCGGCCTCGAAGGCGTAAGCAACGCAAAGAAGGTCACGCGCTGTTTCGAGGTCAGAGTAGAACGTCATGGCAACATCAGTTGCCTCTTCACTGTCGTCCGACGGATCCCACGTAGGAGCGGTTTGTCCGAGGAGGTCGTGAAGTTCACTGAAGTCTTCGTCGCTCAGAGGGCTGTGTGGGTTGAACTGGAACCAAAGACCGAAGCCTTTCGCTTCACCCCAGTGCTTGGCGTAGTCGCTAAGGTTGAACTCACCTTCAGAAGATGGTGAGGCTGCGTAGATGTCAGCACGTACATCATTGATGTAGTGAATAACGGTTGCAGCAACAGCCATTTCCCAGTTGTCGACAGCGATTCCTGCAGCTTCCTTGAGGCAAGCCATGTCGTCGTCGTTCAGAGCGCCGTCAGCATTGGCGATCAAATCGCGGCCTGCGTAGAAGCCGAAGAATGCATCGCCGACCATGTCGGTCTCAACGGTTGCACCGAGATCGCGCTTAGCAGCGTTCATGCTGGCACCCCAGACATACTCGCTGGTGAGGTCGATGTACCCGTCTTCGGGGTTGTCGTCGAAGTACTTGTCGGCCTTGATGGCGTCAGCGGTCTGTAAGCCATAGCTGACGTTGGCACCGAAGTAGCCAAAGCCTTCGTCGAATGCGTGCTCAAGTGGGGAGTAGGGCTTACCTTCTTCATCAGCTGCGGTGTTGTCGGCGAGAAGTCCCTTGTCTGGTGTGTCCCAGTCGAGGTAATCATCGGCACCTTGAGAGAAGGTGATGGCACCCGTCAGGAACTTTTGGATGAGCTGTTGGTAGTCCAAACCGCTTGCTGTGGTGAAGACATTACCTGAACCGCCATCGGTCACACGTGCAGCAGCCAAAGCGTCGACTTCAGCGAACCAAGAGCGCACGAGCGCTTCTGGTGATTCGGCATCGCCCCAACCTGTAAAGTCGCCACCGGTCCAGTTTTTGTGGTCGGTCGCGGAGTCGTTACCGGCGATCTTACCCACCAGGTTCTTACCGGTGGAGATGTCGTCGAACGTTTCTTGCCATGAGTTGTCGGGTACGTAGTAGAGCGGGTACTCGGGGTACGAATCGGAATCGAACTCAAAGTAGAAGTTGAGGTTCGACTCGACGTCGCCTGCTTCTGGGTAGTACTCGCCATCGTCAATCTGGGTCGTCAAGTTGCCCAAGAATCCCTTCATCTCCGTGATGAGGGCGTGGCGAGCGATTTGCCCTGTGTATTTTACAGAGGAGCCTTCTTCGTACTTGCTGGCGAAGTCATATTTGGCGATATCGACAGTGCTCCAGTCACGTGAGCAGTCGACGTCGGCGTCGGCATCAGCGTCGGCGTCGGCATCGGCATCGGCATCGGCATCAGCATCGGCGTCAGCGTCGGCATCAGCGTCAGCATCGGCGTCAGCGTCGGCATCAGCGTCAGCATCGGCATCGGCATCGGCGTCGGCCTCGTGGTCGTCGTGGTCGTCGTGGTCCACGCCGGTATCGTCGTCTTTGGCGCACCCGCTTGCGATGAGAGCAGCGAGAGCGAGAGATAAGGTTTGTACACGCATTGTTGAAAATCCTTCATATTTTGTGTGAATGTACGGACTAAAAGCGAAAATGAAAATCATTTTCAAAATTGGTGACCCAGCCATTAACTGAGACTTTCTTGGGCGGCAATAAATGAAAATGAAATTCATTTTCGGAATTTGAGATTGCTAAATGACGACGCCGGTTTTCTCTGATGTCACTTTTGCCTCAGTAACGGTATGATCCCTTGAGCATGACCACGACAGAACACTCAGATCTGCCAATTATCGGGCCGTTTAGACTTCAATACGTTGTGGGTCAGGCGGGTATGGGCGTGGTTTGGCGTGGCGAACACGTTGAGCAACAAACGCCTGTCGCTATTAAATTCCTCACTCAGGATGGCGCTCGTGATCCGCTCTACCTGGGCTGTTTGAAAAACGAAGTTCGAAAAGTGGCCGGTTTGGACCACCCCGCGATCATCCGTGTGCACGACCACGGCACGGTCCCACCCAACCTTGAAGAGCACAATCTCATTCAAGGCAGCCCCTACTTGGTCATGGAATATGCCGAAGGCGGAACCCTCTCACGACACTGTGGACAGTTGGAGTGGAACCAGGTGTGGCGCATTCTCATGCGCCTGCTAGGAGGGTTGGCCCATGCGCATGCTCGTGGCGTCATTCACCGTGATCTTAAGCCTGGCAATGTTTTGCTACGGCGAAGTACCGGTGGCGTTGTGCTGGTTGATTTTGGCTTAGCCAGAGCGGGTGACACCGATGGAGGTGCCGTTCTCAACGCGGGTACACCCACCTATATGGCTCCGGAGCAAATCCGACAGATCGCTCATGATATCGGCCCCTGGACAGATATGTATGCGCTCGGCTGTTTGGCTTGGAGCCTGGTGTGCGGTCGACCCCCATTTACTGGTGAAGTCGACGAGGTGTTGGAGTCTCATCTCAATGAGCCGCTCCCCAAAATGTCGACGATGATGGATGTGCCCCCAGGCTTTGAAGGGTGGGTGGCTCAGCTTCTGCGAAAATCGCCGCATCAACGATTCGTTCGGGCTGCAGATGCGACCCATGCTCTCGCCAAGTTTGCGCCTCTCGAAGAGCAAGACTCCCTCCTTGTGGAGCCGGTCTTTACCCGTGACCCGAATGTGGATGACTCCGTGCGGACGGAGTCGACCGTGGGACGCCGAAAAACAGATACGATTTCCCAAGCGGACGACACCCAAGTCATGGCGCCGCGCTCCAAGGCGACGGAATCTGTCCTCGGTATGCCTGGTCCTCTGCCACAAGTCGGTCGGTCTCTCCTATGGGCTGAGCGAGGTGAGTTGCCTCCCATTCCGGACGACTGGCGTGAGGACCATCCACCCCGGCCAGTCGGACACTTGCTCGGCACGGGCTTGGGCATGTTTGGTTTGCGCTCTTTTCCCTTGGTGGGTCGAGAAAAGGAGCAGACCTATCTTTGGGACCAACTCAAGATATGTCGTCAAAATCAGCACACACGGGCAGTTCTGATTGAAGGTAGCGATGGGACCGGAAAGACCTACCTGGCCGAATGGTTGGCGCGAAGAGGATATGAAGTGGGCGCAGTCATCGCGCTTCGTGCCAAGTTTCAAGCGTCGGAGGATGGAGACCCATTGGTTTCGCTGATGACTGGCCTAATAGGATCGTCGGGGCTCCAGAGAAAAGAAACGGCGGAACGGATTCGCAGGGCCCTGGAAGTGCTGGGTCGGTCTGATGACTCTGAAGTGGAGGCCCTGCTCACGGTTTTAGGCCCGTTCGAAGGTGAACAGTACAGTCCAGAACTGATGGACGAACGAAATGAAGTTCGATTTACCGTCATTCGTCGTTTACTTCATCGGTTCTGTGTATTGCGACCGTTGGTTGTGGTCCTAGACGATGCGCAACTGAGTGCCGATGCCTTGCGGTTGGCTCAGACCTTGATGTCATCTCAAACCCTTGACCATCCCGTGATGATTGTCATGACCATCAACCCGATGACTATTCCTGAGGATTTTCGGGATATGTATACGGACTTCAAGGGTCGCAAGCGTGTTTCGACGATCAGTCTCAGTCCGCTTGAAAGCCAACATCGCTCAACCCTGGTGCGCACTCTCCTTGGGCTGGAACCGGCCTTGGCATCGTTGGTGGAGCGGCGAAGTGGCGGAAACCCACAATTTGCTGTGCAGTTGGTGGGCGATTGGATTCAAAAAGACATGCTGGTGCAAGGAGCGTCTGGCTTCCAAATGAGGAAGGGGCTGCGTCCCGAATTCCCTGCCGATATGCAGGCCATGTGGGAACGTCGACTGGCTGCGGCCTTGCCGATTGACCACGATACTCGGCCGCTACAGGTGGCGGCTGAGCTGGGGATGAAAGTGTCCTCCGACGAGTGGGAAGAGACTTGCGAAATCCTCGGCATTCAGGCGGATTCATCCCTTATGGATAGTCTCAACGACGCCAACCTCGTCACGACTCACCCCAATGGAAAAGGGTGGACTTTTGTACACTCCTTGGTGAGAGAATCCCTTAAACGCCAAGCGGAGTTCGAAGGGCACCGCATCGTGCATCACCGCGCCGTTTCGAAGATGTTGGATGGCCGTGAAGGCGTATCGGCGAGACGCGGCCGCCATCTCTATGAGGCCGGGGATTTAGAATCTGCCGTTCCGGTATTACTCGACGGCGCTCAGCACTGTTTTCATGGCGCTCGAAATGTTCTGGGCTGGGATCTGTTGCTCATCCGAGAGAATGCACTTCGCCGTTTGAGGGTCAAAGAGACCGATCTGCGATGGGCGCAGGGGTGGGTGTTGAAGGAACGGTTTTTGGCTCGGCGAAAAGAGTTTCCGGTTGTGATGAGTCTGGTCGATAAGATCTTGGAAAAGACACGCGACACACCGGGCTCCCGAAAATTGCGAGCCATGGCGTGGCATCGCAAAGGGTCGATCCATCGATTGATGAGCGAACCCGAAGAGGCACGCGCATGCTTAAACAAGGCCATGCAAACAGCCCTGGATGACCCCAACATCATGAGTCATGCCATGGAACAGTTGGGCACTTTGGAATTGGCCTATGGTGCCCCCATTTTGGCGGCTCGTTTTTATGAGGGAGCGCTTGAAGCGGCAGAGGAAATGGGAGATATGGACCGCATTTACCAGGTGCGGACCAATATGGCTTCTGTGTACCGTCATCAGGGTGACATCGAGACCGCCAGGGAACACTTGCACGCGAGCTTGGTCTACTACGAACAGTCTGGGGCCAAGCGCTCACAGTCCCGTTGTTTGAACGATATGGCCGAGTTGGACAGATTCAAAGGAGATCTACAGCGCGCGGAGGAGGGGTATCTCAAGGCCCTGTCCTTGCTCGAGGCATTGGGCGATCAACGGTTTTATGTCGCGGCACTCAACCTCGGAATTATCTATGCCGAGACCGGACGACCGGTAGAAGCGCGCGCCCAACTGGAACAATGTCATCGGGCCCTGCGAACGTCACGACTACCGGGTATCGAAGGCGCGACCCTCTTGGCCTTGGCTCATGTGCACGCCCAATTGTCATCCATCGATGAGTGGTATGACTATTTTTCGAAAGGGCGAAAAATCATCGAAGATACCGGATTTGCCGACATCGATATTGCGCGTTCGACCCAGTTGGGTGGAGAAGCGTTGCTCGCGAATGGGTTCGACGAACAGGCGAAGGAAAGCTTGGGTTTTGCCCGAGATCATTGGGAACTGCTCGAGCGAGATGACATCGCGGCAGAACTGACCGACTTGTTGTCCGAATTCGAGAGCTAGCTATCTTTTGGTACCACCGTGAGATCGGCTGATTTCATGACTTTGTCGGCTGTCCCAGGCTTGGTGTGGCCGAAGGTCACCTCCATAATGTACGAGCCCACCGGAAGATCAGTGACTGTGGCGACCTGCTGACGTCTGAGTTGGCCGCTTTGTAAGGTCCATTGTGAAGGTTCGGGGTCGCAGACGAATTCGTAGGTGGTGGGATCTGCGTCCGGGGGATCGATCTCCCAAGATTCCACCATGCAACTCGATGATTGCTCGATCTCGAGGGACTCTCCTTCACATTGGTTGCCAATTTCGGCCCACAAGACGGCGGGGGACCCTTGCCGGTTGGACTCCAATGCCACTCCGGACCCGTTCTTGACGGATACATTTACCCACAAGTTACCGGCGTTACAGCCCGGAATCAATCGGGTATCAATGGTGCCATATTCGCTCAAAGGGTTGCCGGTATCGCCGGAGTCGAGGTCGTTTTTAATCGGAAACGTGCAACCTGCGGCGACAAAAAGGCAGAGCGCTCGGCACGGAATGATTCGCATGGTGACCTCCGCCATAGATTATGCACCGATTGGAGGAGTACCGGCTAAGAATTCCCAACTTGGCCTCCACGTATGCGCTTTACCAAAGCGCAAACGGACCACTCCCTGAATGTGTTGGGTACTCACGGGACCCCACCACCTTGAGTCCAACACTCGGTCTCGATCGTCTCCAATCAGGTAGATGTGCCCCTCGGGGACCTCAACAGGCTCAGCTTTCCAGTGGGTCACAGGTTCCGCTTTTTGCCGGGTTAGCCAACTCGTTCCGACCGCGGGCTTTTCCGCCCATAAGGTTTCTTTTGCCACCAAGTACGGACCCATGTCGCCCATAGCAGCGGTGCGAAGCCTTCGTTTGCCGACCTTGATGTGCCCGTTCGCTACCGTCACAGTTTGATTCGCCACAGCGAGGACGCGGCGGAGGACCATCTCGTTACGGTTAAGGGGATCCTTGAGCAGGACGACGTCGCCTGGAAGCACATCGCTCGTGGGCATCGAAAAGATGACATCGCCATCCTGAATGCTGGGTGCCATATCGTCACCCACCACTCGTTTGGTCTGCGCCGCAAGCACTAAACCCAATATACCAACGAGACTCAATCCCACCTTCAAGAGCAGTTTCATGCGCTCATCCTACTGGGTGGTGGAGTGTTCGTCACCCAGTAGGATGAGCCGAAATGGCTTTGAGCAGCTAAACTGCATTGAGTTCTCGTGAGTGAAGCATGTTTTTTTTGATTGCCCTCCTATCTTCGGCTGTCGCCTCACCCGTTTTCGTGATCGAGGATGGCGATGAACAAATGGACGACTTGGTGGCTGCGCTGCAAGCCAAAGGGCACACCGTCAGTCGATCGTCGGAATATGGCTTTGTGGAGTACGAGTTCACAGGTCTTGAGGTCGATCTCGATGACTTCGATGTCGTCTTTTGGATGGATGGGCGGTTTTCGGCCACCTTGCCGATGCCAGAGACGGGCCAAGAAGCACTGCTCAGCTATGTTCAGGCGGGTGGAGGCATTGTCCTATTTGGACAAAATGGCTTCAACTACGCCGCCGGTCGTCATCCGATTCTTGAGCCTTTGATTCCCCTGCGGAATTGGCCTCTGGAAGACGCTGGCACCTTTAGCCCAACGGATGAAACACATCCTCTTTGTTCGGGGTTTTCGACGGACGATGAGGTTGAACTGATGGGGGGGCGCCTCGATGTGGGTGCGCCCGTTTTCGGTGAAAGCCTATGGGTGGCCATGCACGAAGGCTTGGTGCGCCAGGGGGCTGTCGCTTTCGAAGAAGAGGAAGGTCGCGGTGTTCAGTGGAGTCTATGGGGCAATGCTGGCATTGATATGTGGCAGACCGATTGGTCCGACGAAACGGTGGGTATCTTGCTAGACAACTCGGTCCAATGGGCCGGCCAAGGTCCACCTCGGCCTCACGCTGGAGGACCTTATGATGCGGATGCCGGCGAAGTGGTTTACCTCGATGGATCCGCCTCCGTGGCTCGGGGTGATGCTGAGATAACGGCCTATATTTGGGAGGTGGGAGAGGAGCGGTGGACCTCCGAAGAGCCCACCACGACCTTCGAAACAGCGGACTATGATGGCCCCACGGACCTCGAAGTCGTGCTCACAGTCCTCGATAGCAATGGGCTATCGCGCTCGGACACGGCCACATTGGCATTGGCGAATGCGGAACCGATTATTGAGGATGTGGTGTGTCCAGGGTCTGGCCTGGAGGGTGACACGCTGGTGTTTAGCATGGAGGCTCGTGATCCAGAAACCGCCGACACACTCGAAGCCACCTGGTGGTTGTCGGATGTCATGTCAGCTACCGGTTTTGAAGTCGAACTGACCTTTGTGCAAGATGGGTTTTATCCGGTTGTGGCCTCTGTAGAAGACGATGACGGTGGGATGGCATCAAAAGAATGCGATGGATTGGTCATTATCGAGAATGTAGCTCCCAATATTTTGGGTGAGCCGGCCGAAGAGGTCGATGCTGGAACGACCTATACCTTCGTTCCAGGAGTAGAGGACCCCGGCATTGAGGATGTTCATCTTTGGTCTATTGATGGCCCAGAAGGCTTGGGTGTGGATCCGTCTACCGGTGCCTTGAGTTGGACTCCCACGCTAGACGAAGTGGGCGTCCATCGACTGAGGCTTTTTGTCGACGATGGGCGAGATGCACAAGTTTTGGAATGGGATGTGACCGTACAGTGGCCGGACCTGGATGGTGATGGTGTGCGTGCGGATGTCGATTGTAATGACGCCGACGCCTCTATAGGCAGCATCACAGAAGATGCGGACTGTGATGGTATCAACGATGACTGGGAAGAAGCGTATGGGCTCGACCCTGAAGATGACACGGATGCCATGTCCGATGTTGATGGAGACGGCCGTACGGCTCTGGATGAGTACATCGCGGGTTCAGATCCGACGGTCTACGACGGTCCATCCATACCCTCTGTTTTAAGCCCTGAAGATGGCCAAGAAATCAACGCGGTGCCCGCTCAGCTCGTGGTCATCGATGGGGAGGCACCCCTGGATCAGCCTCTGACTCATGGCTTTCTTCTCGCCATGGATCCGACGCTTGAGACGGTGGTGAGCGGAGCCGATGAGGTTGTAGGGGGCCCTGATGGGACCACTTCTTGGACCATTGATATCGAGCTGGTTGAAAATGCCTGGTACTACTGGACCGCATGGGCTGAAGATGATTGGACTACCGGTTTGGCTATGGAGCCCTCAAGCTTCTTTGTGAATCTGGTGAATGAGCCTCCGGGTGCCCCCGGAATCAACTCGCCTGCAGATGGCACGTCTGTGGATGAAATCTTGCTGGTCGCAGACGTGCCTGCCGACCCGGACCTTGATGCGGTTTCCATCGTATTCACGCTTGAACTATCGGATGGCACGGCTATCGAGAGCCCCGCTATCAGTGGCAGTGAAGCGTCTGTGTCTTGGGCGCCTTCAGGGGTGGCCGTAGAGGATGGCGAAGAGTTGTGCTGGTATGCCGTTGCGGTGGACGAGCATGGTTTTGAAGATGGAGACGCATCGGACGGGGAAGATTCGGTATCCGAGGTTTCCGAAACGGCATGTTTCGTGCTCGATCGTACCAACCTGCCCCCCAGTGCTCCTGAATGGTTGTCGCCTGACTCCGACACTGTGGAGTCGTTGACGCCTACCTTTGTGATTCGAAATGGCATTGATCCCGAGGGCTTAGAAACGATTCATCGGTTCCAATTGGACGTTGTCGATACGTTCACCTCAGAAGCCTTACAGGATGCAGAAGTGGTATCCGGACCTGACGGTGAGACCACCTGGACATCGGGTCCAGTCGAAGAAAACAGTCGCGTGTGGGTCCGCGTCCTATGCTCCGATGGGGAGCAAGATTCTGAGTGGGTCACCGCTGAATATTTCGTGAGTGCTGAAAACGAGGCGCCCAACGTCCCGAGTCTTCTCAACCCGGCGGACGGCGTGACGTTCACAGACGGGATGGAATTGACGGTGGTGAACAGTGTTGATCCCGAAGGTGAAGCTGTCACCCACGATTTTCAGATTCTTAATCTCAGAGATTTTGAGGTGGCTTCGACTTCTGGAATTGAACAAGCCGAAGAGACCACTTCGTGGACGCCTGAGGTGTTGGAGGATGGGTATTACCAATGGTCTGCGCGGGCTGTGGATGCATCCGGGCTGGCTAGCGAATGGGCGGATCCTCGAACCTTATCCGTCGGAACCCCTGATGTGGCAGAGGAGCCGTCATTGGGCGGTACCGTGGACGATGAAAAAGCCCAAGGGTGCAGTTGCGCATCGAATACAAAGCCGAAGGGCCTCATCGTGCTGCTTTTGGGTGCCTTGGCCGTTGTTCAACGCCGAAAGACGCCACGTTGCTGAAGTTTCTGAACTTCTCGTCGGAGGCTCTCAATATCGTTTTCGAGTCTCAAACGAAGCTGATCCATGGCGATCAGTTCGGCAGATTTCTTTTCGATGTCTGCTCGAAGTAGCGCATTTTCGGCCATGGCCTCGTCTCGGGAGAGGCGGTCCGCAGCACCCTGATTACCCAACAACTGGATGGCTTCTCGCTTGAAGCCGGCTACTTCGTCCATTGCCCGGGTCAATCTGTCGATGGACCGCATCAGGGTTTGAATTTGATTGTTCTGGGTGGCCACTTCGTTGCGTTTTTCGCTGACTTCGGCCTCGGCTCGAATACGGGCCGCTTGCGCTGCCTGAGCTTCGGCCTGCGCTTGGGCTGCATCTGCAGCCAGTTGAGCCAGGTCGAGCAGGTCGGTAGGACTGTGGCCGTATCGGTGTCCGCTCGTCACCCAATCCAGGATAGGCAAGAGCGCTTTGTCACTGGACAATTGGTCACGCGCCAAGGCGCGAGCAGCACGGGAACGGTCGCGAAGGGCGGTGGCATCATCGATGACGGCATCCAGGATGCCTTCGATGTCGTTGCCAGCCCAACCGGCGTCGCCCAGCACATCGGCCAATGGGGAGTCGGGGTGGGTCAGGATCGGAAGGCCGCAACCGAGGTACTCCGCGTGACGGAAGCTGAAAGCCAGCTTTCGCTCGGGGTTAGGTTCCATCCAATCGATGGCTGCTGACGATCCAGCGAAGGCTTTGAGGAGCTGCTCTCGGTTGACCCAGCCTGGAGTCTCCAATCGGGGGTGTTCGGGAAGCACCCATGGCGCTTCGGCTCCCTCTGGAACACCGCCATACCAGACCACTTTGCCGACGCCACGTTTGTCGAGGTGGCTCAAAATCCGTTTGAGTGCCGGGACGGGGTTTTGCCATGGCCAGCTTCCGCCGCCGGCAACAAAAACAGGGTTTTTGGGAATGCGTCTTCTTGGCCCATTGGGCGCGATGAGCGGCACCCATAGCGTGGGGTCCTGGCGAACATCGACACCCGCCATGGCCAAAAGCCCCCACCACAACCACCGCTGACGCGGGTTTGAAACCAGGAACACATCTCCCGCAGCCAGCGCTTTTAAGGTGTCGACGCTGGTCGATCGCAGCGACCCATCAAATACGGCCTCCATGACTCGGGGCGCATACAGATCGACAGCGATGGGTGCACCGACTGCCGCAAGTGTGGGGGCGTCCTCGATCTGAATGGCGATGATCCGATCGGGACCCCAAGCGCGCGCTTTTTGGTAGAGGTCTTCTTGAGATGAAAAGCCTCCGCTCTCATCCTGGTCACGCGATAGCAACCGAACCGTATGGCCTGCGGCCTCTAAGCCGGCCCCGATGTCGGATGCACGAAGCGCCCCGCCTGTGACCGGTTGGTCAGGGCTGGGGCGCTTGCCGTGATGGACGATGAGTACTCGCACACCCACACCGTATCAGAGGTGGGGGTATGCAGTCAGCTTCTCAGATTAAAGACCACTCGAAGAAGTCATCTCTTTGTCCAAGATGATGGCACCCGTTTCGGTGTCGACGTGAGTCTCTTTGACGAGGCCCATGCCTTCGACCCAATAGTAGGTGGCTTCCCCGGGGTAGTCCCGAGAGAACAGTGCACCCAGTGTGGGGTCGCCGGTCAGACGCATTTCGTAGCTGCTGGAGATCATCCATGCTTCCATCGTCACGCCATCCACTTCGATGTCTGTCAGGCCCTCATCCTGGTAGGACCCAGAGACGGGGATACTCACCGCCAGGCCGCTACCTGTCGTGTCGGAGTAGACGAGGTTGTAGCTGAAGGACCATGTGTCTCCTGTTTCGATCTTGCTGGTTGACGGCAAGTAGAGACGAGGCGAGGACAAGGTCATCAAGGTTGCACCCGGTGCGATCTCTCCGAGATCGCCAGTATCGACGGTGTAGGTGATGTTCATGTTCCACTCACCGACGCTCAGGCCGCTGGTTCCCGCGTAATCGCAGTAGTGGTAGACGGTGCCTTCCCACGCAGGTGAGCCGGATACTTCCATGCTCTCGCGGGTCTTGTAGGCGTCCATTCCACCAGAAGTGGTCCCTTCGCCCAATCCTTGCTCGGTAGCCGTCGCTGTGCCTGTACCGTGCACATCGCTGATGAATGTCGATGTGTAGGTCTTGGACCAACCGGAACGATGCACCGGGTTGTAGGGGTGTTCGCAGTCGGCATCGGCGTCTGCGTCGGCATCTGCGTCTGCGTCGGCATCGGCATCGGCATCGGCGTCTGCATCGGCA
>Ga0163180_10001147_pt1 | contig 15119 bp, 9 predicted proteins | sample AtlANTMetagenome_2_FD_109647 | JGI IMG/M metagenome (GOLD analysis project Ga0163180, IMG submission 109647) | Marine eukaryotic phytoplankton communities from the Atlantic Ocean - Atlantic ANT 4 Metagenome | ecosystem: Environmental > Aquatic > Marine > Oceanic | place: North Atlantic Ocean...
CCTAATCTCCTTAAGTTTGCTGCAAGACTGACATCACCGCGTCGATTGACGAAGCTGTGTTCGACGATACTTTAATCGAGTCACCTACGGTGAGAACAATCTTTTGATCTCCACCGATTGGTGTAAGCGCGCCGCCGGCTGGAACCGGAGCATCCTTTACGATGCGTGAATCGTTACTCCCATCGTTGTAAACAACTGTCACCTTTACAGCAGATGCCGTAATGTTCGACACTGTCAGTCCGATTACAGTCTCGGTAGTTCCGCCAGCAACCGTATGGCTGCCAACAGCGGTAAGTGAATTGCCTACAGCGCGGGATGCGAATGTTTCAAATACGTTTGCCATTTATCCTATCCTAGTGCGATTGCGAAAGCGAGTGCATTATCATCGGTACCTGGTGCTGCACCGTTTATCAAAAGTGTACCGTTAATCTTTGTGTTAGCCGTAACCAGAAGAGTACCGCCAGTGATGTTTGTATTTGCTCCATCGAGAGTTGCTAAACGTGTAGTTGTAAGAGCGGCGGTGTTTGCCGTAAAGTGGCCACCTGCTGTTACTGTGTTAGCACCAATTGTGTTTGCAGTCGGATTGATCTCAAAGAGGTTAGTGAACCCTTGGTTTGACCTGACTCTCCAAGTATCAAATGTATCCGTCAGAGCAACGTTAGCAACTTGACCCATTTTTTAATTACCCTTCTGTGAAGAGATGATAATATTTAACATATCTTTCAGCTCTCCAAGTTCTTGTTTGATATTATTTATATCGTTCAGTATACTGCTTTGTGACTGTCTACTTTTTTTATAAGCATGTAGTCCTCTACTATCCGTAGCAACGATTGCTCCTGAAGCTTCATCCTTCTTAAAATCTTGAACGTCTTTTATCAATGTTAAGCTCATAATTCTTTCCTAGATCTGTAGAGCAATAGCACGGAAGTCTTTCAGCCTCGGTACTCGAGATGGACTCGTCGAGAGAAGTACTACCTTAATCTTAAAGTGTTTAAACCCAGTATAGGTAACACTTCCTGAGGCATACTGGAACTCTCCACCGGCGCCGGTTAAACTTGCGGTTGGAATATTGTATTCGTATTCTTCAAAGTCCTGCTCATTTTCGGTATCGGATACCACGGTTGAAGCTGTGATCTGCGTTAACTCTAACCATGTTTTATCTTCCATGGTTTGACCATCTTCTGCATTCAAGAACTTTCCATATACCTTGATAGTTGCAGTGCTTGGTTTATATGCCGCGAAGAATAACTTAAGATCCTCAGCGTCCTGTCCTTCTGCAAGAGTTACAGTTTTCTGAACGTATCGAGCAAGTGCATTACCGTTTGATTTTCCATCCTCATTCGTAGAATCATTATTGATAAGATTCTCTACAGTAAAGATGGCAGCACGATCGTTATCAATCGCCGGTGAATGGCGAGGATTCGTAGTATTGGTTAGTATAGTTTTAAGTTCGGCCGACTTTTTACCGGCGATACCGGTTGTCTCATTCGATTTACTAAGTACGAACCTACGTGTATCATACCTCGTTTCACTATTGATGTTGACCGATTTGAATGCGCTATCCAATGCCGACCCAGACGTTGCAAGTTTTGCGGTGGATGATGCAGTTGTATCCTGCAGCTCGAGCTTACTTGCAAACACCTTGAATGTATCTATAGGTAAGTTATCGACACTGACGATACGAGCATCGAGACCACTGACCTGTCCTCTGATATAAGTATTCGCGCTGAACGATCCGCTTGGACTCGATAGGTGCATAATTGTGTTGGACTGAGTAACTGTGTCAAAGAAATGTACTCGACCTGTAGGAGTTGACTGACTGCTGATCGTAGCATTCACTCCTGTATTGGCACTAGACCCAGCCGCATACTTGTATATCTTTGCACTGTTTGTAAACTTAGTAGCCGTCGTTACTTCCTTCACTCGTATCGAAGAACCGCTATTGAACGTAACGATAGCATTTGCTTGAGCTGAAGTTGTATTTGCTTGGACAATGATATCACCAACGTTAGCGCTGATTGCACCTGATAGCGTAAGAGAGGTTTCACCGTGTACCAACTCATTGGCTCTATTAAATATCGTGACCGAATCTGCCTCATCGATAGTAAGATACTCTTTATCAATGTTCTTGAATATAGCCGTACCGGTTTGATTCGTACCGAAGTTTGCAAAGTACATTGTGTACTTAAGATCTTCTTCCTGTATTGCTTGCCACTGCCTATCGTTAGACGATGCAAATAGAACACCGGTTGCGGGTTGAGCCGTAACTCGATTTCCAGTAATAAGATCGTTTCGTCCGAGTCTTGCGGTCCAAACTACACAGTTCGGATTTTTATTTGCAGGCACCAGTGTTAATGCATATTCCGCTGAGTTTAACAAGTACACCGGAGTTTCAAATACAACCGGTGTAGCTGACGAACCATCGGTCGATGTATTGATATCAGCTGCTGGTACTATCTGTCTACTGAATGGTACTACCCTATCGGTTACGACTTGTGACGAAGGTTCGACTTCTCTAATCTCTACAATAACCGGAGCTGTTGCATCCTTAGCTGAGAAGAATAGATCCACCTTAGAAACATATGCACCCGGTGATTGGAAGTTGCTGTTGTCATTGACTCTAAACGTTTGAGCCAACGGATCAGTGGTACGACGAGGTTGTCTTCGTATCGCATGAACAACACGAGTATCAACGACCGTTCTCGTAGAGATATCAATATTACGAGTTGAGATGATTGTGCCTTGTGTCGTCATATCTAAACCACCGGCGCTGTAATTAGCTTCAGCCGAAGTAACAGCGGCGCCGGTTGCTAAACTATTAGTCGGACTATCGGTAAGTCTGAACCGAAGGTTACCAACAGGGAATCGTATCTGATCGTTGTTTGGTATCCTAAAGTTAGCATATAGTTCACCTTCTGAGTTCGTAATAAGAGAACTTCCTTCAGAAGCGGTATTGGCAAAGGATGTATTTGCCGGCGATACATAAGCATTGACATCGGTACCATCAAAGAATGCATATACTCGAGTCGATGGTTTCAGACCTTCAGCCTTCACGTTAACTTCACGAGAACGCATAAACGGAATCAACCCAACATTCTGTACTGAATCACCAAGGTTATTTTCAACGAGTTCTCCGGCCTCAACTACAAGCTGTTCACCGGTTCTCTGTTGTGTTACGGCGACACGCTGCATCTCGTTTCCTTGGAGATCTGGCGGAGCGCGGCCTAGAACCTGAGCACCAACCTCTTCAAACTCTCCGAAGTTTGCACCAACATGGTTAGAGATCTCTTCGAGTGCTTCGGCAAAATTACCAAAGTCAATATTGATAGATGGGGCAGTTGTTACATCTTTAAAGAAGTCGTTATCCGGTGTAAGCGTAATGACACCTTGGAATGAGAAGGAGAGGCCAGCAATGTTACGAGTATCCGTAGCGAATGGCTGATCTATCAGTTCCTCATGTGTCCATGGTAAAAGAATCAGCTTACCGGGATTTGGTGTAGTAACAGATGAAACCGTAGATGTGGCAGTTGATGTACCGCCAACAACATTTGCTGCATTGGTAAATGTTCCGGAAACTGCACGAAGATATAGTTTTTGAGATACCTGATGTGCAAGCTTACCGGAAGCGGAACCCTGTGTAATCGTTTCACCTACTGTATAAGTTGCAGTGGTTGATCCGATAGTGATCGTTGCATCCTTCGATGTTGCGGTGATGTTTGTCGAGTTCGCAGATTGAAACTCCATCTGAACATCATCTAATTTATAGGTTGGGCGAGCCTCTTTCTTTGATTTATGAATAGCAACTTTATAACCTTCATCAAAGAAATCAGACGACGTAAAGTCAGCGAACTGATCAACAATGATCCCGTTCTTAAATCTATCTACTCCGCTTGAGTTTGCAAGGAATAAGTTTTTAGTATCCGACTCAAGTAAGGATAGAGATGTATAGTACTCAAGGTTACCGATTCTTTCGGCAAGACCGTTGATATCCTTCATTGTGTATCGGCGGATCCGCTGAGGTGTAATCTTAATAGCAAGTTCATTACGACCGTTCGGTGCAGTAGCTGTTTGTATCCTCTTAGCATTTTCTTGAGGTAACGACGGAAATGGTTTTACATTTACGACAGCAATCGTCATACCATCCGCGGGTGCCGTTGGTGTTTTTGGATCCAACGATGGAACGCCCTTAACAACTCTAAACTCACCAGCATCTGTAACTACGATTCTATCCTTACGTGGAAGGTAGTAATCAAAGTCGGTAACGAAGTCTTCGTTAGGAGCCATATATCGTAGACCACCCGAAGGTTCTACGATGACGGTTGATGTTGCTGGGTTACGAGAAATATTGGTAAGAGCTGTAACACTATTTGCCGTGTCGGTAATGCGAGGGCGAATGTCGATATTATTTCTAAGATCGTAACGAATATCGGTTACAAGCGAGCGATATATTGGAATCTCACCCGTCTGAATAGCAGTTGTATTTGCGGTATTCGCATCATCGACTGGATAAGAATTGACTGAGAAGTAACCCTTACCTTGTGATGTATCGTGAGTGAAGTAATCCATCTTCACGAGATATGTTTGACCGTTAGCGATCGCTCTCGATGAAGACGACTTCAGCCGTAACCTTGAATGATCATAATGGTTATCACGCATTCCTGTGTCAAGTTCAAAGTCTTTAGTAACATCTGTTCCTTCTGATGTACTCGCGAAGAAAGTATTACCGGTCTTTAGCCGTACTTCTTTAAGTTTATGACCATCGGATAACCCAAGTGGCCATGGGCCGGCAAGACCGTGACTTGCGAATCCAGCACTAATGTTAATCTCAACGAGCCTGTCTTTATTGATTACCTTAGCAATCTCTCGACCGTCGACCTTCTTAAGTTCAGTTGTTACTAATGCACCAACCGTACTGCTAAGAGTTTCTTGAATATCAAGAGTGGCTGATGTTGTAGAGTTGATCGTTACAGAACGAGCTGCAGCATCACCGCCGACGCCGTTCAGTGATATCACCTGGCCAGGTGTAAAGAACTTAAATACAGTCTTACCACTTAGAACGAGACCTTCCCCAGGTCCATAGTAGTTAACTGACGTAGCACTATTCAGATTTGATATGACGTATGTGTTTGATTCACCCTGAAGTTGAATCTTATCACCAACGCTATACTTATCAGTAACGTTCGTTAGACCGGTAACAGTATTTGAGTTAGCAACACGTGCTGCTGTTGTATCCCTTGCGGTTGCGCTGTTCGCAGTGCCTGTTAATACAACATGGAAGTTTTCACGCTCCTGCGTATTATTGATAGCTCCGGTTGAGAACGGATACTGCTCGTCAGCACCAGATGTTGTAATCGTTACCGTTCCATCTGCCGCAATCGTAGCTGCTTCCTGCTTAAAGAACTTGAACTCGTTATCAAGAGCATTGCTTGTATCACGTAGAGTTTTGATATTTTCTGCAGGAATGAGGAACATGGATCTATTAAATCCAGTCTCGCTCAATGTTGCGCTGCCGCTCGTAAGAACGGTATCAGCAATGCCATCGGTAGAAGCATGATCGTACCGAATAGATCGCACAAACGAGAAACTGTTCGCGGTCATATTGATATCATAAAGATATAGTTTCATACGGCCACGGGCATCGCCCTTTGTACCTGAATCGTATTGGATCGCTCGAGCTCGAGCTTCACCGATCTTAGCACCACGTGTAACCGTTGTGAATGTGTTATTAGAAATGGCTCTAACTGCTGTATCATACAGCTCAACACGATCATGACCGTTAACATCCCAGGAACCTACAACTTCATCGACGAGTGTATAGTTGCCGTAGTTTGCAGGGATAGAAACATTCTCAACCGATGCAACGTCCGTTCCTTTATCAAGAGTTACATGACGAGTGACAAGGTTCTCTACTTGATAACCACGAACGTAGGCCTGTCCAGCCGATACATCCGCCACGAGTTTGTTAATATTTCCACCGCTACCGGTAGCAAAGACCCCACCATTATTTGCAGAGTCCAAGTGTTCCCGCATTCTGAGTGTAAGTCCTCGGACAATATAGTTACCCGATTCATCATAGGTACGCTCGGCGATGTAATCATTGATGACTGAGTATAAAGGCTTATCGGCTTTATACTCAATATCACCGTTCTTAATACGGCATCTTTCTACAAAGTTTGTAGAAGCATTTGCGGTAAGAGCTAACGTTGTAATGTTTGCAGTCAGCTTAAGGCGATCAGCGCCCGGTGCTGCATAGTTGAACGATCCTTGCGCAGGATCCTGTAAAGATGTATCGGATGCAGATGTAACAATGGATTCTTCAATGTTATAACCAACTTTAATGTTGGTGTTCGACGTGTAACGACCGACAATAGTGTTAGCGGCATCAACTCGAATGAAGTGATCTTTGGCAAAAAGCATGCCATCACCAAATGAGATTCTTGATGCATCACCTGTTACCTGAGACGACTGAACTCCTTCGGTGATAACGTTGGCGGAGAGAGAAGTGTTTGATGTAAGCCGTTCTCCGCTCTGAAACTTAGCAGTAGTACCGAGTGTACCTGATCCTGTATAACGAATGTAGAGGGTCTTAGTGTTAGGTGTGGCGGCTTCTGAACCATCGATGGAATCAAGAACGTGGGCTGTTACACCGGTCGTTACCCCCGTAAGAGTTGAGCCAACAAATGCAGCTGCATTAACGGAAGCACCGTTGTTATCGTTATCACGAACCTTCACATATTTAAGAAGGTGATCGTAATTCATTTCCAATCCAGAAACAGTACTTCCTTCTTGGAAAACGTGCTCGCCGAACCTATCGATCTGCGACTGCAAGATCGTTTGCATCTGAGTAAGTTCACGGGCTTGAACTGCTAGTCCTGGCCGGAAAAGAACCCGATGAAAGTTTTTCGTTTCATCGTAATCGTCATAATATGGGTCGACATTGAGATCGGTCGATAGTGTTACCGTGTTTGCAAGTGCCATTTAATCTTTTTCCTTAGAATTTCACTACCAGCTTGATATCTTCAATCTGATCGGATGACCGAGCAATTGGTCCTCTATTTTCTTTGTACAATACATCGCCTGTGTATGGAGCAAGCGATCCATAAGCGACGCTTCCTAGAGTTGCTGTAATACCACTTGTGAGTCCAGTGATGGTCTCAGAATTAGTGAACGTACCGTTTGACTTTGCATCAAGAACTTTAACTGTGCCGGCTGTGTTTGCACTGTTAGTATTTGCAAAGCTTACGAATTTTGCAGATGCACCAGACGTACCGCCGCGGACCACTTCATCGAGTGTATATGCGCCGGTCCCCGATACGCTTGTAACCGTAAAGTTTGTTGCTTGGTTATATACTGAACCTGTCGCAATGTCACCGTTAGCAAACTGTGGATCGCGAATGATTCCGATGGAACGGAAGTCATTTGTTGTGATGAACGTATCAGATTCTGAACCACTTAGCTGAACATTAAGAATTACGTTATGTCCGCCAAGCTCATCAACCGGATCCGATCCGTGACCGCCTGGAGGAGATACAAATGCTTGGCCCGTTGCGCCGGATCCATGACTGCTATTGGCACTTACTGTAATAGTTGCTTGTGAGTACTTACTACCACCGGAAATAATGTTAATGTAATTCACCGCTCCGGAGTTAACATTCGCAAAAGCAGTAGCACCTGTACCGTCTCCGCTGATTGCAACCTTCGGGCCAACTAAGTAAGTCGATGATGTATTTGGCGTAACACTAAATGTAGAAGCTAGCTGAACGACTTTCGTTGAACCAACATAGTCTGTAATTTCACGAACCTGTCCTGAACCCAACCCTGAAGCAATATAAAGAGCAGAACCATTATAGATGTTATCAGTACCTGATGCTCCGCTAGCAAGAGTCATTGTATCGCCATCCGCAACGGCAGCAAGAGTACCTGAGTTTGTTACATAGGAAGATCCACCTCCCACTACATCGATAACATCAATAGCACCGTTGGAAGCAGCTTGTTGTACATCCCACTGCGCTGAGTTATCGTCAGAAGTAAGAGTCTTAATTGGTTGCCAATCCGTCGTAAGGAACTTAAGTGCATCTCCGGCGCCTACTGCATACATAAACTTCCAATGATAACCATCAGCCGTAACCAATGTGGTAGTTGCTGTGCCGGTTGGTTCAACCGTTGACGCCGCAGCTTTATTGTTGAATAAACACTTATATACTTGATATGAGCTGTTCATAACATACATAGTGTTTGAACTTGCTGGTGTATCGAAAAGGGTTGTTAAGTTTGTATTATACTCTCGATAAACTTTGCCGCTCGACCAGTTGTAACGAGGAACCGCAAAAGTAACATCTCCGCTCTGTGCTCTCTTCAGCGAAAGCATATCCCGCCAGTTGTCGTATTCAGTTACCTGAATAGAATCGGTAGGAGTTGGTGGATTGTTATCATCGGGCCACGCTGATACACGTGCGATGAACAAGTACATTTTGGTCGATGCGGTTTCGGAAAATGCCTCGTGAAACTGTTCGGCATTATGAACTCGAAAACGTCTGGTTACTGTTCCTGGCATTATTTAACCCTTTTAACCTTAATCAAGATTATTTCTATTTATTTATAATTATCTTCAGGCAGTTCCTTGAACTCGTACAACTATTTGACCCTTCATAGCGCTGTGGTTGGCGCATTGATAGAAGTATGTACCAGATGCGTTCGGAGTCCAAGATACCGTTCCCGACTGCGTTCCTTGATTCGATGCGGCCGGCATAGTAACCTGGTTTCCAGTTCCAGTTCCTGCTGTTGTCTTAATGTAGAACGGATGACCTGAAGCGTTAACCGCGAAGTTAACTGTGTCACCAACATTCATTGTTACTGTCTTATTATTACCGCTCACGTTAGCCAACCTATCTACGCCAGTGAGTGTGTACGCACTCGATCCAGAGTGCGACACAGTAATATTGTAAGTATTGTTCTGGTTTGTATTGTAGTAGAACGTGCCATTGGTGAGCGATGTATTTGCATAGTTCTGTGTAATCGTTGCTGCTGTATTGCTCGATGTTGAATTGATAAAGTAGACACCATTTGATGTACCACCAACGCCTACGATCATTATCTTCGTATTGCCCATCGGTATATCGGATGTAAAGAATGTGTTGTTGCCTTGCAAGGCCTTTGGATTTCCAAGAGAACCGATTGCCAATGTAGCATAAGTATTGATAACAACACTTGCGTATGCACCGATGACATTGTTCGAAGTTATATCTATCTTTCCTCGGCCAGTCTTCAAGATATCGTATTGAGTCTCTGCAGTAACCGCTTGTGTTGTTGCGACTAACGTCGGTTGTGGTATCACAAACGTATTTGCTGCGCTATCAATGTATTCCTGTTCGGAAGCAGCTACGACCGTAGGTACACTGATTGACATCACGCTCTCGACTTGAAGTCGGCCGCTAGTTGTGCTATCAACTACTGCTATAGATGTATCAAAATCTGAGTACACGCGATAACGACCGAACATCTTCATCCCGGCCGGATGAACAAGAGTATCTACAAAGTCTTTATAGGTTTTTGTAAATCTGTCAGAAGCTATCTCGTAGGAGAACTCTTGATAGTAATGATTATCCTGAAGCTTGTTGTTCCAAGATATGAACCCTTTCGTATCAATATACTTACCAGGATATGTGACAACACCGGATACCTGTGGCGCGCCTTTAGCAGCTTGTGTGCCACCTCTTGTGAGGTTGTTGACCGTAATTTCTTCGTTCTTATTGTAATTGATACCAAACTGAGCAACGTTCACTGATACGATTGCTCCAGGAACATTGTTCGCAACTATGCTAGCATTGAGACCTTTTGTGCCGCCGCTGCCATCTGAGATCTGAAGGGTGGCAACTTCTGGTTGGGTTACCGTTATAGTTGGAAGTGTACTGTATCCATAGCCGTAGTTTGTCATTGATATGGAATTGATAGTACCGTAGGTTCCGTTTGAGAAGTTAAGAGCTTTGTTTAACGGAGTTGCAACATTTGAAGAAGCAAGATTAGCACTGACGACCGTCGTGTTTGCCCCGGAAGCTACAAAGTTTGGATTTGTATTTAATACAACACTCGCCATTGGCAGTATTGTATCTTGGTTGATTGAAATAATTTCCGTACTGCTTAGCGTCGAAATCGTACCTTCTGCTTCTAATCCGCTTCCCCCAGAGAGTGTTATAACTGCATTCGCAGCATAACCTTTACCGCCGTTGAGTATCACAAACTCAATAGCACTGGTATCGGTCGTTGCAGTTACTGCACCGTTAGCCCCAGAACCGGTTGTTGCCCCAAAGCTTACGAGATCATCGGCCCGATGAAATGCTCCACCCTTTTGCACTACTACGTTTTGAAGCGGTCCTTCGTTACTAACGATTGTAACATAGGTTGATGCATCATCTAAAAGTGAAACTCTTTCGGCATCCTGAAATGTACCAACGATATCAAGAAGATATAATTCAAAGACCGATGTACCAGCAGACAATGTACTTACAACATAATCTACTCTTGCGGTTGCTTCAGATGTGAGACCCTTTATTTCGCGCCCCTGAAAGGTTTCCGTTATATCAGTAACACCAGAAGAAGTTGGATCCCCAACTCGCAATGCGTTTTCAACTACCCATCGACCATCGGACGAACGAAGCATATCCTCGCCTGGATAATAGAAATCTATCTCTTCGTTATAAAGAAGGCGGAAGAGTAACCTATATGATTGTTCGGAACCGCGAGATCGGTATAGATCCTTAATGCTCTTTGCGAGTTTCTTTTTGTCCGCAAGAATGGTTCTTGGGATCGACGGCATAATCTCACGATGAAAATATTCGAAGTACTTATCATACGTCTTATCAATATCTTGATAGTCAAGAAGACTCTTTGATACTTCAATGGCATTGTTGGCCTGATCCATCCACTCATAGTATGCCTTGATGAAGGCAGTGAAGTTTGGATGATCACCTCTAACAAAGAAAGGTAACTGATCCTCAATAATATTCGAGATCTTATTCTCAGCCATTAGTACACCACGGGATAGAGACCAGTATCAACCACCGTAGTTGATACGCCAGAAGTTGTAGCAGTTACGGTCGTAGCATCGATCTGTGATGTAACATCGTTTAGTATAGTAGTCTTCGCATTCGCAATCAATAAGATTTGATTCCTTACAGCTGTAACATCTTTATCGTCTGGAACAGCAAAGATGCTCAGAGTTGATCCACTAATCGCTGTTGGTAGGAAAGCATCAAGTTTAACCAGACCCGTTGTATAGTTAACCGTTCCGGCATCTGCAACCGATACAACTCTTTCAGCAGCTGCATTGAGATAATAGATACGTATGTTACCTTTCCCATCATCGTCAAGGTATGAATCTAGATTTCTAAAAGTAAACATTGTTGAGCTGATGGCATATAAGTGGCCATCGTGCGGGTGGTGGATCTTTTGACTAAATGGAATGTTATATGTTCCTTTAGTTGTAGTCGAAGGACTAAACCTTCTTTCCATCTTAATGTCAGTAAGACTGCTAAGGACGGCTGGATCTGAATCATCTATGACCCTTGCGAACTGTGAGAACCTAAACTTTTGTTTCTCGAAGTCGCTAAGGTTATCAGTCTCGAAAGTGCTAATCGCCGTATTGATCTTATCCTGTACCGCGCCTGCGCTCAATGTTGTTGCATTCGGATCCCAACGAACCGTTGTCGTTGGATTGACATATAAGAACTGAGCATCTACGAATTCCGTATCGATTGATAGAACATTATGCTTCTTAAGAATAGTCTTAATCTGAGATTTACGTGTTGACGATATAACATTGCCAACGGTCGGCTTGACTGATATGTAAACCTTACCGTAGATAGGTGGATCGTTATCTTCTCCACCCCATACACTGATGGATTGAATGTCACCGGTTTCACGTAGGATGATTCTTTTGTAATCCTCAGCAAGCACCGCTCGATTCTGAGCTTCGAAGTTCTTTGGCGCATTAAACTTAATCGACTTAACAGTTTCAAACTCAGCGCCACCTGAAGTGTTTGCACTCACGGTCTTTGTAAACACGGCCGATCCGGCAACCGTACTTGGATCAGTAAATGTACCGATGTCGTTGCCAAGAGTTCCATTACAGGAACGATAGTTAATGATTACTATGTTACCGTTATCCGGTTTCTTACCGAGTATACCATCACCAAAATGTACTTCATACTGATTCTCAGCTTCTTCTTCGATAAAGTACACGGCTGAGTTTGCTTGAACTTGAGTAAGATCGGTCGCAAGATTATATCTCGTCGATGTAGTATCAGTAGATGATTCCTGAACATCGACCACGATGGAAGAGGTATCTACATTTTCATTAGGAAGGAGCAATCGTTGAGTGTCGAGATTATCAACGGTAAACCTATGTGTGAGCGGTTGACCTTCCACTACTGTAATAGTGCCACTATAGTTATCAGCCGATGAGAAGGTATAAGCCTCGGGAGTTACAAACTTAAGTGTCTGGCCATCGACTGCTGCAGTCCATTCCGTATTCTTATCGATTGTAATGTTAGTAGGCGAACCGGTTGGCGTTACAGTAATTGCGAAGTTTGTGTTTGCACCTCGAGCCGACGTCGGAGTATAGTTCAACATCTTGGCTCTTGATACAACACTCTCTCGCAACTGAGCGGAGTCAAGGAACATTTCGTTACCGACCATGCTCGTATAGTATGCATTCTGATATGTGTTATAAGCAAGCATATCAATCAAGAGACTGATAGCCGAACCCTCGAAGTTAAAATCTAAAAACTCAGGTTGTGATTTTAGAAAATCTTTGAGCGATACTTTAATGTCATCAAAGTCTAATTCTGTAACGCTTATAGTTGAATTGGCTGCCATTATCGAACTCTCTCTAACAATACATCGACCTCGATGGGTTCTGGTATATTTCTAACGCTAAACTTGATGGTTACTCGCAGAGTGTTCTGATCTTCGACCGGTGTTGTTCTTATATCTTCTATTACCGCTCGAGGTTCTTTATTCTCTAATGCCTGCCTAATGTTTTGCGTAACATTATACTCTGTGATCGGAGTCATATTTTCAAACAACTGGGCAAGAACATTTCCACCGAGCTCAGGCTGATACGGCCTCTCGTAGAAATTAGTTAAGACTATGTTCTTTACACTCTGCTTAATAGCTGCTGCATTCGCAACCAGTTTTAAGTTACCGGTAACCGGGTGAGCATTAAAAGACATAGGAATATCACGATAGATCTCCTGTTCTATTTCAGACTGTAAACCGGTACTGGTTATTCTGCTTGCCATCGTACGACTCTAAGATTTTGTTATATTTATAATCATGGACCAGCGAATGTGTTATCTGAACCCGTTGCCACACTTGTACAGGCCGTAATACCATCGCCTATTCGACCGCACCCTTTACCGTTGATGAATACAGTTGTAGACCCAGTTGTGATCGGTGCGACGTGGGGTGGACACGGAGCTCCTGGAAGAAGATGAACTGTATTATTGTCTCCCTGTCTCGATATACCGGTCCCGTTCACGGTTACATCAGGACTCAGCTGATCTCTTCGTGGTTGACTACAATGCACAACATCCGCATCAACACTGTTTCCCCTACATATTGCCGGCACGCTCTTTCTCCATTAGTTTCTGCAGTCTACCATTCCATTGGTCCATCTCTTCGTGCTCTTCTTCGGTATGTGGATCCGGCAATGGATCCGGCATAAATTTAATCACGTGCTTAAATGAAAAGTCATCAGGTATATCATCCCAATCTGTAAATGTCACCATCTCGTTATTCGCTAACTTAAATACAAACTCAGCCATGATAATCTACGGGTTCAAGTGGATGTTCGGACCGCCAGTGATTGTAATATCTCCACCAGCTGTTTCGTTATGTGTTGCTCCATATGATTCGGTTACCGCACCGGTTACAGTCGATGTTTGTGTACTCGATATGGTTTCACTGTGTAAACCTGTCACCGTTGTTTTGTGAGCATGCTGGCCGGTATCAGTACCATATGCTTCAGTTACGTTCTTAATAACGGTTGAGCTCTGATCACCCTGTATGGTTTCAGAATGATTGCCTCTAATCAATTCTGACTTATTACCATCGACCTGAATATCCCAGTCGCCCTTGATGTATGTCTTACAGTTAGAATCGATCGTAAGGTTCACATCACCCTTTACATTTACAAAGTTGGTTCCTGCTATGATCTCATAGTTGTTACCGACTATCCTTGTATGTTTATTTCCATCGTGGTCGATTTCATAGAAGGTGCCGGATCTATGATACTCATGGATGCGAGTGGAATCCTTCGTATCATCGTACTCCTTGATATGTCCGCTCTCGGATTCAAAAACATGGTTGTGTGGATACGTTGTGCTATAACGTGTTGATCCGTTCTTAGTCTTATCGGACGTAGCAGGTTCGTTCCACTTACTTGCATCTACATCGGTGTTGATACTGTCTACGGTGCTTGATGCATCTACCGTGTGTTGCTTCTTACCTTGTTTATTACCAATGATGTCGTTGCCGTCTTTTGTTTCATCGCCAGCATCGACTCCATATGGTTGATCCTTATCCCAAAATGCTACCTTTACCTCATCCGTTTTAGTCGAATCTTTGGCACCAAGAACCGGATGACCGGCATTACGAGCAAGACGATTCGTATCCGGCCTAATCTGATCGTTCTCTTTATCGCCTGTCTTAAACTTTTCATTAGCTGCGCCGTAGTCGCCAGCCGGTGTAGTCGTGCCTCTAGGATATCGACTTACGTATGATTGATCTTCCGAATGACTTTCCCAAACGCTCAGGTTATTTTCTTTGGTTCGACCAGTAGGATCGCTGAATCCTTTAGAGGTATCTCCCGCTTCGCTAGGAATAGCAGATATAGATCCCATGATTACCGGGCGCTGTGCTTCCTTACCATCAAGAAAGAATCCTACGACCCACGTTCCTTCAACGAGTCCGAGCGCGGTATGACCGACATCACCCATAGCAGCAGATGTGATCGACTGAATTGGTTGTGCCCAAGGTAGATTATCGGTCGGTGTATCCGACTTGCTCTGTGAGTGAAATCCATAACAGCGTACGCGAACGCGACCGAGCTGTAAAGGATC
>Ga0163180_10001148_pt1 | contig 15115 bp, 4 predicted proteins | sample AtlANTMetagenome_2_FD_109647 | JGI IMG/M metagenome (GOLD analysis project Ga0163180, IMG submission 109647) | Marine eukaryotic phytoplankton communities from the Atlantic Ocean - Atlantic ANT 4 Metagenome | ecosystem: Environmental > Aquatic > Marine > Oceanic | place: North Atlantic Ocean...
AATGTACGCAAAGAAACCGATACCACTACATCCAGATCATTGCCGACTTTGTTTGTCTCCTTTGGGAAATTCAAGTCTCGAGGAACACTTAAGGAAAGATCACGAAGGCAAAACTCTTTACGAATATAGGATGGAAGTTTTAGGCCGAATTTTAGTTGAATGGCCACAACCTGTGACTTCACAAACGCTGCGAACTCGATTATGGGCATTTACGAAGGAGCTTTGCGATGCAAATTTCCAACTTGGAAATTGCGCTGTCTGCGCACGTCAGAAACGATGTAGTAAATTAATAAAAGTTACGTTTCCACCTCCAAAAGCAACTGCTGTGCCGAGTTGGTTGCCCTGGACACAGGCAGCCTGGGAAACACATAGGGCCACATGGTATGATCAGTTGGACGAAATCTTAAATATCGAGACATATCTTCGAAAATTCTTCATGACTGGCCAGCGCATTCTCCAAGCCGAAAAGGAAGTTCATAAATTTGAAACCAAAGATGGAGAGAAGCAATCTAACTTTCCCTCACTTGCGGCGGCTAGTGGTTGGCATGCACGTGTAAAGCGTTGGGAGGAAAATCTTAGGCGCGATCTTCGAAGCGATGGCGTTCCAGCCCCAGGAAACAAAGACGAGCGCTGGATGCTATTATCATCATCCTCATTGACTTCAGATGAAATAAATGGCACTGTGACATGTATGATATGTAAAAAATGTCACCGATCTCTTTCACGTGTTGAACATGTCAAACCTTCAACTCAGATGCCAATGCAGGCCAGGGCGAATGGCATGTGGCGAGGTCCTGATCCCCCAGAATTGGCGTGTCTTACTTATTGCGAGAATAAAGTCATTAATTTGGCACGAGTCTATGTGAGCATTAAACGAATTTTTTTAAATCGTGCGAGTTACGCGCCAACCACTGCTTCTGAAGCGCCTCTATATCACCAGAAAAATGTAGTGGCCTACCCGCAGGAGGTAGAGCAGGCCTTGCACATGGTGGGACTGAATCCGAATGAATTATCAAAAACTGTCTTAGTGCAATTTGTTGGGGCAGATCGCGCAGCTCTGAGGCGAGAGCCGGATCTAAGTGTGTCGGTGCAAAAATTGAGGGCGGCCTTTCGTTGGCTTTCTGAGAACTCTTGGCCATTCATGGATGCGACGAAAAAGAACATTGTTTGGGAATCCGGGCTATTAGATCCAGCCATCGAGGATCTGCTGACAAAGTATGAGGAAAGCATTGGATCCGACAGCGGTGGTGTACCGTCAGAGTTAATACAAGGCGCGTCGCGGATATCCGAGGCTCATGCCTTGGTGACAGCGGCAGGCCCTTCAGATTGCCGTGAAGATGATGAAAATACACCTCTTGAAACGGAGGACAACGAGGCCACAAAGCAAAACATCTCGTATGATATTGGTGCGAATTGTGCGGCAGCCGTAGACGGGGGAATCGATGAAATCAGTCCACTTAAGATGTGGGATACTATTATGAAGAAGTATAAAATTGCTCAACGATGCGAAGAGGAGTTGGCACGTCTGAAAAACCAGAAATCAGATCTATCAAAACAGGAAACCTTGGAGAGGGATCGTATCTTGGCTATTGGCGAGGCTACAGAAATTCTAGGACAGTTGACGCACAAGGAGGCTAGAGCCAAACTGGATGCGTTCGTTGCCATTGATCGTGAGAATAATAAGTCTGCTCGCATATCCACTGGCAATAAATTTCTTAGTAGTTCGGATCCTCTCTTTTGGTATTCTTGTTTTTTGCGATTGTTTCCTAGAGGCGACTGTCTTGAAAGATGTATGCAAAGGGACACTGCAGCTTTTCTCCCTTCCTGGCGTTGGGCAAAGACCTTACTCACACGTGCAGATAACGTGCTTTGGAGGAGTGATGTCGAGTTCGTAGCATCATTGTATAATATCTTTCTTCGAAGGGATCAGATACAGGCAGTGGAAGTTACACTCAGCTCATTGGATGAGGTCGACAAGGAGCAGATCAATTCTGTGACTGCCGAAGGTATTCTTCAATACGCGTTGCACTGCGGTGACGTCAACGATATCAAGTCTTTATTAAAGCGAAAGAGCTTAGATGGTCCTCTACGAAAGACCTTTATGAAAATGCAGGTAGCTCAAAGCAACGTTCGAGGATCCGAAGGTGAACGGGATTCTATTATACCAAAATTTTTTGGTATGCGACTCTGGTGTGGTTGTTCATCGTTGTTTTTCACTTTGAATCCGCACGATATACGCAGCCCCATCACGTTGTCGTTGTTGCAGGCTGATAAGAAGTTTGATCGCAAATTCTCACTTGAATTGACAGATGCCGAAACCATGGACTATATGAAGGAGTTCCTTCATGAGCAGCCAAGGCGACTTCATCAGCTTGTTGCGTCAAACCCATTGGTCGCGGCACGCACTTTTCATTGGACGGTACGGCTCGTTGTGAAAACCCTTTTCAATTGTGAAGACAAACCGGGAGTATCATTGGACAGCGTTGTTGGAAAGTCTACGCCTGGAATCTTTGGATGTGTTCGAGGGTTCTTTGGAGTTGTCGAGCCTCAGATGCGTAAGGCACTACATATCCACATGCTTGTGCAACTCTTGGGATTTACACATCCAGATGATATCTTGGGTGAGTTTGCTTTGCCAGATATATTTCGGCGTCTTTGGTACTTTGTCGCGAGCATCAGTTTCAAGAGCACAGAGGGATTTGCTGAATATCTCAATGAAAAAGAGGCTCTAACCGCATTACAGACACTCCCACTTTTACCGTTGACAAAAAAGCAGCGAGGTATGATAGGCGAACAGAGATCCTATGAGGCGGAAAGAGCTCAGTTGTGTGCACGAGGATTGCAGCAGACACCGATTGTAGATACTGCAACAGTGTCGCCATTTTCCTTTAAAGCCTCTGCAGTACATGCCGATCCTAATGTGAATTCGAGTTCGTGGTCGCGATCTATGGCGACAGACATTGCGAAAGGCACTCCTATCATGGGTGGAAATCATGTTTGTCGCGACGATGTTTGCCACAAAGGACGGATAGGCAGACGGGGTTTCTGTAGAATGATGTTCTGGCATTGGGCACGACATGTGGAAGAGAAGAAGGGTTTCGTTGCAAAAATGGCACATGGACTTGAGCTGGTAAAGCGATATGACGGACAAGGATCACCGCCTTTGCATAAATATTTACCGTTGCGTGGATTGCCCGCTCTCGAGATTTCGCATCCCTTTCATTTCAAGATGACACCTGCCATGATGCTTGGTCCGAAATGCAATCACGACCTTGGTGTGCTTTTACGATTTCCTGTAGATTGCTTTGACAAAGTCATCGCTTGCACGGCCGATCCAAACGATTTGTCTGCGTTGGCAGCAGCATCATCATCTATGCTCGAAGCAATTGGAGATCATGAGTATTATTGTGCATCTTATTCAGGAAAAGAGCAGCCACATGTAGAAGGACTTCTGGCAACACTTTCAGACGCGCTGCGGTCTAAGGAAAGAGATTTAGCCGTTGCCAAACAAGCCGGTGAGAATGTGGACACGCTTCGTACAACCAGGAGCATTTTACATCGTTTGAAATCAGGAATGAATAGACGTATGCATAAGGGCTTTCCAGAAATGTTGACATATTTGCTTCGCAAGCCAATGGAGTACGCCAGTCACAAATTTGTATCAATATCCGTGGGGCCATATCTGAGGTACATATTCTATCTCTACAAACACGAAATCGATGGTGCGAATTGTGACAAGAATCATAAATTATCAATACCTGCTAAAGGTGTCAAACTGATTCACATGAAATCCCTCAGCCATATCGATTATTGTTTTCGACCTGCGCCTCTGGAAGAGTTCCCGCTCTATTTTTTTTTTGCGGCTTGTAAGGCTTCGGAAGCCCGAGGACAAAGCACAATGGAATGGGTAGAATTAGGTACTTCTCGGCAACGAAGCTATATGTCAGAAGCAGTTTCTTCCAAGTCTTTTCCGGGACTGTGTCTCATGGACCCTGAAAAAAAGCCACTTCACAGATATGCTTATTATGTGCATTTGCGTACCAATGAAGCATGGTATGTGCCAGTTTTTTATGGAAAACTTCCTCGCGTTGCCACTAATGCATCCACAATGGAGGAGCGCAAAGCTTATGCGTTGACCATGATGAGCATATTCTGTCCTTATCGATATTTTGTGAAGGACATTCTAAATGATAAGATAGGTCTACGTCCAGGGATGTCAGATGCAGTAGCTTGTAACATGCTTTGGCAAGGTTTTGTTGCATGGAAAGCAGATCTTGCATCGGTTTCGTCAAAATATTTTGCAAGGCACACACCGACACATCCAGGTCGTCCTGCACCCAATACGAAAGAATGGTGGGCTTGTGTCATACATGAGCGATTGCGCAATTACGAGGCAATCAGGGTGCTACTGTTTAATTATAGCCTAAATAGGGATATATTTTGTTTTTGTAGAGGGTTCTTTCTCATTGTGTTAATGTGCTTCTACTGGAGCTTGCTTAGGGTGGATCCTCAACTTTAGAAATCCTGCACAGGGTTTATCCCGTGAATTCGCCGTTGAGTTCCTCCAACTTTAGATGTTCAGTTAACCCAGCTTTACATCAGCAACCAAAAACAAGTTAAAGTTGCTAAATACAAGGTTCTGATCTTACACTCCTAAGTTACTTCTCCTCACCTACTTAAGTTTAACCTATAAAGATGTTAAGTTAATGTTTCTAAGCTAAGGCTCTTTATATAAAGGGTGAAAAGACAATTAAACATAATTTTCCTGACGATAAGTCTTGGTTGAATACATAGAGCATGAAAACTCAAATATAAAATTGGAGTAGAAACCCGCATTACAAAACTGCAGTAAAACTTTGGAGTACAGCTTTGAATGTAAATCTGGATTAAAAGCTGGGATGCAAACATGTAATATATGTTTTTTTCAATTCAAACACAAGCGGCAAGTAATTATTACTTAGGGTCATGCTGGGAAAATAATATAGTTGGTTTTTTAAAAAGTATGTTGTGAGTTTGGCATTTACATGTTTTACAAAAGCATTATGATAATACATTGTGTTATTCACCATTAGTATGGTACAGGTGTAGGGGAGACATGATTTATAAAAAACAATCATAAAGGAATGCGAGGCTGCTATTCGGTCACAAGAATTTTGAGAAATAGGAAGTGGCTGGTGTTAGCATAAATGTGAGTCTGGCTGGTGCTTCAGTCATATGTTGCTTTTTATATAAAGGTGTAACAGCTGCAACAAACACAGTTCTATAAAAATAAATATAAATTAGTATGTAAAAATCTGTGTCGGAAAAGATTTTTTAACAATAGTATGCTGCTAATGCTTAGGACACCATATATATATATATGTATATTTAGACCGACCAAACAAATGTGGTGATTTCAAAGGGAGGGGAAATGAATTTTAGAAGAACCTGAATTGATTTTACTTGAGAAATGTATCTAATGATAGTTGGTAGTTCCGATGCAGCATGTTACCACATTGTCGATGTCTTTTCGTCTATAAATACATAAACAAGGATGCTTATAATTTGAGAATGTTGAAGAATGCATAAGCATTGAACGTTCATCATTTGAATTGAATCTTTAATAAAGTATATATTTTGTGAAAAAATATATAAAGAAATTTGCTACGTGCTTGTCAACGTGGTTTTATTATAATGGGCTCTGCTGCTACACCAATTAGATTTTTATAAAAAAGAAATTAAATTGGAAAATAATGTGTGGATGTTGTTCGGACCATTTCTACATACATATTGATATGAATATATATATATATATGTATACCTTAGATGCTAGCCTCCCTCTTGGAAATTTAAATGTAGTTTTTAATACATCCATTATGTTACTTATGTATAGCTCGATTTTTTGATGAGATATGTGTGCATTTTGGAGTTTATGTCTTACAAAATGTTGAATTTGAATTGTTTGCTTAACAAAATATATATATATATATATATTGTGAAAAAAGAAATATATATATATATATACCATGTGCTTGAGCCACATGTTCTTATTATAATGGGCTTTGTTGCTACACCTATCACAATTTCCAAAACAATAATTATAAAAATCTGTGGATATTGATTGAACTATTTCTACATACATATTGATTTGAATATATATATATATATATATATATATATATAAATATGTATACCTTAGAGGAAGGCCCTTCACTTGGAGATTTAAACACAGTTTTTTATATATCCGCTTTTTTACTTATGCATCTTTCGATTTTTTGATTAGATATGTGTGCGTTTTGAAGTTTATGTCATATCTGGGCCAATATCTACTCAAATTTTAACATCTTGGTTCCCCGTTGCTTCGAATTTGGGTTGCTTTGGAGACATTTTGGGATCACGTTGGCGACTTGGGGGTCCTTTGGGATCACATTATGCAAAAGTTGGCTCCATGCGGTGAAACCCGGAGGCAGTGGGTGGACAAATGGGTTCAAAATTGGATTTAAAATGAATGTGGATTTTTATATTTTTTCGATGATGTTTTGTGCTTTTAATCGGTCATTTACTAAATGGCTCCGAGTTTAAATTTTCTTTATTTTTATGTTCAAAATCTATACAAAAATAGTTTTGTGAGATATGCTTCATGTATTTAAAACATAACAAATTATATACAGATTTGATACTTTAGAGTTCTGGGGAAAAGTTGTCTCCATATCCGTCCAGAGCACGCAGGTAGTACATTTTTCCATTAATTTTTTCATCCAATTTGGGGAGATGTTGGAGAAAAATCTATTCAATTCTGTATATTAATTTGGGCACCTTTTTGTGACAGGCCTCAAGAGGGACTCCAGAAGGAATGACATCTTGGACCATCCCTCTCCCTGAGACGAAGTAGGGCAGTCCAGTTTGAAGGCCAAATTTAACGGCAAATTCTTTTTAACTGGGCTGAAGATTGCCAATTCTACCGGAAGTTTTGGATCAAAGCTTTGTGTTTTCCAGTTTCCAGCCCAAATGTAACCATAAGCTCAAAACATAAAGGTGGGTCATTTGTTGATATCCTTATTGACTGGATTTATTTATTTAAATGATCGACCCCTAGGCTGCCAAGTACTCCCATATACAAGACACGTTCTCTATACCAGAAAATGCATCTGAACTTCCTCCATATAAAGGACCCAGCACCGTAACAGCCAGAGATCCTCAGGACGATGACGAATCTTTGCATTCAATATCATCATCAGATGCTGAAAGTACGTTTGAGGAAAAGGATTTAAAAGAAACGATTGAGCGTAGTCAGGGAAAGCCTCTTTCTTGTATTACACATTGTGGTATACTCCCGCCTGGAAGTCGAGTGGAAGATTTTCACATACCACCTGCGCATGTACATTCCAGAAATAAAGAGGGGCTCTACTGGCAAAATTTCTACGACACCGTGAAAGAAAAGGAGATCGATGAAAATGCGACCGATTTTTCATTGGTGTCAACAATTGGATTGTCTATTCCAAGTGAAGATGCTCTAGATGCTTTTCAAAAGCAAACACTTTTTTTCAAGAGTGTTGACAACTTCGTAGTGGATAATGATCCCCCAAAGGACTCTCCAAGGTCTTCAGCAAGACAAACACCCTACGAACAAGAAGAAGTTACCTCAAAAACACTCACATTCAATCAACGCGTGAAATTGGCCATCAACGATCTTTCCAATTCTCTGGGATCAAAGATTGAGCCTTCACAAACAGTCGTTATGGAAGCAGCATTTTTTTTATTGTCGAAAGGCCTTTTGGATGTTCCGGATTTGAAGAAAGTCAATATCAAACAGTCGAGAGCTTTTCTTTTCAACGCAGTGTGGCTGCAAGAATACATGCATCAGGGTGGGCAGTGAACGCTATTCGGGTGTTCGAAAATGCTAAATCTGTTCGGAAATGTGTTCGGTTCGGTTTGGCCTGTGTTCGGCTCCATGGGAGTATTTTGGTTCGTGTTCGGTTCGGTGTTCGTGATCATGATCGTGCTTATGATTGTGATCGATGTTTGTGTTTATGTTCATGGTCCCATTTTATGAATAATCTACAAATATTACCCATAGGAAATGTGCGTCATTTTAGCAGAGTTCGAAAAAATGATATTCTTTTTTGAAAATCAATGTTTTTCGTGAATATTTAGTGAATTTGTGAGTTTTTTTGTGAATAATTTAGGTTTGTGTTTATGTTAGTGTTCAGTATTTAAGTTCGTGTTCATGATCGTGTTCACAGCTCGTATTTATGTTCGTGTTCAGTTTGTTGTTCGTGTTCGCCTTGTTCGGTGAAAGCCTGTTTGGTGTTCGGTGAACGCTGTTCCGGACCCACATTCATATGAACAACAAATGGCGGTCAATGGGCTACCTACACATCGAACCCGACAGAAAAACGAAGATAACTGTGGACAACTTTTGTTTAGCTATTATTGGACCAGCCGGCACAGGAAAAACAGCAGTTCTTAAGTTAACCGAAGCACTGATTATCTTTTTCGCTGGACTTAATACCGTACAGAAATTAGCACCATCCAATACTGCGGCAAGACTACTAGGTGGTGACACATTGCATGCGCTTTGCAAATTACCATTTGGAGGCGTAAGCTTAAGTTCCAAGCAAGGTAAACTTAGGAAACTCGTGCTGCAAAATTTACGCAGGAAATGGAAGAATACGATTACGGCTTTCATTGATGAGATTTCAATGGTGCCTTCGGATCAATTACTACAAGTAGATGTTCGGCTACGTCAGGCAAAGATGCAGTCCCATAAGACGTTTGGAAATTTAGCAATGAATGTGTGTGGGGACTTCTTGCAACTTCCACCAGTGGATAAACACGGCACTCGACCAAGTCTAGCCAAACCGATAGATTCTGTGGGTCAGATGGATATAGAAGATGCAGCAATAACAAACAGGAGGCACATGTCGACAATAACAAGCAGGACGATGCAGGACAAGCAGGACAATAAAATAGACGACGATGATGACAATAACAAGCAGGAGGCACATGTGGAGGCACGGCAGGGTTTTGACATCTGGAGAAGTATTACACGGGTCGTGTGTCTAAATGTGAACATTCGTGCGCCAGATGCATTAGGTCGCTTTCAAGCAGAGATGCGAGCGGGTGAGATCAGCGATGATATGTGGAACCTCTACCTTAGTAGAATTATCAAACCACATGATTCGAGATTATCAGATCCAAAATCACCATTTGTGATGAATGATATTCATTTCATTGTGCATCGGCATCGAATTAGAGTAACGCGATCGTTTATGTATGCTCAACAAAAAAGCATAAAATTACAGACGCCCTTATATATGCTCCAAGCCCTTGATGAAGTTGTTCGAACAGAGGATGCACCTAAAGTGACGCCTCAGATACGGGTAGAATTATTGCGAAAAGTAAATCCCGAATACACAAAAGGATTTCCAAGTTTTTTGCCTCTATTTCTTGGAATGCGCTTGCTACTATCATCGAAAGATTGTGTTCGGTTTGGCATCGTCAAAGGCTGCATATGCACTTTGAAGCACATAGTTTTTGCAGACGAAGAGACTTTGCCTTTTGAACTTCTGGCTGGACATGCACATGAGTTGAAGTATATGCCGGTGTCTTTGATCTTGCAGGCGGATGATGTTCAATGGACTCTGCCTGAGTCCGAGCTTCCAGCGTGTTTGCCGCCTGATCTAGATAGACGTGGCTTGTTTCAATTAAGACCAAGTCATGATTACATTTCACAAAAGATTGGTGATGAATACGTAAGTTTCCGTCGTACATCTTTTCGAATGACTCCCGCAGACACGATTACGGTGTATGCTGCACAAGGAAGCACCTTCGATGCCGTGATAGCCGACATGAAGAGACCCTATAATGAAGCGTTAGCAAAAAACTGGTTGGCGTGTTACGTAATGCTGTCTCGGGCACGTAGCATCGATGGCTTCTTGATTCTCCGCCCCGCAACACGCGAAGAATTGTCGACCAAACCCCCACAGTACCTGATAGATGAGCTGCAGCGATTGGCAGATTTGGAATCGACTACTTTGCAGGATCTCATGGAATACATCAACAATCTCGACATAAATGTACCATCTCACATCGAGGATGTTTTAAAAACAGAGGCCCCAATTATTCAGGAGATGGAGGTAAAATCAATACGCACACGTAACAATGCTGATCATATTTCCTTGAAGAATACTAATGATGTTTCTTCGACGATTGAAAATGTGGCAACACGTAAACGACTTAGGACGAAAACAAAATCGTCAGAAGTGCCTTGGGATACCACGGGGGTTCTTGTGCAAAATACAACAAAGGCTGACATTGGAAAATTATCTCGCGAGAATGTTGTCATGTCGCCAGATGCTCGTGATTTAAGAAAAACCACAACGACAGAAGCGGGTCTTTCCAAGCGAATGATATCCGATGCTACGATACAAACATCGTTGCAGGAAAATTTAGTTATATGTGGATCTCGGAAAACTGCCGCAACTCGTGAGCCTGATGAAGACGACAGTAGACTGCCCAAAGACCTTAAACTAAGTAGTTCTGATTCAGTGGGAATCGGTGATGATTCGACTGGTCCTGGATCCCCTGATTATGATTCAGCAGACCGATTTGATTCAGATAGGCAGACAACTGATCCGCCGTATTTCTTATCGTTCCATGCTAATCAAAGCACAGCGGTGAAGAAGCAGAGAGAGCTTAATGCCGAATCAATGATTGCAGTGGTGGGAAAACATGGGACTCTGCATGATTCGGCTAGCATTGATCAAAGCCAGTCTTCTGCGGAGACGGCCTTTCTTTCTCACACGGGTGGAAGCAGGGTAGTCGACGATGATAACGACAACGATGACACTAAAGCAAGTGGGCCAGGAGCAGGAGCTGCAATTGCTACTGGCATCGCTGCTGGCTTGGTCGTTGCTGGTGTCAGCACATGCAGGGGTAGCCCAATGTCCTTGGACAGTAAGGTGCGGGCAGCAGCAGCCAGTGCGGCGGAAAAGCGAATACGAGAAATGGAGTCTCGTGGAATCTGTGATATTGAGAAGGTCAGACGGATGCAATCGACATGTACTCAATCTGAGGGCGGTGATGTTTTTGGTGCTTGTCGTCGATTTCAACTGCGTGCGAATGTGGAGAAGCTACGTCGAGAGGCTGAAACACAACCCGCTGCGACAGAGATCGGGTTTTCAAATGATGTAGCAACAAGCACATTACCAACAACAGTAGTCTCTCAAGACATGGCAGAAAATGCTGAAGGAATCCAGCCACCACAGACTTCCTCTTCCCGAAATGACGCAAATCTAAATGAAAGCTATGGTGGATCATTAATCAGCTCGAGGGGCTGCTCAAAGCAAAATCACACATGCCCATTTGACGAAAGTAAAGGATGTCCATCATGTTTCAGGACGTGTCATGACGATTGCTCCAGTGAATTGTGTGAGGTGATGCCCTGTCCACAATGTTTCAGTGTCAGTGTTGCAACTTGTTATGATTCACCTCTCTGCATCGAGATTCAGAACGCTGATGGATGTCATGCCTGCCATCGTGTTGGTTGCTGGAGTTCATGTAATTCTTGTCCAAAGCATAAAGCAGAACCGTCTGCAGTTACGGAGGGAATCCCTTTTCAAAACGAAAAGCCTAGAGCTTTTTATAACATGATGAGGGAACGTCTTGGAGGGGGATCGTGCTGGATCAATTCAGCTCTTCAAGTATTGTTAAGTCCGATGTCTATCAAAGTGGCATTGGGAAGACATTGGCAGTCCTTGAATCTCACTATGCAGCAGCAGTTATTACGACGGATTGGCAATGCAGGCGAAGCCCCTGTGATTCTAAACAATCAAGATCGCTTAGCTGCAACATTCTACTCTGTCAACATGCCTCCAAGAACAGAGCCCCTATTTCCATATCTTTTCACAGATTCCTTTTACAACGATGATCAAGACGATGCTCAGGGGTTCATTACTCGAGTATTATACCCCAGAGCAGTACCAACCCTATGGGAGTTAATTCGTGGTCGCATGGATCAATGTTTAGAGTGTGCTGACGCAAGATGTGGCTTCGCCCGCGAATCTGAAGGAGAAAACTTTGGATCTTTGCAATTACCACTTCGGACAGCACAGAATACAGTGGTGCAAACTGTGCAGCAAGCACTGGACGGGTACATGCCTGATGAGATGGTGGAACTCAATGAGCCATGCCGCAATTGTAAGCGCTCCAACATCTATTGGAAGAGGCACAAAATTTCACATTATCCACATGTGTTGATCATATCCTTGAACCGTTGGGATGGAGTGCGTGAAGAAGACGCCCTGTTGCACTCCATAGCAGTCACTGAGACAGTACGTTTCCGAGATATTACGTACAATTTGTGTGGCGTCGTTTGCCATTTAGGTCTTAGTCCGCATGGTGGTCACTACGTGGCTGTGACCCGCCATGTTACAAACAATGGAGAATGGTGGCTTTATGATGACAATTTTAGAGTCATTGCCTCTATGGAGCAAGTGAGGACGACATGTTCGTATCAAGATTGGGGCCCCATGCAGAGTTATGTATGCTTCTATGAGAAGAGAGGCCAAGGCAATATCGATTAGAACAAGAATGCTCACTTCCGTTATGACTAGCGATCTGAGAGAGCATGTCATATTGTCACTCTGGACCACATTGACATTGTTTGGGATTTGCGTCACTGATCTGTCCTGCTCTTATGTCCGGTAAAGCTGGTGTAATTAGGTGTTGCTTCTTCGTATCTAATTAGTAAACATGCACAATGCGATCAAATGTAAAAGATGCTGCTCGGCTGCATTAGTGTATATGCATACTGAGACGTATCATCATGTAATCAAAGACTGTTGAAGCCATAACGATAGATAATAGTATTTAGTTCTTTTATCACCATTCATATTTGTGATGTCGTTTACGTGAAAATGTGCAAATCCTGAAATAATTAATGTGGAAATATATCGTATTTATGAGGCTGCTTGCTAAATCTAAACAAGTATATCTCAGATTTGAAATTTAGCATGGCAGCAATGGTAAATTCGAATATCAACAATAGATAGTTTGTGATGTTCGGATAGAATTTTAAAACACAATTCCAAAAAGAAACATATGCATTCAGTCAGAATTGTTACATAAACATCAATTGTTTTCATGTTCTCACAAACGTTTTTATTGTCCAGAAAGTTTAGTATTCCCATAGGATTGATTTGGCTGTCGTTGTTGCTGTCAAAAGGGGAAATAATTTGTTTTTTTCTTGCAAGGATTTGAGCAACATTTGAAATCTACATTTGGAATTATTTTTAGGGGAAGAGGCTTTCTCAAAATGGTCATCGAGCTGTGGAAATTCATAACAGATTGCTTCAAGCTGTCATTGAATTGTGGGGCGTGATGAGGAGTTTGGCAGTTGCATTTATGCTTATAATTCATTTATAAATGTTGAATCAAAAGTGGTTGTTTTCCCATTTAGATTTATTTAAGGGGTTCTTATCCAATATCTTAATGGTTTCATACTGGGTCAGAACCAGCAGGGTTCTTCCAGTTTCCGTCTGCCTGTTCCCTCAACTTCAGAAGCCCAGTTCCCCATGTCTCAGATCTCAGATTCAAGATTCCAAGCCCGAGATTCTTGGGTACAGTTTTAAATCTAAAATATAAAAGGTGAAGTTCCTAAGTTCAGCTCCCAGAATTCAAGATATTAAGCTAAAAACATAAAGATAAAGTTATTCAGTACGAGTGATTGTGTACAAATTACCAAACTGAAGTAACCTGAGCTGAAGTTTCTGGGCTAAAGCTATGTAATAAAACTACAAAGCAAAATCCTAAAGCGTAAACATGGTATGATACATCTGGAAAGCTACGTTAAGGATCATAACATTGAAAAATAAAACCTGCTTTGTAAATCTAGAAGATCAATACCACCAGGCAAGTTTGCAAAATAGATTTGGAACTTAAAACATACTGGAAAATATATACTTGCAATATAAACGTGAAATGTAAATCACCACTGCAAAATTATTATAAAAAAACTTATAAATGTTTAACACAGGCAACAAACAGTTCTTAGTTAGGGTCACGCTGGCGTAATTCCAATGAACTGTCGGGTATGGAGTTTACATACGACCAATGATATATAATTTCCCATCTGAACGTAATGACGGCCAGGTTTTCATAATTGTCCGGCCGAATTTGTTTATGGCCAATTGTTCCTAATGTTGTGGCCGAACCTATTTACATTCAATTTTTCATAATTTTCCAGTCGAATTTATTGACGACTAATTTTTCATAATTTTCCGACAGAATCTATTCAAGGCCAATTTAATCTAATTTTCCGGTCGAATTAATTTAAAATCAATTTTCTATAATTTTCTGACATATATATATATATATATTTATAAATATATATATATATATCCAATGGGCTTCGCCCTCTGCTGCCGGATCCACACCTATGACATGATGCCTGCAACTTTCATTTTATATTGTAATGGCTGGCTGGCTGACTGCTAGCAACAGAAATTTGACATGGCCAAAACGTTGATTTTTTATGTCCTGAGTTTACTTTCTACGACCTTTTAGGACACTTCAATATCATTTTAATGATCTGAGGAGCCCAGGAGGCTTCACAGAGAATACTTTGGAATCCATGTTTCGAGTTTTGATGCTTTTGGGTTGATTTTCATGATATCCTGGGATTTTCTTTTTCAGATTTTTTATGTTTTTCTGTGAATTTGGTGACTAAACCTACAGCCTGAGGCGGCAGGATGCTTTTTCAGTGATCTGGGGTGAATATATTGGAGAAATATGATGGTTAGATATAAAGAAAACCTATAAAATATTAATGTTTTCTTGAAGTTACAGTTTTTCACTAATTTTGTATTTTGGTATCCTCAGGGATGGCTTGGGATTTTATTTTCGAGGGGGTTTGGGTGCCTGAGGCATTATCTTAATGGTCTGATAGACGGCTGGAGGCGTCTCGAGGCATCTGGTGGGCGTCTGGAGACGTCTGGGGGCACCCGGGGATGAGATGACATGATCCGGGGAATGTAAAATCTGACTTTGTGGTCCTACCTATCAACCTAACAACAGGATCGAAAGGAACAAGGAAGACAAGAACAGACATCAAAGGATACAATGATGTAAACAG
>Ga0163180_10001149_pt1 | contig 15109 bp, 9 predicted proteins | sample AtlANTMetagenome_2_FD_109647 | JGI IMG/M metagenome (GOLD analysis project Ga0163180, IMG submission 109647) | Marine eukaryotic phytoplankton communities from the Atlantic Ocean - Atlantic ANT 4 Metagenome | ecosystem: Environmental > Aquatic > Marine > Oceanic | place: North Atlantic Ocean...
CCGGATTTTCCACGGTAACTGCGGGTCCAGGCCCCGGGCACCGGAGGCATCTTCTCATTGGCTGGTGAATCCGGCGTCATTCCCTGCAGGGGCTGGGCCATGGCGAGAACCGTGCTTGGCTCAAGCGGTGCCGCCTTGTAACCGCCGCACTGTGCCCACATGTCCTTGACCCCCCGCAGAATCGGATGGCCTTTCTGGGCAGGAACAACATCGAGCCGGGTACTCTGACGGTGATTTCCACCATAGTGCCCGGCCCACTTTTCACCCAATACCTGGCGACCCCAGCCGCCCTTGTATTCCTCTCCTCCAAAGCCGTTGCTGTATTTAGCCCACTTGCTGTCACCTGGAATACGGAACCCATGAGTAGCGGTACGAAGCCCTACGATAGCTCCTCCCCGGTCGAGATAGTCCACGAAATGCTGCATCTGTTCATCGGGCCAGTTCTGGAAACGGGTGAAGACCACCATGAGATCTGCAGACTTAAGAGCTTCCATGCCCGGGACATTTGACTCTCCCGGGACAATCTCTCCCTTGCCGTTAACCCCGAACAGGACACTGCATTTAAACCCATGGTGCCGTGCCAGAATCCGGGCAAGGGCCGGGAGGGTTTCCTCGGATTTGTATTCATGATCGCTCGCGATAAAAACGAGATGCTTCCCTTGCCCCGCTCCACTGGAGCCTTCGTAAACAAGTGGCCCGGCTGCAACAGCAGCAGAAGCAGACAGGCAGAAACCGGCAGAAAGCAGGAGGCGCATTATCTTCATGAGGCAAACCTTGATGCCTTCACCGCACCCCCGCAAGCCCTGTCCACTCCATGAAGGGACGAGTTGCCTGCCGTCGCGGCCTCATTTCCCAGCGCGGAGTGAACAATTGAGGTATGGTCGGCGTAATTGTAGGCTTGCAAGTAGGTTGTGCAGCAGTTGGGGTAACTCAGGTCAGCCTCAGCCCCCCTGCCTCTCCCATATCATCAATGAACAATCATCGCAGATCCAACAGGGCTCTCCGTGCCGGAAAATCGCACATGATGCAGATCCTCATCGGTGCCGCGGTAGTGGTTATCGGGATTGGCATTGCCGCGACCATAATGAAGTCCGGAAAGACCAAGCAGAACCAGGCCGAGGCCCTCAAGAAGATGCGAGGAATCGGCGAAGCCCTGTCCGCCTACCTCAGCGACAACAATGGGGAGTTTCCCCTGGAAGATGCTCCTGGCAAGGATACCTGGCTCAACGCCGCCAAACCAGAGGCCGAGAAAGTCTGGTACAATGCCCTGCCCATGCAGATGGGAGACACCTCGGTAGCCAACCTCGGGGATGACCCCGCATCACAGTTCTATCAGAAAAGCTACCCGCTCTTTCTCGCTGGCGCAGATTACCCCCCGAACAAAAAGAAGGGCAGACCCTACTTTGCCTTCGGGTTTAACAGCAGCCTTCAGGTCAAGGGCGAAGATGGTTCTGAAACGCCAGCAAATCTCGCTGGCATTCAGTTTCAGGATCGGACCGTTGCCTTCCTCGAACGTGGAGTCAAGAAAGCTGAGGAGACCAGCAAGTTGCAGGGTGGATTTGATGGAGGCCCCAAGGCGAACGTCAAGAATTTCGTAGGACGCTACAACGGCAAGGGGCACATCCTGTTCATCGACGGGCACGTGGAAATGTTCAAATTCGAACAACTCACCGACCCCATGGGGAAGCCTGACAACGGAGGCGAGGCCAATGTCTACTGGACCGGGGATCCGGACAAAATCCCCAACTAGGAAGCTCCGCAAGGGCCACCTGGTCGACAGACCGGGAGAATCTATAGCGATTCGATGCGGAAAACCACGGGACGTTCCGTAACACAATCCAGAGCCTCGATCTTCTTTAGAGCCCCCTTGAGGGTGCCAAAGGGGCAGGTATGAAGCAGAAAAACCATGTCAACGAACTCAGCATCGGGTTCGTCCGGGTCAACCGGTGAATGTGTTCCGCTGATCCCGATCCCTGCCCCTGCCAGCAGGGAGGCAATGTCGGCCACCACTCCCGGACGATCGGTCACCGGAAAACGCACGTAATAAGCAGTTTCGGTCTCATCGATGGGCTTGAGGGCACCCTGTTCGCGGTATGGTAGAAACCCCCTGTGTCCTCCCTCGCTCCCCTGACACAGAAAACGTCCGGCCTCCACAAGGTCGGCCACAACCGAGGAGGCGGTAGGGTCCTGTCCCGCACCCCGTCCGTAAAAGAGTGCATCCCCGACACCGTCTCCCCGCACCGCCACTGCGTTGAAGACATCGTTGACAGAGGCAAGAATGTGCGTCTTCGGAATGAAGGACGGTTGCGTGCGGATCTCAATGGATCCATCCTCGTGTTCACGTACGATACAGAGAAGTTTCACGACGTAGCCAAGGTTCTTGGCAAAGCGGATATCGAGGGGTCGGACATACTCAATGCCGCGAACGTAGACTTCTTCCGGATCGATGGAAAAGCCATGGGCAAGTGTTCCCAGCAGGATTGCCTTATGGGCTGCATCCCATCCGTTGACATCAAGGGTTTCATCAAGCTCGGCATAACCCAGTTCCTTGGCTTCCTTTAGCGCCTCGGGATAATCGAGCTCGGCCTCCGTCATCCTCATCAGGATATAATTGGAAGTTCCATTGATAATTCCCGCTATTGAATCGATTCGATTACTCACCAGGGACTCCTGAACTGCCTTGATGATGGGGATTCCTCCTGCCACCGCTGCCTCGAAATGAATGGGGACTCCATGCTTGCGGGACAACTCAAAGAGATCCGCTCCTCGCTCAGCCAGGAGCGCCTTGTTTCCCGTAACCACGGGTTTGCCAGCAATGAGAGCTGCCGCCACCAGCTCGTAAGCCGTGTCTGTGCCCCCTATCAACTCAACCACGACCTCAACCCCGGGGTCCGCTACCATTACCTCCCAGTCGGTTATGAAAAGGTCCGCTGGCGCCGCAGCCTCCCGCGCCTTCTCAGGATCACGCACCACGATCCGGCGGATCTCAAACTTCAATGCCCCTCCGGCACGCTCGGAAATCAAGCCCCCGTTGCGCGCCAGGACATTCCAGACTCCGGCACCAACCGTGCCAAACCCAGCGATACCGAGTCCTATGGTAGGGCCATTTTCACTCACGCGGAAGCGATAGCGGATGAACGAAGAAGCGCAAAGGCCCAAAGAGAGTAAAGATCCCGCGATTATTGACATAGCCGCCCGGGAACAGCAGGTCCCGCGGGGTCTTTCCCAGTGCGAAAATCCTCCCGGAAACAAGGGGAACCGGGAACCTTAGAACCCTGAGGAGTCCTCCAGAATTCGCTGGATCCCACCGAATATCCCGGATTACGCAGGGTCCGAGGCCTTTCATTACAGCTATTGCAGGAATTTCCGGGGTTCGCGGAGAGATAATCGTATTTGTCTGAATTGAGACTGCGTCCGGTGACGTTATACTGCACAGGCCGCATGAGTATGGATTCGCGTTATACTTGGGACTCCGCCCGCAGCGGGGGAACCCGCTACCGGGGTCCCCGCCGGAGGAAATTCGGTTTCTGGGTTCTCCTGGCCGTGAGTGTTGCGGTGATCCTGCACGGTATCGGACTCTGGGCCCTCGGGCGTTTCAACCTCCTTTTGGAACTCGCGGACTTTGACTGGACCTCCCAGACCTTTCAAGTCAGCGCGATCGAGGAACTTCCCGAGGAGGTTGTTGCTCCCGAGGTCCCGGACGAGGAAGCAACTCCTCCGCAGGAGGCTGCAGATCTCCTTACTGAAATAGAAGAACTCATTCCGGAACTTGATGACACGGAGATCGATATAGTTCCCGACCTGGAAAAGCCCAAGGTAGCGCTTGAACCACTCAAACCAGCAAGGATCGGCGAAGAAAACGGACAGCTGCTTGAGCCCCTCAAGGCCCCGGAGGTAGAGACCAGCCTTGGGGAACTCGGGCGTAATGAGCCCCTCTTGACCGAAGTTCCGGAAGGGCGGGTGGTTATCGAGGAAGGCAGTATCTCCGCAGATCTCCCCGACCCTGATTCCTTCCTTAAGGATGCCGCAGTTCGTGGTGCTAATGGACTGGAAGAAAACGGCCTGATGGAGGGATACACCGAACTGGGGCGCTACCTGAACTTCGATGTCGATCAGTTGGACAAGGGCAGGGCCGCCCTTCCCAGTGACCTCCTCTTTGAGTTTAACCAGAATGAACTCAAGCAAAACGCCAGGCTCGGGCTCATGAAACTCGGGATGCTCATTGACCGGAACCCGGAAATGTACTGTATCCTGGAGGGGCACTCTGACCTCTTCGGTAGCGATTCCTACAACCTTCAACTGTCCCGCAAGCGTGCTCTGGCCGTAAAGAACTGGCTGGTTGGTTCCCTCGGCCTCGACAGCGCCCACATCATCGTCCGTGCCTACGGCCACTCCAGACCAAAGGTGCTGGAAGGCGACCAGAATCAGCAGGCCATTAATCGCAGGGTCGACATTCTCATGAGAAAAAAGATCCCCCCCGAGGAAATCATTCCCGTGCGGGTCAAGCCGACCAAGCCCTCCCCGGCCTCCATTCCCGCGGGGACACCCTCTTCTCCACCAAAGGCCCAGCCTGTCCCACCAAAAGCCCTCCCCGTCCCCGAGGAGTCACCCTTTCCGGCACCCGCGCCACCTCGCCCGAAACCGGCAGACTCTCCACCCAGGGCCATCCCAGTAGAAGAAGCCGCCCCCCCTCCACGAGCCGTTCCGGTCCCCGAGGAAGCCCTTCCGGAGCCTCCGGTCGAACCGGCCGAATAATATCCATAAAGGCCAGAAGAGCTCTTCCTGCTCTCCTTGGCTGCTGCCGCGGGACTACTTACTCCGACTTCTCGGTTTCCTCCGGTTCCCCGGTTTCTTCCGGTTCCCCGGTTTCTTCCGGTTCCCCGGTTTCCTCCGGTTCCCCGGTTTCCTCCGGTTCCCCGGTTTCCTTTAATCCCTTCGACTCTTCCGCTCCTTCCGGAGGAGAGGCATCTTCCGATTTAGGAGCCGAGTCCTCGCTTCCCAGTAAGACCCGCTTGTCGCTGGCAAGCATCTCAGCAATGGCATCCCACCCTCCAGCCCGCTGGAGATTGAAGAGATATAAATAAAGGGAGACGATCCTGGGATTGAAGTCCGCATAAAGCCCATCAACCGTTTCCTTGAGCTTGGCAGCATCCATTTCGGCTGGAAGCTCTCCCTCAACCGAGCCCTCCCCGTTGTGGTCAATCCCCATGCCATCACAGAACCGGATGAGAAGAGGTTGCTGGAACTTCATGAACCAGACCTGCAGAAGATGCTCCCCAACAGTATCGCTCCCACGCAACCCCAGGGTCTTATGCATCCAGGCGATCTGCTCCACCACGGGCTTCTTCTGGATGAAAACGGGTCGTAATTTCCGCGACTGGGCAAGACTTGCAAGGGCACTCTTGTAAACCTCCCGGTCCTCGTCCCGAAAAGTAGTGAAAAGCTCCGTCACGATGACGGGGTCAACTTGTTTGAAAAGCTCGTGTGGTTTCACGGAATTAATAAAGCGGTTATCCGCTCTCAACTGGCAAGGGTCAAGGCTCGGGGCCTTCTGGAATTCCTTCTCCTCCCAGCCCCGTTCCCGCGTCCCGGGCTTCCAGCGACAGGTAGCACTGAATCTCATCACCCGGGACATTGGCCCGCATGAGCGACTCTCCAACCAGAATGGCGTTGGCTCCGGCATCGAGAACCCGCTGGGCGTCATCCACGGTCCTGATCCCGGACTCGGAAACAACGGTGACATGATCCGGCACCTCCTCAACCAGTCTCTCCGTTGTCGCAAGGTCGGTCTCGAAGGTCTTCAGGTTTCGGTTGTTGACCCCGATCAGGTCCGCTCCCAGATCAATCGCTCGCTCCATCTCTGCAAGACTGTGAACCTCCACCAGAACATCCAGCTGCAGGTCCCTGGCCGTCTGGTAAAACCTTTTCAGGTCATCATCACTGAGGCAGGCCACGATAAGGAGGATAGCATCAGCCCCGGCAATCACCGCCTCGTAGATCTGAGCTTCGTGTACAGTGAAGTCCTTGCGCAAAAGCGGAACGGATGACTGTCTGGAGATATCGGAGAGATATGTGAGCGAGCCCTGGAAATACTCCCTGTCGGTGAGAATCGACATGCAGGAAGTGCCGCCTTCGACATACATGAGGGCTTGCCGGAGAGGGTCAAAATTTGCATCAATTATGCCGGCTGATGGGGAGGCTTTTTTCACTTCCGCAATCACGCCAAGTCGATCGGGTCCGCAGTCCAGTGCGGCTCGGAAACCGCGGAACTCGTTTCTTTGCAGCGCTTGTGCCTTCAGTTTGGCAGCAAGAGGGACAAGAGACTCAACCTCCCTGCGTTTGAAAGCGACGATTTCCTCAAGCTTGTTCATTCGTCAGAAAAGATTTAAGCGGGAATCCGCCCCGATGCATACGAGATTTTTCGGCTCAGGCCACCTTGAAGGCTCTTTCACTGCACGAAAAAGGGCTTGCGAGTAAGACCCGGCGGTGTATCTAGGCGCTACCAAGGATGCGGGTGTAGCTCAGTGGTAGAGCGTCACCTTGCCAAGGTGAATGTCGACGGTTCGAATCCGTTCACCCGCTCCATCCAACCAGCCGGGAGAGGAAAACCTCTTCCGGCTGACTTGTTTCGGGACAGGGGCCCCGGAATAACGGCACATGCTTGCAGACAGGGCATGCGAGCTTGCCTTGACCTGCCAGATATTGCGATAATCCACATCCCGCTCAACCCTCATGATCTGCTCTCCCCGTCTCACGGGCGCACTCCTTTCCTGCGCTGCCCTCTTCCTCCTGGCTCTGCCCTCGAAAGGCGCTCCTCCTCAAATTGAACTCTTTTCCGCCAGTCAGCCCTCTGTTCCTTCCGGCAGCAGCGTAAGCTTGGAATGGCTCGTTACTGGTGCAGATGCGCTCAGCCTCGACGGAGTGGATGTCAGCTCCATCACCACGCTGGCCGTCAGCCCTCTTATCTCCACCACCTATACCCTCACAGCCTCAAATGCAGATGGGGCAGCGACCTCCAGCCTGGATGTCACGGTCCTCAATGCTCCTCGAGTGGTCGGGGCACAGGCCAGGTTCGTCGAGGTCCTAAAGAATGATCCAGACAATACCCGGATGCACCTTTCGGAAATCGAGGTCTTCCGCATCGGAGTTTCCCCCGACGAAAAAGACAATGACGGGACCAGCCGTAATGACCTCGTCCAGGCCGGAAACCCTTCGACTGTCTCTACCCGTACCACTGGCCTTCTCGACCATGGAGCCCCCGCCAGCGTATTCGACGGAGATCTTGAACGAAGCAGCGGAGTCTGGTCTACCAGTCAGGTAGCTGGCACAACTGCCCGCTACATGCTCGACCTTGGCAGCACGGAGTCGATCGGCTTCGTGCGCCTTTTCGGCCGGGAAGATGCCTGTTGCCTTGAACGTCTCGAGAATATTTCCGTCAGGCTCTACGGAGACAACGGAGGAAGCCCCGGAGAACTAATTAGCAGCGCGACGTTCCCGGGAACCGCTCCCCCCGGGGAAAGCGGGCACATCGAACTGGATCTCTCTCTGCCGGACCCCGGTATCCGTAGCTTTACCTCCAACAGGAGCTTCATTGCACCGGAGGCGCCCGTAACCCTCTCATGGGAGGTCAATTCAAGTATCACCGCGGTAACCATTGACCAGTCCGTAGGCAATGTCACCAACCAGACCGTGGGGGGGGCTGGCGAAATCACCCTCGAAAAAGGGCCAGATGCCACCACGGTCTATACCCTCACTGCCGAATGGCCCGGCGGAACGAGTCAGGCCAGCCTGGCAGTGGAAGTGTCAGAGCTTCCGCTCATCTATGATTTCACCTCGGATCAGAGCCTGGTTACTCCGGAATCCCTGGTTTCCCTACGTTGGAATGTCGTTAATGCCACCACTCTTACCCTGAACGGCGTCGATGTGACAGGAAACCAGGGCATTGACCTCTCTCCCGACCGGACTGCCGATTACACCCTCACCGCCAGCAACGCGCAAGGAACCGAATCACGCAGCATCCGGATCGCCGTGGTCGCTCCCGGGGAGCCCCTGATTACCGAATTCCTTGCCGACAACGAAAGCACTCGCCGGGATGAGGACAACGAATACTCGGACTGGATAGAAATATACAATCCCTCCGGAGAGCCTGCCTCATTGAACGGCTATTACCTTACCGACGATCCCGGAGACCTGCAGAAGTGGCGTTTCCCGGATGTCACTATTGCTCCCTCTGGTGGATATCTTCTTGTTTTCGCATCGGGAAAGAACCGGCGCCTGGCGAACCGCGAACTGCATACCAGCTTCAGCCTCGACCGGGACGGAGAGTACCTCGCCCTCGTCAAACCGGATGGCGCTACTGTTCTCAACGAGTTCGCTCCCTATCCTGCCCAACGCCCTGACATTTCCTACGGTTTTGACGCCAGATCCCTGCGGGAAGGCTACTTCACAACAGCCAGCCCGGGATCTGCCAATCGGACAGGGTTTACCGGCTTCGTGGCAGATACCACCTTTTCCATTGATCGAGGATTTTTCGATAATCCCATCGACGTATCCATTACCAGTGCCACCGAAGGAGCCTCCATCCGCTACACCACCGACGGCTCACGACCCACAGCCAGGACCGGGTTGGTCTACACCGGACCGATCCCCCTCGAGACCACCACGGTCCTGCGCGCCGCGGCATTCAAGACGGGCCTCGTTCCCACCAACGTAGACACCCAGACCTATATCTTTCCCGCCGCGGTCCTGGCCCAGCGCAACATGAACACGAATGTCACGCAGCATTCGGTCCACGGCCCGCTGATGAACGAGGCCCTCACGGCGGTGCCCTCCATCTCACTCGTCTTCCCCGGTGACATCGATCGTGTTGAGAAACAGGCTTCCGTGGAATTCATCAATTTTGAAGCCGGCAGCACCCAGATGGATATCGGGATGGAGCGTTACGGCAACTACCATACCGATTTCAGCAAGCGCAGTATCCGGATGAATTTCCGTTCCGAATACGGACCCGCCAAGCTCCGGTTCCCTGTTTTTGACGGGCACGAATACGAGTCCATCCCTCCTGCCAACCAGTTCAACAGCATTGACCTGCGTTCCGGTAATCATGACATGCAGTCCCGGGGCGCCTACATGTCCAACCGCTTCACCGATGACACCATGCTCGACATGGGAAACATCGCTCCCCACGGACGATTCGTACACGTCTACCTCAACGGTCAGTACTGGGGCCAGTATCATCTCCGCGAACGTTGGAATGCATCCATGTTCTCCGAATACTTCGGAGGTGAAAAGGAGGACTATGAAGCAATCAACGCCAACAATACCGGAGGCGATTTCCTCTCCGGGGTGGTCTATGACGGCACCGGGCGCTACTGGAACCAGGCCAGATCCCTCGTCAATCGCCCTAACACCTTTGCCACTATCCGCCGCTACATCGACATCCCCAACCTCATCGACTTTATGATCGTGTGGTCAAGCGGAAGCAGTGAATCAGAATTCCGGTCCGCCGGGGCGGTCCCCCTGGGAGTCCCCTTCAAATTCTTTATCAAGGATGCCGACGGCTGGCTTCGAGGAGCTGGCTCCGGGCGTGAAACCCACCAGGGACCACTTGGTCTGATGGCTCGCCTGCGCGTGGAAAACGATCCCGATTACAAGATTCTGCTGGCCGACCGAATCCACAAGCACTTCTTCAACAACGGAGCCCTCACACCCGGTGCAGCCATCAGCCGCCTGCAGGAACGGGTAGACGAAATCGAGATCAGCTTTCTTGCCGAGTCTGCCCGCTGGAACATGCAGAGCCCTACTTCGTGGCGAAGCTATCAGACCAATCTCATGCGTAACACCCTGCGCCGTCTTTCCAGGGACATGGTCGCAAAATACAGGAATGCTGGTCTCTACCCTGACACCCCGGCCCCCACTTTCGCCCCTCATGGCGGCGCCCTCCCCGGCGGAACTGTCCGCCTCACCGCACCCGGAGAAATCTACTACACAATTGATGGAACCGACCCTCGCGCACCCGGCGGAGCAATCTCCAACACCGCCCTGCTTCACGACGGTTCACTCATTCTAAATACCGTCACAAACCTGCGGGCCCGCACCAGGTCAAATGGCCAGTGGTCCGCTCTCAACGAGGCCCTCTTCGTCCCGGAGCAGAATTACAGGAATCTGGTCGTATCAGAACTCATGTACAACCCCGGGCCAGCCTCGGCCTCGGAAATCGCGGCCGGTTTCGGCGATAGTGAGGACTTTGAATTTCTTGAACTGCTCAATACTGGACAGGCAACTGTCAGTCTTGAGGGACTCCGCTTCGCTGAAGGCATCGATTTTGATTTCAACAGTGGTTCGATCACCTCACTGGCACCCGGTGAGCATCTCCTCCTGGTAGAAGACAGGGCAGCCTTTGAGTTTCGTTACGGAACAGGGCGCCCGATCACAGGGCAGTATACCGGACAGCTTCGGGATGAAGGGGAGACCCTGCAACTGGTCAGCGCTCTCGGAGAGCCCATCCTCCACTTCACCTATGACAACCGCTCCCCCTGGCCCATCAGGGCTGCTGGCCGGGGATCATCACTCGTCCTGGTCGCCCCCTCCTCTCTGCCGGATCATGACCGGGCCTCCAGCTGGCAGGCCGGAGCAACGGGCGGCACTCCCGGAATCCAGAACGAGCAACCTCTGTCCTATCAAGCCTGGGCCACCCGACAGGGAATTACCGACCCCGAGGGCGATCCTGATGCCGATGGCTGGAACAACTTCCTGGAATTCAACCTCCTCGGAGACCCCTTTCAGACGGCGCCCATGAACCAGTCGATCCGGGTGGAGATCCAATCGCTGGATCTGGGCGCGGGGGCTCAGGATTATCTCACCCTCACAGTATGCCACCGCGTAACTGACAGCGAAACCCTGCTCATCCCCGAGCTGTCCGGAGATCTCCTGAACTGGGACTCCGCCCCGGGAGCGGTCCTCCATGGACGGACCTTCCAACCGGACAACTCGGCCACTTCGGTCTACCGCAGCCCGAATCCGCTCACCGAAATTCCCCGGGGCTACCTCCGGGTGCGCTTCGAGCTCCCGTAATCAAGCCCATCTCCCGGTAAATCCCGGTAAATCCCCGAAACGTCAGCAAACGGGGTAAACGGGGAGATGACAGGACCCCGAACATTGGTTAACATGGCTCAGTGCTTTCGCGTTGCCTTGACGTGCCTCACGCCCTAGACCCCTCCGCCCGGCAACGGCCCATCAACAACCCCTGAATAATTTTGCCCACTCAAGTCGGTCTTATCTCCCTTGGCTGTGCCAAGAACCTGATCGATTCCGAGATCATGGTCGGACACCTCCAGAAGGAGGGAATGATCATGACCCCGGAACCTGATCTCGCCGATGTCCTCATCGTCAACACCTGCTCCTTCATCGACGTAGCCAAGGAAGAGTCCGTGCAGACCATCATTAAGGCGGTCAACTCGCGACAGGAAGACCCCGCCCGTGAAAAGCAGAAGATCATCGTAGCGGGATGCCTCTCCCAGAGATTCAACGTCTCCCGTAACGCAGACGAGCGCCTGCCCGGGCTCCTGCCCGAAGTGGATGCCTTCATCGGTCTGGACCAGGTCACGGAAGTGGGCCCCATCGTGAGAAAGGTTCTCGATCGTCCACTGGGTGACGAGTCCCTCGACACCGTCACCGCCAAGCCGCGCTTCATTCCGGATTACACCACCCCGCGCTTCCGCCTTACCCCCGGCCACATGGCCTACGTCAAGATTGCGGAAGGCTGCAACCATACCTGTTCCTTCTGCATTATTCCCACCATCCGCGGCCAGCATCGTTCCCGCACCCAGGAGTCGGTAATACGCGAGGCAGAGAGCCTCGTGCAGGCGGGAGTGAAGGAACTCAACCTCATCTCGCAGGACACCACCTACTTCGGAATGGACCGATGGGAGGGCGGCCGCGGTCAGCGCGCCAGGCCTACCTCGGGAGTCGATTCCTCCCGCGGGGAGTCCCTCGCCAGCCTCCTGCGGGAGCTGAACGGAATTGAAGGCGACTTCTGGATCCGCCTTCTCTACACCCACCCAGCCCATTGGTCCGACGAATTGATTGAAACCATTGCAACCTGTGAGAAGGTCGCCAAATACGTCGATATTCCACTGCAGCATATCAGTGACCACATGCTGGACGTCATGAATCGCAAGACCGATGGCGCTTATATCCGGAATCTGCTGGAGAGGATGCGCCGGGGAATTCCCGGCCTCGCCATTCGTACTACCTTCATAACCGGATTTCCCGGCGAGACCCAGGAAGACCACGACGAACTGCTTGAATTCATCCGCACTTTTCAGTTCGAACGTTGTGGTATCTTCTCCTATTCACGGGAGGAAGGCACCCGCGCCCACAAGTTCAATTCCCAGCTTCATCATATGACCATCAAGGCCCGCCATCGCGAGCTCACCGGGGCCATAGACGAGGTAGCCGAAAGCGTGAACCAGAACCAGGTTGGAGCTGTCCGTAAAGTCCTCGTCGAAGAGGAAGGGATCGCCCGCTCCGAATGGGATGCCTCGGACATTGACGGCCGCGTATTCGTCCCGGGAGACCTCCCTGTCGGAGAATTCGCCAAGGTCCGCATAACAGACCACCGGGGTTATGACCTCATCGCAACCGGATCATGAACGAGGCCCCTGAGCACGGCTTCCTGACAGGCCGTCCCCACCTGCAGCCTCCCGATAAAACGGCCGGCGCCTGATGATACCTCCAGCTTCAGGATCGCCGCTTCCCGTAACATGTCCAAGTCCACGCTGATTCGCAGAATCCGGTCAATGCTTGAGGACCAACTCGCCGTCATGCAGGTTGCAGCTGAGGAGGCGAGGGAGAATGCCACTGGGGACGAAACCAGGTCCGAGGGGAAGTATGATACCCGGGCCATCGAAGCCTCCTATCTCGCCAGTGCCCAGGCCGAGCAGGTCGCAAGCCTCTCGCAATCGATCGACATGCTGTCCCGCTTCGATCCTCCTGCCTTTGCCGGAGAGGACCCCATTGCTCCGGGGGCACTGGTCGAGGCAGACTGTGATAGCGAGATCACCTATTACCTGCTGGCGCCTGCCGGGGGTGGAAGCACCGTTGACCACGAGGGCTTTGACTGCACTGTGCTGGCGCCTGAATCGCCTCTTTATCAGCACCTCCTCGGATCCCACCGCGGGGACCTTCTCGAGAACCCCTCACTGATGGTCCTCGGGGTGAGTTGACAAGTTCCCTCCCCCGTTCGTCAGGATCCAAGGGGAGGATCGGTTTCCTCCCAGAATTCCACTTGCTTCTGGACGGGATCTCTCTTGGTTCTCTTCATGTCCTGCATGACCCGACTGAGCATAGTCCTTTTTTCTGCAGTCGCAGTGGCTCAAGCCAACCCAAGCACTGCCCGGAATCCTCCGGATGGGTTCAAGAAGATCGATCAAAGCATCGTCATCTCCACAATCCGGACCCAGATGAAGTATGACGTGCAGTCCTTCACGGTCAAACCGGGGGCAAGGGTCAAGCTGACCTTCAGAAATCCGGACGAGCTCCCCCACAACATCATTATCTGCACCCCGGGATCGACTGGAGGGAAAGACAAGGGCGAAGAGCTGATCAAGGCCGTGCTTGAACTCGGTGCACGGGGGCAGGAGCTCGGCTGGGAGCCCAAGGATCATCCACGGATCCTGCACAGTTCCGGAATGATCCAGCCCGGCCAGGAAACGGTCCTCTGGTTCAAGGCCCCGCAGAAGGAAGGAAACTACCCATACGTCTGTACTTATCCGGGCCATTTTACCCTGATGAACGGCCTGATGACCGTATCCCGCAAGTCCACGCCAGGAGTCGTCCGGGGCAAGGCAAGGAAGGACCCCTTCTATACCTCGCCAGGGATGCGCCGTCGTCCCCAGGTCCGACGAATCTTCATGCCCGAGGCCGGACCAGCCGCCATCGCCGTCGCCGTCAACGATCATCTCCATTACTGCTGGGATGCGGGCCAATGCCGTCTGAGGTATATCTGGAAAGGGGACTTCGTCGACGGCTGGGATGTCTGGAGAGGAAACGGTAACGGGCTGGCCTCGATTGAGGGCGAAATTCTTCACCGGGAACAAGCCAGCCCCCTGAACCTAGGGACAGAACCGGGGCCTCCACGCTTTCTCGGATATTCCCTCAAGGAGGGGCTTCCGACCTTCCGCTGGAAACAAGGCGGAACCGAAGTGGAAGAGCGAATTCAACCGTCCAAAAGTGGAAAGGCACTTGAGCGGGTCTTCGTGGTCAAGGGCTCGGAAGTAACTGCAAAACCAAAATCCTCAGAACAGATGGCCGTTACTGTTACTAAGTCAACTACCCTGCCCGGAAATAAAAAGGGCTTCCGTATCAACATCACCATGACCCCAATGCCATGATCCGAAGTTTATCTATCTTCGCCCTCGCGACATGTCTCGCCCATGCAGATGTATGGACCGATGCCTTTTCGATCGAAAAGGTTCCAGTTCCTCCCGGGATTGACCCCCAGATTGGCGGCATCGATACAACTCCCGGAGGCAAGGTCGCCTTGTGCTTTCATCGCGGGGAGATCCTCATCTACAGCCCGGCAGAGGGCTCGTGGAGCTCGTTCGCAGATGGACTCCACGAACCTCTCGGGATCCTCGCCGAGAGCGAATCGAGCTTCCTGGTCATGCAACGCCCTGAACTCACCAGGGTCGCAGATACCGATGGCGACGGGAAGGCTGACCTCTACGAAACCGTCTTCGACGACTTCGGGATGACCGGAAACTATCATGAATTTGCATTCGGGCTCGCCCGGGACAAGGAAGGCTTCATCTACCTCGCCCTGGGCACCGCGTCCAACGGAGCGGGCATCCGGGAAGAGATCCGGGGGCCATGGAGTAACATTGGGTTGGACCGGAAATATATGCTAAACGGCCCGGAATGGAGAAAATACAAGGGCCGGGCAGGGCGGATGTATTCCAGAGTTCCCTACCGTGGCTGGGTTCTCAAGGTTGCTCCGGACGGGAGTTCATGGGAACCCTTCGCAAGTGGTTTCAGATCGCCGGAAGGATTAGGGTTTGATCGAGAGGGAAGGCTTTATGTCACTGACAACCAGGGGGACTGGCTGGGA
>Ga0163180_10001150_pt1 | contig 15104 bp, 16 predicted proteins | sample AtlANTMetagenome_2_FD_109647 | JGI IMG/M metagenome (GOLD analysis project Ga0163180, IMG submission 109647) | Marine eukaryotic phytoplankton communities from the Atlantic Ocean - Atlantic ANT 4 Metagenome | ecosystem: Environmental > Aquatic > Marine > Oceanic | place: North Atlantic Ocean...
CATCACAGTTAACCCCCCAATTATGGGTTTTTTTGCCTTCGGTTATTACGTAAATAATTAAGTATTTTTTTGTATTTTAAATACAGTTGCCAAAATAAAACAACGCCCCGACCGGTTTCCCGGTCGGGGCGTGCTTTTCCCCTGAGAGCTGGGCCGTTACTGAATCAAGCTCAGGACGCCTTGATTGATTGCCTTCGCTTGAGACAGGACGGAAATACCAGCCTGCTGGAGGATCTGATGTTTAGCCATCTCTGCAGTCTCGTATGCGTAATCAGCGTCTCGAATACGCGACTCAGCTGCGGTGATGTTCTCAACATAGATCTCCATGTTTCGCAACGCGGTCTCGAGTCGATTCTGTGCCGAACCGTATCCAGACCGGTAGCTGTTCACACTGTCTAGTGCAGTGTCGAAAACAGCGATCGCGGATCTCGCTCCGGTGACAGTCGCCAGGTTCACAGAACCTGTGTCTACACCCAGCACAGTGGCCCGTAGGTCACCCATGCCGATCGAAATCCGATCATTAGAGGTATTGTTGATCCCAACCTGCACCTGCAAAGTGGTGTTGGTATTGGTCAACTGGACGCCGTTGAACTCGGTAACTGCCGAGATACGACTCACCTCACCGACGAGTTCAGTGAACTCATCTTGAATATACTGCCTCTCATCCGAGTCAAGCGTGTCCGACGCGGACTGGATGGCCAGCTCACGCATACGCTTTAGGATGTTCGCAACCTCACCGGTTGCGCCTTCGGCAGTGTTAAGAAGACTGATGCCATCATTGGTGTTGCGCATCGCCTGACGTGCTGAACGACCAGCAGCATCAAGGTTCTCAGCCACACCTAGTCCAGCTGCATCATCCGCAGCCTTATTGATGCGGAGTCCGGAAGCAACGCGTTCGAATGAACCCGCCAACTTACGTGTCGATGACGACAACTGGTTGATAGCATCAACAGATGCCATATTGGTATTAACGGTCAGTGCCATTTTGTCCTCCTCTCAGGGGGAAAGCTCTCAGATGAGTCCGACAGAACTGGGGATTCCATTCGTCCTCGAAATACTTCTCGGATCCTTTTGTTGCTTCTTTTAGGAGAAAAACAGAAGAATCGCGATTTTTTTTACTATTCACCGAAAATGCACTTGTAACGTTGCTTTTTCGTCCCACAAAAACGCTCGAATTCACGCATTTCTGAACTTTATTGATACATTTCGATCCAAAGTACTGCCCAGTTCGCGAATCCGATACCTCTAAAACAGGCATCAATTCATGCGCCAAGCCGCTTTGAGCGACTCGCTTTGGTGTACAGTAAAATGGTGTATCAAAAATCTGCATTAGATATGCTCAAACAAACCCATACTCATTCCGCCCGCAGCAACCTGGAGCGCAGCCGAATAGGCCATCTGAGCTTCCTCAAGGCGCAGATAGGCTTCAGCCGGATCTGCATCGACGAGAGAAGATAGGTGTTGTGTTAAATCAACTTCTAGATGTTCAGCCAGTACCAACGCGTCATCGGTTTTGGCGTATGCCCAACCCACGTCTTGATGAGCTGCAATCGCTTGCTCAAGCGCAGTGTTCACATCGCCCAACAACAAACGTACGTTTGCTGGCTGGTTAGCATTCAGTACGACCGATAGGTCACTCAGAACCTGAAAAGAATCGACGTTTCCTTGGAAAACAGCCGATCCATCCCATCCTGCTTGAACCCAATTGTCATCTCCGATGAGAATTTCCGGCTCGTCCGAATCACCGACGTAGGTTCCGGTAGAATCAAACGCGGGTACGTCAAAACTACTGCCAGCGAACAGGTAACGATCCCCCAATTCACTGTTTGACAATCGAAGCAAATCATTACGGATCGCATCGATCTCCAACGCTGCTGCAGCACGGTCCTCTGCCGAGTAGGTATCATTGGACATCGCTACAGCAATTTCCTGGACCCGCTTCAACAAACCTGAGGCATCACCCAACAAGGTGTCAGCAGTACCGATAATACTCTGAGCCCATGTGGCATTGTCCTTATATACTTCTTGATTCGCCCCTTCTTCCCGAAGACGAACAATCTTGCCCATCGACGCAGGCGCATCAGACGGTTTGTTGATCTTTCGACCCGTAATCGCTTGCTGCTTAAGCTTGTTGACTTCCATCCCCAAAGAAGAGGATTCCGAACGAACTAGATCGAAAAGATAGCTTTGGGAAGAACGAACGACCGACATTAGATCACCGCCATCAAGCTCTGAAGCAATTCATCCGCGGCCCGGATCACCTTCGCTGATGCCTGATAGGCCGCCTGGAACTCGATCAACGATGTGGCTTCTTGGTCCAAGTCCACTGAAGTGAGACTTTTCATCAGACCCTCGAGATCTGAATTGTGCGCTGCCAACTGACTCGCATCGGTCGACGCACGGGCCGTATCTGAGGCCACCGTGCTCAGCAGGGAGCCCAAAAATTGTCCAGATGTCTGGGTCCCCGACGAGAACAACTGACTTGACTCAACATCAATCAACGCCTGCAAGTTCGTGTTGTCACCAACACCTGAGGTTGCTGTGCCGCCAAAAGCCCATTGTTTTGGGTCGTCATAAATCGAACTAGAGAATTCCAAGCTACGTGCTTCGGAACCGACCGTAAAACTAAACACATCTCCACCGGCGGTACCGGTCAGATCGAAACCGAGTGCATGCTGGGCATTCACCGCTGTGGCAAAGTCTCCCGCAAATGTATCTAGATCAGCCAGGTATTCGGTCGCTTTCTCAGCAGCCTCTTGCGTACCCCCAATCTCTCCACCGACTTGACTTGTGACATCTACAAAGCCTCCGGAAGTTTCGATTAGTATCGTCTGATCACCATTCGCATCCTGTCCAGTGCTCATCTCCCGGTACTCAACACCCGACACCACTGCGTGTCCCGACACATAGAGTGTGGCGAGCCCGTTATCGGTGTAGGAGATCGTCGCACCGGTGAGTGACGAAATCTGTTGTGCAAGATTGTCCCGCTTATCGAGCATATCTCCCGCACCAATCGCATCACCCGACTGATTGATCGATTCATTGACGTTCGCCAAATCGGCAAGCAGTCGATTCACACTCACGGTGGCGGACTCGTTACTGCTCTCAAAATCACTGATAGCGTCTACTAAGTTGTCAGCTGTCCTTGAAACCGTACTACCCAAATTGAGCCCGGCCCGATTCAATGTTTGACGGTGGCCCAAGTCCGACGGATCTGCAGAAGCGCGACTTAATGCATCAAAAAACGCCTCCAAGACCTGATTTACGCCTTCCTGATTTGTTTCATTAAAGTAGGTCTCGACAGTAGACAGACCGGCGCTGGCTGCACCAGACCTGGCAGACTCACCGTTTGCTTCAATCCAACGCATTCCCAACAATTCGTCACTTGCGCGACGAATACGGCCAATACTGACACCCTGCCCCACCGTCGCACCACCTGCAATGCGACGTGAAGCCGGCAATGAGCGCTCAATCGAGCGGCGATGGAAACCATCTGTCGATGCGTTCGCCACGTTGTGTGAGGTTACTTCGATCCCCACACTCGAGGATTGAAGACCAGAACGACCAATATTGAGGGTAGATAAAAGCGACATTTCTAACCTGCCCTCAGTCGCCCACTCCTTGCGTATACATTCGGAGGCGCGACAGCAGCAGGATTTGCCCGCTCTAAAATCGACACCACCGAACCCGCAAGGGTAGCCAACCGCTCTTGGGAGCGCCCGAGCGCCCCCGCTTTGTCCCGAATCGCATCCAAGAGCTCCTGATCCATAGGAAGCGGCTCTTGCATGGCAACCGTCAGTTGAAACAACAGATCAGAATGCAGGGCATTCAGCTCGTCCAACATCTGGTGCTGAAGTGTACGCGCCGCCTCAATCTGGCGATCGGTCACTTCGATGAGTTGACCCAAAAGGATCAATCGGGAATCAGAGGTCATTAGAAATCAGCCAAAAGAGAATCGACAAGACTGTCGAGGTCAACGCTCTGCTCAAAGGTGCCAGCGTTGAGTTGTGCACGGGTCTCTGCAACCACCTCGGAACGGATCGGGCCCAGCTTCTGGGACTCCGCTCGAAGAGATTCAATCCACGCTGCATCACTCGACATCGAAACGGTGGTGGCGCCGCTGCTATTCGCGGAACGCCCTGCTTCGCTGGGAGCCGATGTGCTCTTGACGGATCCAATGCTCTGTAAGGAGCCGATTCCTGAGACTTTCATGGTTCACCTCTTGCGAAGAAAAAGCTTTCGCTCAAAGGTGCCATCGGACCGGCTACAGCCCGCTTTAGCGTTTTTGTGCTACCAACCAAAAACTTCTTTGGGATCTAGCGGTTTTCCGTCCTGCCTGACCTCCAAATGAAGGTGAGGGCCAGTGGAACGACCGGTTGATCCCACCGCGGCGATCCGCTCGCCTGCTCGAACCTTGTCTCCAGTCTCGACCATCAGTTTCGAACAATGGGCATACCGGGTCTCGAGCCCGTCTCCATGATCAACAATAATGAAATTACCGTAACTCGGAGACACCCCGGCGTGACGCACAACCCCGTCCCGCACCGCCCGGATATCCGTCCCTTCTGGAGCGGCAATATCCATGCCGTTATGCGCGCGTGTCGCACCCGTAATCGGGTCAGTCCGTGTACCGAAGGAGGAACTTAAGCGACCTTTTACCGGAATCTGATTCGGATGCTGGTGATAATGGCCATGTACGTGGTCATGGTCATGGTCGTGGTCATGATCGCTCACCGCCACTTCGGCAATCGGTTTCTGACTCGCATAGTTTTGTATGCCCAACGGCGTACGGCGTGAACTTTGCGGCTGAACTTCTTCTCCGGTAAGCGAACCAACAAGCCCTAAACCAGCACCTTCGCCCAACATATGATTGCTCAACTCTTGGTCGAATAAATCCTGAAAGACCTCCGTTCCACTGCTCGCAAACATGCCTTCAGGAACCGTCTTCCGCATTTCCTTGATCACAATCTGCAGCAACATCGCCTCAAACTGGCGTGCAGCACGCTCAATTTCCGACTGCCCTTGTGTTGCGTCGGAAGACTTGGCCTCCATAAGAGCCAGGTCCGAGAACATGGAAACAGAATCAATCACAGTGCAACAATCTCCGCGTGAAGCGCTCCAGCTGCGCGAATCGCCTGTAAAATCACGATCAGGTCACGTGGCTTTACGCCCATATTGTTGAGGGCAGCAACCAACTCACCAATACTGACACCCTCGACCATCCGTAACTGTCCCTCTTCTTCAGAGGCGGACACTGAGGTCTGTGAGACCACGGCTGTCGAACCACCCGAAAGCGGCGGGGGTTGCGAGACTCCCATCGACCTTTGCACCTCGATACTCAGACCACCATGTGCGACTGCCACGGCAGACACTTGAACATCTGCCCCCATGACTACCGTACCCGTGCGTTCGTTAATGACCACCCGCGCCTTCGTATCCACCTCGACTTTGGCGCCCTCGACTTTCATTGCGAAAGAAGGGAATTTACCGCGCAATTCGTCGGGGAGTGTCAATTCCAGTGTGGCAGAATCCACCACCTCGGCAATCTTTCCGCCGTCAAAAACGGCGTCAATGGCTTCCGCAAGTCGCACCGCGGTCGTGAAATCAGGGTCCTTAAGTATGTACTCTACCGTCTGCATGGCGTTGTAGTCGAGGTTACTGTTGACCTCTCGCTCAACATGAGCCCCGCCCACTAACCGGGCACTGGTAGGTGTATTTTTTCTGGTACTACTGCCTCCCCCACCAACCTGAAAACCGCCGACAACGAGCGGCCCCTGCGCAACAGCATAAACGTTGCCATCCAGCCCAACGAGTAGTGTAGGAAGGAGCAAGCCTCCCTCTAGAGACGTCGCGTCACCGGCACTCGCTACATTCACGTCCAATACTGAACCGGAGCGATGGTGCGCTGAAATCGTCGTGGAGACCATAACCAAAGCCACATTTCGGGCCTGGATGTCATCCAGCTGCATGTTGACACCCATACCCCGCATCCGATTCGATAACGCTCGAATTGAAGCTTCATTACGCCGCGAGTCGCCTGTACGATTCAAACCGACAACAAGTCCAACCCCTGAAATCGGGTTGGTCCGGACACCATGAAAAGAGGCCAAATCCTTGGCGCGGATCGCGGCATCTGCTTCATTTCCCAACGAAGCAAACAACACGAGAAGAACTGCAGGTAATAGACGTTTCACAAAGAAGCCTCCAACACCGCAATCGGACGTTGGAGGCTTTCCTAAAGCACTTTTTTATGTTTCATAAAAAATTACTAAAACGGCCAGATTTTATCCAAAATACGCGTCCCAATCCCTGGGCCTTCCCGGTCCGCTATCACACCGCGTCCCGTGATTTCAATTTGAGCCTGCGCGACCAGATCTGAGGTGACAATATTATCCATTTGGATGTCACGCGGTCTAACCACACCCTGGAGCACAACATACTGAGTCTCACGATTTACCCGTACCTCTTTCCAACCCCAAATCCGCAGATTTCCGTTGGCGAGGACCTGTATCACCTCGCAAGTGATAGTGGCTTTGACTGCGGAGCCTCGCGCCGTACTCCCGGAACCACGAAATTTGCGCTCTCCGCTTACATCGACCGCAATCGATTCTCCCATGTTGGGATTCGCTTTTAGGATGGAACTCTCAAGTCCGAGCATGGCGCCAACGCCCAGTCCGGTACTACTTTCCCGCCCTGTCGAGGTCTCAGAGTCCACCTTAGTGGCCGTTTCCTCGGTAATCTGTACTGTAATCAAATCCCCAACTTGCCGAGCGTTGCCCTCAAGACCCAACAACTGTAGTGCGGAAGTTTCGTTCCATAGCGAGCCAGGCGAAGTCCGCACCACCACCTGGGACTGTGTCACGACCGGCGGCTGTGGGACGCCAACTGGGGGAGTCGGAGGCTCCTGTGCTTGTACGATCATCGATCCAAAAATGAAAACACCGATCATGATAATACTCCTAGTACAAAATCACTTTGTTGGACGCCACGAGGCGGCCTTTGTGCATCGTTCGTGTCGCCAATATCAAGACCCTGACGTCAGAATTTAGAAATGCGTCTTCCATTAAACGGCCGTCTGACGCCACGGTCAGCGAACCGCTTGAGGACTCTACACGCACAACGCTTCCTTTTAGGCTGTCGGGCTTCAGTCGCACAACTCGATCCGTCAAAGGCTCTCCGGCTTCAAGATCCTTCGCAGCCACCCAATTGCCCTGCCCTACCGGAATTCCTCGAATATCCTGGACCAACACAAGACCCTTTTCGGCCACAACTTTCTGATTCTTTTGTGTATCAGCCGCTGCAACAGGAACCTGCTTCCAAATATCGAGACCCGGTCGTACCTGCCAGGTACCAATCAATGTGCCATCTTCTACACCGCGAACACGAAGGACAGGCTTAGATTGACACGGATTACCTGTCCAATGAAATCTCATCCCAGCCTTGCCAGGTAGACGATCCGACAATCCCAACCAACTCACTGACACTTTTTCTGCGTCGCACTGCGATTTGGCATAGGTCGTAAGGGACCGCTCCGCCTCCTGCATATCCAGGCCGGCAGTTGAACCGAAAAGCAGAGTCAGTAAGCTAAGAATCATCGGCGGATATTGGCTGCTTGTTGTAGCGTCTCGTCAGCGGCTTGAATCACTTTGGAGTTCATCTCATATGCTCGCTGTGCGAGGATCATGTTGATCAATTCATCAGCGATGTCCACGTTCGATGCCTCGAGGAAGCCTTGAGCAACGCGAGAGTCGACGCCGACTTCCAGGACTTGAGGATCACCTGAGTTGGCGGTTTCTTGAAACAAGTTTCCGCCCATAGCCTTCAAACCAGCTCGGTTGGTGAAATCCACCAGTTCGACCTGGCCTAGTACCGTGGGGTCAACATCACCGCCGATCACACCGTAAACGGTGCCATCTTCAGCAATCGATAGGGACGTAATCTCGGTGCTGACCTGGATATCACCAGCCATACGAAGACCTGAGGGGTTCATGATGTAACCATCAGGATCTAGGGTAAAACTACCATCCCGAGTGTAGAGCTGATCACCTTCGGTGGTCTCCAACACGAAATACCCGTTACCATTGATCGCAAGATGAAGCGGATCACCGGTTTCGGTGACATGGCCTGCCGAATGATCCTTCACGATCGTGGCAGTTCGCACACCGGCACCAACCTGGCCAATCGCCGCCGCGGGATTATCCGAATCCTGCGATACACCGACGAGCTCTTGATAGAAGAGATCCTGAAAGACCTCGCGCGACTTCTTGAAACCCGTCGTATTGACGTTTGCAAGGTTGTTTGCAACCGTATCGATACGTGTTTGTTGGGCATTCATACCCGTCGCAGCAGCATAGAGAGCGCGCATATTAGCCTCCCATTTGATTAAGTTTTGAGTCCAATTCGTCTGATGCCTGCATTGCTTTTTGGAAGGCTTCAAACATTCGGCTGGCTTCGACCAGCTCGACCATCGCACGAAGGGGGTTCACATTCGAACTTTCCAGAGCGCCCTGAATGACTTCAGCCTCTGAATTTTCCATCGGAGTATCTGCCCGCCAAAGCGAACTACCGATTGGGGTTACCTGGTCGACATCGACAATCCGGATTTTTCCGATCTCACCCGATTCGTCGGTAAACACCCGACCATCATTGGCAACACGAAAATCTTCTTCGGGGGGAATCTCAATCGCTCCGCCTTCACCCAATAGTACGTGTCCATCGCTTGTAAGAAGCTGACCTTCTTCGTTGCGCTGGAACGCTCCTGCACGGGTCAGTAATTCCCGACCATTCGCACTCACCACGAAGAATCCCTCACCCTGCAATGCAAGATGATTAGGGTCTCGATCGATTCGAATTGATCCATTGCGCATATCCGCACGAGTCTCGGACTCTGCCGTCATCGTTTGGCCAAGCGGTCCAAATCCTGAACCTTCTTGCTCAAATGCAACACGCAACTCTTTGTACCCATTGGTGTTCGCATTCGCGACGTTTTGAGCAATCAAATCCATCTGATACTGTGCAGCACGGGCACCAGACAAGCTGGAATAAATGTCTCTACTCATGACGCCGCATCCAGTCCAAGATCGCCTTGATCAACAAGGTGGAGCAGCTTTTTTCTCAAACTGGATTTAGCCTGGGAAAGGATCTGCGAAATACGGGAGGGGGTCACCTCATAGACTGCGGCGATCTCGGCAAGAGACAGATCCTTGCCGTAATACATCATTACGCAGTGCCGCTGTTTCTCTGGAAGAGCTTTTACGGCTTCTTTGAGGTGACGCTTTACCTCAGTCACGTGGAGATTATGGGAAGGGTCTTCATGCGCGGCGGTAGTTAATTGTTCCACCAGTGCGCGACCCTCATTCCCATCCTCATCCTGGAGTACCCCATCAATAGAGACCAAAGAAATAGGCTTTACACGGTCGATGGCAGACCAATACTGGTCCATATCGATTTCCAGCCTATTTGCGACCTCTTCGGGCTCCGGATTACGACCGAGTTCCCTCTTAAGTGATTCACTCGCCGCCTCTATTCTTTTCGCCAGTTGGCGACGACGACGAGTAAACGTATCGTTGCTTCGAAGCGCATCGAGCATAGCACCGCGGATTCGATACTCGGCAAATGTCGAGAACAGAATTCCGCGGGATGAATCGTAACGCTCGAAAGCTTCGAGAAGTCCTATGGCACCATATGAAACCAAGTCTTCATAATGAACACTGGAATCCGCTGGGAGGCGCTCGGAGAGTTGACGGGCAATCAATACGATTTTTCCCTGAAAGCGCTGCGTCACCTCTGTACGTGACATTCCTTCCACGAGACGCTCAATCGGCGTCTGCGCTACCTGGGAATATCGTCTGGCACTATGCAACACTTTCATTCTCCTTTGAGGTACCGAGTCCGGGACTCAACCCCGCTTCGGACAGTCAAGCACTGGCTTGAGGGAATTCCCTTCAAGATTGGATCCCCACGTCTACAACAACCAAGCGGTCAAGCTTTACAGTGGGCACCAATTCCGCTGGTGAGATCACCGGCAGACGTGGAACAACCTTCTCCACAAGGCGTGAGAGTGGCCCCCGCGCCAATGGCGGCGCAAGCAACACAATCGTGCCCATATTCGCGTTCGATTCAGCCGCATCTTTGACCTTAGTGATCAGGATACGGGCCACATCAGGATTTAGTACGAGATTCATGCCACCACTCTCGGTGGTCTGAAGGGACTGCGTAATCGCCTCCTCCGCACCAGGCCCCAGGGCCAAGTAGTGAATCACACCCTGCTCATCACTAAAACGAGAGGAGATATGACGAGCGAGACGCTGTCGCACAAATTCCGTCAGAAGATCTGCATCCTTGGTCTTCGGAGCGTATTCTCCAAGCGCTTCAAGAATCGTTTGAGCGTCACGAGCGGAGATTCCCTCACGCACGAGATTACGAAAGACCTTGAGCAACACCTGCCGTGACAGTACATCTGGAACAAGGTCTTCCACCAATTTGGGACTCTTATCGCCCATACGCTCTAGCATATGACTGAGCTGAGCCATGTCATACAACTCGTGTGCATGAACGTGCATGAGCTCGGTCAAGTGTGTCGCAAGGACAGTTGGAACATCCACGACGGTGTAGCCTGAGGATTGCGCCTTCAAGACCTGTCCATCTGGAATCCAATACGCCTCGAGATCGAACACCGGATCCACCGTTTTAATTCCACGGATATCACCACGCGCATCGCCCGGATCAATCGCAAGGTGTTGTCGAGCGTGCACCTTGCCGCGCCCGATCTCCTCACCACGCATCAGCAAGACGTACTCGTTCTTGTCCAAGCGAAGATTGTCTCGCAGATGCACAGCAGGCAACACAACGCCTAAATCCTGGGCGAACTGGTTTCGAATTCTCTGTATACGCTCTAGAAGCTCACCGCCTTTGCGCTGGTCAACGAGGTAGACAAGATCAATTCCTACTTCCATGGCCAAGGGCTCAAGATCGAGCAACTCTTCAGGGCGAGCAAGCGCAGGAGCCACCGCTTCGTCTGGATCTGCTCCCCCACCCGAGGGGCCAACCATCGCCTGCTTCTTCGACAACTGCCATGCGAGCATACCGAAAAATGCCGACATGATGAAGAAAGGCAAACGAACGCCTGGAAGCAGCGTCATGCACAACAGAATGCCTGACAGGATGCCAAGTACACGCGGAGCACCAAAGAGTTGCTGCCCCATGTCCTTGTCGAGACCCTGATCCGCATCTTTCACAACACGGGTCACCAGCATACCGGCGGCAGCGGAGATCACCAGGGCCGGGATCTGACCCACAAGACCATCACCAATTGTCAGGAGCGTATAGGTCTTTGTCGCAGACCCCATACTCATATCCATTTGAACCACACCGATGACAATTCCACCGACGATGTTCACGAGGGTAATGATGATTCCAGCAATTGCGTCGCCACGAATAAACTTCGAGGCACCATCCATCGCACCATAAAAGTCTGCTTCTTTGGAAACTTCGTTTCGCCGCTTACGTGCAGTCACTTCATCGATATGACCGGCATTAAGCTCGGCATCGATTGCCATCTGCTTACCTGGCATTGCGTCCAAGGTAAAACGAGCCGCAACCTCTGCAACACGACCGGCACCCTTTGTAATGACGACAAAGTTGATGACGACAAGAATAATAAAGACAACAAGACCAACTACGTAGTTGCCACCGACAACCACACGGCCAAAGGAATCGATAATCCGACCGGCTGACGCCTCCCCTTCTCCACCATTCAAAAGGATCAAACGCGTCGATGCTACGTTGAGTGCCAAACGAAAAACAGTCGTCACCAACAGCAGTGTGGGAAAAACAGAAAACTCAATCGGTCGCTTCGCATACACGGTCAGCAAAAACACCAACAGGGCCATACTGATGGATGTGACCAAAAGAAGATCGAGCGCGATGGGAGGCAGGGGCATGATCATAATGCCCATGAGCCCAAAGAGTCCGACTGCAAAAATTGCGTCGCTCTGGCTTTCAAGCCGCTCTAAAGTACGGGTACCGAGTGTTGGGGCAGCCACTTAGATTCCTCCAAGGTCGCTCGACAATCGGACAGTGACTCAAATGCTTGAGCACTAAATTCAGAAAGAGGGCATTTTCTCGCCCCAACAGCCCTTTTCGCTCAGAGAAACAGCAGACCCTTAGGGCTCTTCACGGGCTTTTGCAGCAACGAAATCCGATAAAGGGCGCACTGTGCGAAGGCCCCCTTGCAAGAGACAAGGCAAAATGCCCGCCTGTTTCCGCGTTGCCGTAATCCCCTCCCCGAATCAAAGCAGCCGGCAGTCCTTTCTGAAAACTGCCATTCGCCCCCATGGTTTCTCCATTCACATTGAGCGTGTAGTCCTCACCGTCGCCAAAATCCGCCGGCCATGGATACTGGTCGCCATCGTCCCCTTGATTCTGGAACATCCAGGTACTGCCACCCACAGACCAATCCGACGTCCACTCCCAGCGAATTCCAACCTGATCAACAGTCCCCCACGAACTCACACAATCCGGAAAGGAGCCAGTGACAGACGGCCCGTCCTCTAGGAGCCCACAAGCAGACGCTTCCGCCGGAATACCCGCAGCGGCGGTTTGCCACTCTGCGTTGCTACACAAGCGTTTTCCCGCGAGCGCACACGTCTGAGCTGCTTGAAACCAAGTAATTTCGCCCGCAGGTATGACGCTCGGCAAAGAACAGGCGTAGAGAGGGTTCGTCCAATCACCCGAGTCGGGAAAACTCGTTGGATAATCATCGCTCTCCGTGCCGTACTGTGTGCCACTACATTGCGACTCACTCCAAACAGATGCTTTGTAGCGGTCGATACAGAAGTCTCCAACAAGGAGCATCTCGTCAGGACATTGCGCAGCTCCGGAAAGCAGATCACTCACTTGCTCCTCAAGAGTCTGCACACGCGCATCCAGTACTTCAAGAACCGAAGCGGTTTCATCGGGTTCACAGTTCCCTTCTGCACCTCGGACAAAGCCGTCCATACACGGCTCGCTCTGCCCCGAATTGCACGCCACAAGTACCAACGCAGTCCATCGCTTCATGCCATCAGCCTACAATGTTGTGAGCCACTCGGCCAGCCCTGCGGCTTGAGTACAAGAAAGTGTCGACTTACACTGGTACGGCCCAGGCGTGCTTGGCCTCCAACGGAACCCGTAGACAACAATGCTCAAAGCACCTTCCAAGACATTTATTGAAATCCAACAAATGACGTCCTCCTCCTCAGCGAGCGCCAAAGAGCTCGGAGAGTTGGTCGCCCAGGATCCGCAGCTTGCGCGGACCATTCTCCGGGTAGCAAACAACCGCCAACGGGGTCTTGGAAGAGAAGTGCTCAACCCCGATAGGGCATCCCTGCTACTTGGCGCTACGACGATCCGACATATTTCACTGATCCATGAACTCGTCCACGCCACCAGCGACATCCAACTCAAAACCAAAGAACGTCTCTTATTGTGGGAAGACTGCCTTCGGCGTGCATGCGCCGCACATCTTTTGGCAGAGCGATACGGCGCAGTACATCCGGACATGGCTTTCGCAGTGGGGCTTTCGCTCGAGTACGGTCGAATCGGACTGATCGCCTCGGATCAGCAAATCAGCCAAAGCTATGGACAGGTCCGAGGACTCCTCGGTGAAGATCGCATTGAAGCCGAGATCAACAATTTTGGTACAACGAGTCATGAGGCTTTCGTCCAACTTACAGAGGCATGGCCCATCCCTGAGGCATTGAGCGACGCGCTCGCCAAACACCAAGAGTCCCCTGAGAAAATCCGAGAAGAAGCCAGTCAACCACTGACGACCTTCATCGCAAGATGGGCCGACATCGCAGCCGAAGTGTTCACAGCCAAAGACGCGATGGAAGCTTTTGAACGGGCAAACACGATCTTAAACGACGAAGCCGGGATGACCAACGCAGAGGTCTCCGAGTTTATCGACCAAATTGCGCTACAAGCCATTGCATATGCAAACGTGCTCGCGCTGCCTCTGGATCCACAACCCAGTCTAGAAAAACTACTGCAGGAAAATGAGGCCAAACAAGAACCCGAGAACATGAGCAAAGAGGAATTACTCGGCTACGTCGGGAATCTCCTAATCCACCAAGAAGAACTGGAAGAAGAGCTTCAAGAGTTGCGATCGCACGTCCTCAGCATGACGCAATTCGATCAACTCACCGGCCTACCGAGTCGAGGCCACTTCATGATCAACCTCCGGCAAGAAGTGGCCCGCGCAAGACGCTATGACCGTCCTCTCTCCCTGGTGATCGTTGATATCGATGAATTCACGGAATTCAACGCGAAAAACGGACAGGACATCGGCGACGAATCTTTGCGCACCACCTCCAGAATTCTCGAACGTGTCGTCCGAGATAGCGATTTTTTAGCCCGAACAGGTGGGGATGAATTCGCTATCGTTCTCCCCGAGACCGATGGACCCGGAGGCCGAGTATTCGCTGAACGGGTCCGGGCGGCGATTGAAGCCCTAAAAATAGATACAGAGCTCAAACGCTTGCGGATTAGCGCGTGCGTATGTGGCTTGAGTCTCGAAAACATCACCCCCGAGAGCGATCACGAAATTCTGTATGCCGCAGCACTTCGCGCAGTCAAAAAGCTGAGAGAACGAGGCCCGAATCGTGTCACATGGGTCGACACGCACTCCAGCTAATCACTCGCCGTCGCTATCACCGGTATCGACCTCTTCCGGATCCCCATCCACCTCAGAGTCCTCTACGGAATCATCCTCTACTGTGTCCGAGCTTTCCTCTTGGGTTTCGGAATCCGCAGGCTCCAGTCCATCAATCGTGCCTTCCTGGGCTGCGTCGGAAGACTCCACATCATCCATTTCGGATTCTTCTGAAGCTTTTGTTTGGTCTGTAGCATCAATTTCAGCGGTATCTGATTCCTCAGGGCTGTCGCCTTGGGATTGATCTTGTTCCACTGGAATCGGAGCCGGTTCATCCGTTTCGTCGGAGTCATCGACCTGATCTGGCAACACTGACTCCACCGGTTCTTCTTCTGGTTTTGGCTCGGGCTCGGGCGTCGGTGCTGGAGCACTTGGTGCAACCTTCATGCCCTCCGGCTTCATTACTGTAAAC